>JACDJB010001690.1_pt1 | contig 17406 bp, 14 predicted proteins | sample 7454121 | NCBI WGS metagenome assembly JACDJB01 (sample SAMN14253290, study PRJNA609438) | sludge metagenome | isolation source: sludge after 25d culture with pyrite | collected 2018-12-20 | reverse complement strand
GGATGTGATCGGCGATGTGGTGACCAACATCCAAAACCAGGGTGCCATCTACGATGAGATCATGGCACTTATCATTGCCGGGTCCGACGAATTGGTGGACAACGGCGACGGTACCTTTACCCATACTGCCGTGGATGGCACTACGGTAACCTTTGATGCCAACACCACTACGATGGTCGATAACGGCGATGGCACCTACACTTTTACCAATGCCAATGGCGATACTATTACCGTGGACGTGATTGGCGATGTGGTTAATAATATTCAGACTCAGGGTGCTATATACGATGAGATTATGGCCTTGATCGGGAGCAGTACATCAGATATTTTGGTGGACAACGGCGACGGTACCTTTACCCATACTGCCGTGGACGGCACTACGGTAACTTTTGATGCCAATACCACTACGATGGTCGATAACGGCGATGGCACTTACACCTTCACCAATGCCAATGGCGATACCATTACCGTTGATGTGATTGGCGATGTGGTTAATAACATTCAAACCCTAGGACCTATTTACGACGAGATTATTGCACTTATCGGCGGTCCTGTAACAGCCGATAACGGGTTGACCGAAGTGAGCAACAACATACAGTTGGGAGGAGCCTTGATTCAGCCTACCGATATAAATACAGATGCCGCCAACACATTGGCCATCACTGGATTACAGGATGCTGAAAATAATGACTTACTGGTAGTAGCGGATCCTGTGAGTGGCGTTTTAAGGCAAGCAAAAGCAGCGATGCCCAAGTTCTTCTATATGCCGGCCATAATTTTTGACACTTCGGTAAATGGAACTTTTACAAGAAACTTGCACGCCGAGTACTTGGGGCAGTTTACCGGAACCAGCAACCCTACTTTAGTTGGGAGTGCTGGAGCGCCAAGTGCCATTCCAAACGTACCGGCAGCTACGGATCTATACTATTACATCACGTATTATGACACGGATGTGTTCAGTAATATCTCTATCGACGCCAACGGGATACTTACCTACGACATTATAGGAAACGCCACGGAAGCGTCGTATATGACCATCGTATTTGTGGTGAAAGAATAAATTAACATTGAATTCCCGCGCCTCGGTAATCGCACCGAGGGGTGGCTTAAATTCCAAATGTAATTACGAATATCAATTATGATAAATAAAAAACTACATATAAAATTCCCTCATTGGTCCTGGGTTCTATCGGCTTTATTCATTCTCTTTAGCGTGACTAATGTACTGGCAGATGGTTCAAAGGATTTGTATCCTGCCGGAAAAACGGGGGTACGTGGATACTTACGAGCCCATACCGGTGCAAATAACAACTGGCCTTTCGCCAACCACGGAACCCATTTTGTGTATGCTAATGTAGGTGAAACAATTACGTTGGCATCAAGTGCGCAGAGACCAACGGGCAACCAGCGAATCAGGCTTTATGCTCCTGACGGAACTTTAATCGTAGATGATGCTTCCAATGGTGCCATAGCGAATCGGATAGAAGAATTGGCCGGGCCTCTTTTGGTGGGCGAAACAGGTGGTGGGAACAAATATCTGCCCATTTACCATACGGTAACTGTGGCGGGGGTCTATCGGGTAGAATTTGTGGCAAGGGGAACAGGAAACCCCACCAACCAATTTGATGCAGATGCCAATTGGACACAACCCAACACCTCAGGGATTATGGCTTGGGATGTATCCGTTATCAATTCGGCTAACGACGGATTCATAAAAGGACGGGTATACACCACTGTTTTAAATCTTTCCAATGGAAATCAGGATGTCCCTAACAAAGGTTTTGACGGCATTGTATATGTATTGACCAAAGACGGTTATACGTATCGGGTTGACAATAATAACAACAATGGAATATGGTATACCTTCTATGTAAACAACAATGGATTTGTAGACGGCACTACCCAAGAGCCACTTTATAAAAGTTTAAATAAGGCAAGTGGATTTGGGAATCAAGCACACAATCCGAATAATGCCGATACCGAAAGACACATCACCCATAAAATGTTCTATACATTGCCATCAACAGATTTACCTGCTTCTGCTTCAGGAGCTGTTCCCGGCGGAACCACCTGGTTAAAGAACGAGGTGATTGAACCCGATGTTTCACAAGTCGAGATCTTTGGGGTAGATGGCACTCCGGGACAGGTAAGTAATAGGGGAGGATATATTAAATTTTTGGCAGGAGCTCAAGGGCAGTACACCATTACCATTGAAAGCACAGATATGCCCCCAAGCTTTGTAACGCGCGTTCTTACTGGGTCTTCCGTGGCAGGACAAAACAGCATTTTATGGGATGGGAAAGATGGAGATGGCAATCCTCTGCCTATTGGAGATGCACCTTCCCGAGTAACAGTGCAGTTACAGGGAGCAGAAGTCCATTTCCCATTCATCGACATGGAATACAACAAATACGGAACAATAGTAGAGTTATTGGATCATGTCGAGTTGGCAAATACCGGGAATGAAGTTGTTGAATCTGATATTGTCTATTGGAATGATATTGATATCACGTATGGCAGCAATGGCAGTATTCCTGATCCCATCAACAATAGCCACTTGACCTCTACCTATGATGGAACCGTGACGGAAGGGGACGGCAACGGGATAAGCAGCAGCGTTAATGGACATATATGGGGAATTGGAGGTTCCGGCACAAGTGGACAATTTGGGGACAACAAGGCCATAGATACCTGGACATTTATTAAAGGCCAGGAGGAAACTCTGGAAACAACGGTAGTCGTATTGATTGCCGATTTAGAAATTCCCTCCATTACCCCCAGCAGAACTTACCTCACTGAAGTGGGAACTGAAATTACCTATACTGTCAAAGCCCGAAACAATGGACCGAGTGATGTGGAAGAAGCTCCTTTCAGCTTTATTATTCCAGAAGGTTTTGATCCCAATAACATTGTCTTTAATGGACTCGGTTGCGGGGTAGAGAATGCTGTTTTGACATACGATCCCATCACGCGAACGTATTCTTCCACACTTGACTTGCCCAATGGGTGCGAAGTGGAATATGCCATTACCCTACTTGTGGATTCCAATATTACTGTTGGGGATCATGAATTTACAGCCACGATCATGCGTCCTTATGACGTAACCGATCCCGATGCCACCAATCCAGACCCGAACATCCCACCTACAGATCCTTTTTATGAGTGTGAAAACAACGGCCTTGGCGGGGTATGTAACAATATAAAATCCAGCACGGTTCCCTTTACGCAGACCTATAGCTTGGAAAAAGAAGGGCTATTCAACGATGAAAATGGCGATGGTATCGCCCAACCTGGAGAAACCATCACCTATACACTTACGGTGAAAAACACGGGAATTATTGACATCTATGATGTGGTATTGGAAGATCCCATATTGGGGGGAGTTATTACCGTTGCCCCAAGTGGCGATACAAACGGTGATGGCATTTTAAACCCAAACGAAGAATGGGTCTATACCGTTCCCTACACCTTGACACAAGCAGATATAAACAATAAGGGTGTTTACAACTTGGCGTCGGTAACTGGAAAAAACGATTTGGGTGAAGACCTATCCCCAGAGACTTCAGTAGATCCCAATCCGTTGGATCCCAGTGATCCCAACTACGATCCCACTCGGCCTGACCATACGTTTGTGCCCCTTAAAGGACCGAGTCTTTTAATCACAAATCCAAATATTTATCACAAAGTAAAAAGCAATTAAGAATGAAAATCCATATATTATTTATCAGCGCTTTATTGTTCTTTGCTTTCCATATAACAGCGCAGACCAGTAACGAAGGGATGCTGTACATCAGCGAAGCAACGCAGTTTTCCACCGTGGAAACGCTTGACAACTTAGAGACCGGTACCTTGTATAACGACGGGGAGGCATTTATCTACAGTCATTTCAACAATGACGGACTATTGGATTTTTATCAAGAAACCGGAATTACCCGGTTTATCGGGGCGGCGGATCAGATATTGAGCGGCTCAAAATCCAGTTATCTGCACAACGTGTATTTTAACAATACCAGCAGTCCTGTCCCCTTTTTATTGACCGGAACAATAGATATAAACGGGAATGTCGATTTTTTTGAAGGCATCGTGGACAATGACAACTTTGGAGGTGAAATAACTTTTAGGAATCGCGCCACCCACAGCAACACCTCAGATCGGAGCCACGTGGACGGTCCTGTAAACAAATTGGGAGACACCGACTTTATTTTCCCAATTGGCGATGGTGGCTATTATCGGTTTGGGGGAATTTCCGCACCCGAAAATTCCGAAGCGATCTTTAAAGGGAAATTCTTTTTTGACAATTCAAACGAACTGTATTCCCACGACCTGAAGGCAGGAGCCATTGAAGAAATAGACAATCAGGAATATTGGACCATTACAGAAGAAACCGATTCGGGAGAAGATGTTCTTATCACCCTTTCCTGGCGCGATGTTACCACTCCCGTCTCTATGATAAATGCGGCCCAACAGGATGCCTTGGTGATTGTTAGGTGGGACGAAGCCAGTAATATGTGGGTAAATGAAGGAGGTGCAGTAGATCAAGAAAACAATACCGTTACCACTGCAGTAAGTGGGTATGGGGTGTACACTTTTGGAAGGGTAAAGGCAGATGCCATACTTCCCGGTGGGCTTACGGTTTACACGGCAGTCACTCCCAACGGAGATGGCAAAAACGACTTTTTCTTTATCGATATTCCCAATGACGGTTCCATTCAGGATCTAAAGGTTCAAGTATTCAACCGCTGGGGCGTAAAAGTATTCGAGTCATTTAACTACGGCGTTGGTGGCGATGTCTTTGACGGCTTCTCCTCTGGCCGACTTACTGTGCAGGACACAAAACAGCTCCCCTCTGGCACCTACTATTATATCCTGGATTATGAATACGGAGCACCCGGGGATAACAACAGACACAAACAAGCCGGGTTTTTATACCTAAGTGGAAACTAAAAGAAAAGAATTACAATGAAAATAAAATTACCAAATCTACTTGTCCTACTACTCTTGGCTTCCATGTTTGTGATGGCTCCAGATGTACAGGCACAGCAGGATTCGCAGTACACCCAATATATGTACAACACGACAAGCTTTAACCCAGCCTACGCCGGAAGCCGAGGCTCCCTGAGCATGTTGGGTTTGTACCGAAACCAATGGGTAGGGCTGGACGGCGCCCCGGAAACCCTTAATTTTTCGGCCCATTCCCCTATTGGGATCCAAGGAGTGGGATTGGGGTTAGGCTTTACGAGTGATAAACTGGGACCGTCCTCCGAGAGCATTATTACCGCCGATTTCTCTTATAATATAAACGTAGGGGAGGAAACAAAGCTCGCCTTCGGAATAAAGGGTGGCTTGTCCCTGATGGATCTGGACCCCAACAAATTGTTGATCTACGATCCAAACGATTACGATCTGGCCCAGAAGAACTACAGTTCCCCAATAATCGGAGCCGGGTTGTATCTCTACTCAGATCATTGGTATGCGGGCCTCTCTACCCCTAACTTTTTGGAGACCGAGCACTATGACGATGTGCAGGTATCCACCGCTACCGAAAAGACACATATGTACCTGATAGGAGGTTATGTTTTTACGCTCAGTCCAGCACTAAAGCTAAAACCTTCATTTTTATTGAAGGGAGTAACGGGAGCGCCATTGGCCGTAGATGTTTCGGCCAATGCCCTACTCTATGATCAGATTACTTTTGGCGTGGCCTACAGAATGGATGCCGCCGTAAGCGCCTTGGCGGGGTTTCAGGTAAATGACCATATACTGATTGGCTATGCCTATGATTATGAAACTACCGAGCTAAGCCGATACAACAGCGGATCCCACGAAATATTTTTGAGGTTTGAACTCGGCACCCGCTTTAGGGCGAAAGTAAACCCACGTTTCTTTTAGTTTTAAGACCGAACGAACACAATATATCCATTTCCAAAATATGGGCACAGGATTTTAAAAAACGAAATTATCAACAGATGAAAAACAATATTACCATATCCCTTCTTTTTATATTTCTCTTGGGGTTGTTTTCGGCCGTAACTGCACAGGAAAGAAAGATGGCCAAAGCGGATAAAAGCTATCAGCAGTTAGACTACGTGGACGCCCAGAAAATCTATCTGGCCGTGGCCGAAAAAGGATTTGAATCGGAAGAGCTCTTTACAAAACTGGGGAATACCTACTATTTCAATGCCCAATATGACGAAGCGGCAAAATGGTACGGAAATTTATTCAATTTAGTTCGTGAGCCCGGGAACCCTATGGTGCTCTTGCGGTATTCACAAGCGTTAAAGGCCACTGGCAATTCGGCCCAGGCCGAGCAGTATTACAATCGCTATATAACCAAAACTGGACAACCCACGGCAAAAACATCGGTGGACTATGCGGTCCTTATCGAGCAAAATTCAGGAAGATACCATTTGCAGGCCATCGAAGGAATTTATGATATAAACAAGATTTCATTTGGCCATACCAAATTGGGAAATAAATTGGTATTTGCTTCCACCAAAAACACACAGACCTTTCTCAATAAAAGAAGTGCTTGGGATGGGCTGAGCTTTCTTTCCCTCTACCAAGTGGAACTGGATGACCAAAATGTGGCTACGGGAAGGGCCAAAAAGTTAAGAGGGGAATTGAGCAGCAAATTTCATGAGTCCTCCCCTATTTACACCCGGGACGGACACACTATGTACTTTACCCGGAGCAATCTTACCTTTGACGACAGAAGGAATGACCAAAAGCTAAAGATATATCGTAGCACGAAAAAAGATGGCAAATGGCAAGAGGCAGAAGAACTGAACTTTAATAGCGATCTGTATTCCTCAGCCCATCCTGCCTTGAGTCCTGACGAAACAAAACTGTATTTTTCATCCGATCGCCCAGGTGGTTTTGGGGAATCTGACCTGTATGTGGCCGAAATCACAAAAGATGGCAACATGGGGGATCCCGTGAATTTAGGCCCGACAATCAATACCCCTGGGAAAGAAACCTTTCCCTTTGTCTCGGCCGACAATGAGTTGTACTTCTCTTCCGACGGGCATTTTGGCCTCGGCGGCCTGGATGTATTTTACGTGAAAATACACGATACCGGTTACGGCAATCTTTTAAACGTGGGAGCCCCCGTGAATTCATACGCAGATGACTTTGCCTTCGGGATTGACTACACTACCAAAAGAGGGTTTATCAGTTCCAACCGCTCTACGGTGGAGGGTGAATTTGTTTACGACAACATCTACTCATTTTTGGAAACTGCTCCTATTAAGGATGTAGTAATGGCCAGGATCGATGGACATGTAACCGACAAGCAGACAGGGGAACCCATAGCAAATGCAACGGTAACCCTCACCGATCCGCAAGACACTGTTCTCGCAATCCTTCAAACCGATGCCAATGGGTATTACCAAACGGAAACCAACCTTTTTGTATCCTATTTGATACGGGCAGAGAAAGAGGACTACGACACGGATGAAAAGCAATCCAAGGCAAATCTGGAATTCCAAACGATCGATTTCCAATTGCAGACCAATAAAATTCCATTGGTGACCGGTACCGATCTGGCCAAGGTGTTGAATATTCCCATGATCTATTTTGATTTTGACAAATGGAACATCCGGCCCGACGCCCAGGTGGAACTGGAGAAAGTGCTCACTGCCCTCAACGAGTATCCACAGTTGCGATTGGCCATCCGCTCGCATACCGATAGCCGCGGCAGTGATTCGTACAACCAAAAACTATCGCAACGAAGGGCGCAGGCCACCCTTGATTACTTGGTAAAAAACGGAATAGACAAGGGCCGATTGACTGCAGAGGGCTTAGGCGAAAGCGAGCTGGTGAACCATTGCAGCAATGGCGTTCCTTGCTCGGCCGAGGAACATCAGAAAAACAGAAGGTCTGAATTTATCATTCTGGACTAAAAAAACTGCGTACAGAGTACGTATTAATTCCCCACAAATGAGAAAAACCGGAGCTTTGCCTTCGGTTTTTTTATGGTTTAAGTTGGGCAATGCCCCTTCGGTCTGCCCTCTGGAGGAAGGCAGCAGATTGGATCCATAGGCCGGCAGATATCAATGCGACAAACCTGCTGGTCCTTTGAAATTTCCACTGGTTACCACCGCAAATCCGGAAGTTAAATAAACGCTAAACCAACTGTTATAATTGGCCTTGGGAGGACTAATCCTTATATTTGGGAGAAATCAAAAAAAAAGAAATATATGAGCTATTTGAATCTGGACAAAAAGAAAACTACTGATACCGCCAAGGAGTTAAATGTACTCTTGGCAGATTATCATTTGTATTATCAAAAACTCCGAAATTTTCACTGGAACGTGGTAGGACACAACTTCTTCGACCTTCACAATAAGTTTGAGGAAATGTACAACGATGCCAAGACGAAAATCGATGAGATAGCGGAGCGAATCTTGACCTTGCGGTTTCAACCCACCAGCAATTTTTCAGATTATTTAAAAATGAGCAATATCAAGGAAGCCTCTGAGAAAACCAAGGATTTAGACATGGTGAAGAAACTGCTGGACGATCACGGCATACTGTTAAAACAAATGCGCAAGGTAGTGGACACCGCTGAAAAGGCTGATGACGAAGGTACCATTGATATGATAGGTGCCTATATTGGCCATATAGAAAAAGTGAGCTGGATGCTCGACGCGTGGACTATGAAGGTGAGTGACAACCATCCAGGAGCATAATTAGAGACTATTCGTCCGTAGGCTGGCGAGAACTAAAAATAAAAGACCGGAAGGGAGTGAAAAACAATTTCATTCTCTTCCGGTTCTTTCTTTAAATGGGGTGTGAAATATCCCCTACTCCTTCCAGTTTTGAAGTCGGTGGAGATATAGATAGGATTCAACAAATTCCCTATGCTCAGGACTGGTCATTTTTTCCAATAATTTTAGGGCGGTAATATAGCTGGCCAAATTGCCATTGGAGGAGCTATATTTTCCATCTTCTACATAGCTCAACTTTGAATCGTCCTGCACCAAAAGATTTGGGTACTCCTTTTGAAGCTGTTCCCCACCTCCCACATAGGTCACGATTTTCTTGCCGTCCTCAATCCCCGAGGCTCCAATAAGTTGGGCCCCAGCGCAATTGCTCACGGTGTATTTTGTTTCCTTGTCCTTTTCCTTTATAAAATCCACAATTTTCTGATTGTGTACTTGGGCATACATATCATAGGCACTGGGTACAAAAAGTGCTGTTAGTTGGGGGCAGTTGTCAAAAGTATAATCGGGAATCAACCGCAAGCCCTCTTCGGTGGTGATTGGATTTTCTGTTTCGGCTATGGTGATGACGTTGAAGAGCTGCTCTCCTTCGGGCCCATCCGGTTTCGAGAAAACATCGGAGGTCGCGGTCACTTCGGTTTGAAGCACCCCGTTGTACATCAGAAGCCCTATGGTAGGCAAGTCATCCCTAAAGGGTTTTAAATGCTTGGTCAAGGTATCGGAGGATTGAAAGTCTGCTCTTTCTACTTCTTTTGCGTTCGCTTTCGCAGTTTCAGAGTCCTTTTTTGAATTGCTGGAATTGCAACCACAAAGTAAGATTGCAGTTAGGAGGATTAAAATATTTTTCATGATATGGATTTAAACGGAAGGGCACTCAGTTATTCTCGGTAAAGGTACAAAAAAGAGAGGAGGAGTGATTGGTGGTTGGTGATTTGGGATTCGGGATTAGGGATTGGTGGTGTGTAAAAATTGGTGGTCGGTGGTCGGTGGTCGGTGTTGAAGTCAAGGGGGAAGTGGGAAGGTTTCACGCAGGGACGCAGAGTCAATTGGGGATTGGGGATTGGGTTAAAGCCATAGGATCACTAAAAGACTTAGGACATAAGACTGAGCAAACAACCTATTTAGATAGTCTTGTTTAGAAACAAACAGCTACCTGTTCCTTTTTAGGATTCAAAAATCTCCTTTCCCGAAGCGTTCGGGGGAAGCTCCAAAGGGGGAATTAATACCGGGATTTTAAGGTGGCAGTATCATCCCAAATGGAGCCCGGACGGAAACGGTCCTCTCCCGAAACTGCCGAAAAAGGCAGTTCCGAGCTCTCCAAAAGAGAGGTTCTACATCCATCTTTAATATTGGCATTTCATATTAAGAGAAAATTGGGCGTCACATCGAAAGGCTTGTTATAATTTTGCTGGGAATGACAGACAAGAAGAAAAACAAGTTTACCGAAGGGAAAATAATCAGCTCCCTTTTAAGCTTGGCCCTACCGATTATCTTTGCCAATATTCTTCAATCTGCCTATCAGCTTATAGATACTTTTTGGCTGGGAAGGTTGGGGGCAGATGCGGTGGCTGCCGTGAGCCTAAGTTTCCCCTTGTTGTTCCTGGTTCTCTCACTGGGTGCAGGGCTTACCTTGGCAGGTACGGTGATGGTGGCGCGGTACAAAGGTGCCAACAACCAGAAGATGGTGGATTTCAGTTCTTCACAAAGTGTCTTTCTCATCTTTTTAACTTCCATCGTTTTAGGGGTTATCAGTTATTTTGCAGCGGGGCCTTTAATGAAAATCATCGGTGCCGGGCCGGATATTATCGATAATTCGGTGCTGTATTTTAAGGTTTCTTCCCTGGGCTTCGTTTTCCTATTCATCTTCTTTATTTTCCAATCGCTTATGCGGGGAATCGGGAATGTGATGCTCCCGGTATATATAGTGCTGTTCACAGTGGTCCTGAATGCAGGGCTGGACCCGCTGTTTATTTATGGCTATGGCCCCATCCCGGGCTATGGGGTGGCAGGAGCAGCGGTAGCCAGCGTAATTACCCAAGCCCTTGCCGCCACAATCGGCCTGTCTATTCTCTTTAGGGGAAGACACGGAATTAAAATCTCCCTTTCGGCCATGTATTTTAATATGGAGAACCTTAAGCTGACCTTTAATATCGGGTTTCCCGCGAGTATTGAACAATCCACCCGCGCCCTGGGGATGACGCTGATGATGGGGATCGTCACCAGTTTTGGGAGCGATATTGTCGCGGCCTATGGAATTGGGGCGCGGATGTTGAGCTTTATCGTGGTGCCCGCATTGGGGCTGGGCATAGCTACCACTTCCTTAGTGGGCCAAAACATTGGCGCCCTAAAGATCAAAAGAGCTGAAAGGGTGGCGAAACTCAGCGCCAAGGTAGCCTTCTTCGGATTTACCGGCCTGGGGCTGATTATGTTTCTGGTGGCGGAACCTTTAACTACATTCTTTATTCCCAACGACCCTCAGGTAATCCAAGATGGGACTTTGTTCATTAAAATCATGTCCATGAGCTTTGGATTCCTGGGACTGCAACAGGTGATGAACGGAACTTTTAATGGGGCGGGGTTTACCAAGGCGTCCATGTTCATTTCCATTATGAGCCTTTGGGTGGTGCGCTTTCCTTTGGCCTACATCCTTTCCACTACATTGGGGATCGGGCCCGTGGGTATTTGGTGGTCGTTCCCCATTTCCAACCTTATTGCGGGCATCGTGGCCTTTAGTTATTTCAAAACTGGATATTGGAAAAAAAGGGTGATTCGGGATAGGAGTTTTTTGACTTCGCACGAATGAGGTCTGTTTGAATTCGCTGATTCCTTTTTCACGATTCGCTAACGTTAATTCCTATAAACTATAGAATAGAGAGATTGGATATTTCGGGTTGATGGATGCCATTGTTAAGTGGTTAATTCGGGATTTGGGATTCGGGATTCGGGATTCGTTAATTTGTTGATTTGACACTTCGGTTTTTGGTTTGACAGGGGCATTGCAGGGATTGTTGAAGGATACGTGTGAAAAACAACACTTCAAATTACTACTTTGTTTCTCTATAACAGCAAGACGTATTGGACTTTTCTATCTAATGATCTATAAAAAATTCCTGAAGTTCCGATAAAAACGCAAATGCCCTTTTGCCCCGGTTGATGTCGTAAATTTGGATAGTCCCTGTTCTATGGTCGTCAAAATCGGAGAAAGCAGGATCTGAAATACATTCTGATTTCTTGCAGGTAAACGTTATCAGGACACGCGGAGGGCATATATCGGCACAGCCGGGTTCTTCTGGCCGTTCTTCCATTGAAATAATAACATCCGCAATTCGGAATTTAACCCTGCCCGCCGAGGCAGAACCCATATCTATCTCGGTATTCCCATAATCATCGAGCTTTGATGGGGTATCAAAAAGGTCGTGGAATTTTATTTTGGCATCTTCAAAGTCATTTATGACATTTTGGGCGTTGAGAAATCCCATAACCAAAAAGCCCACCAGTAGGAAGTAAAAGTTCTTCGTCATATTCTACGGCTATAGTTTATAAGGTTCAAATCCAAAGGGAATTGGTTGTCCAAATCCTCGGGTTAGCATTACAAATAATTTGCTGGTTGGAATAATAATCCGTAGTCCATTAGGTTCTGGAATACGGAAATACAAGATACAAATTAATTCGTTTCTATCACAATACCTCCCTGAGAAAGTCCTTTCACATTCCTTGCTATAGGTAAATGCAGTGCGATGTATGCCAGACTTTTCGGTTCTCACTTTACATTTTTGCCGTAGAAACAAAACCATTTCCGAAGAGATTGCTTTTAAAACTGCAGAAATCATTATATTTGGTATTCTCCCCAATTAAAAAAGCTCTTAGTTGCGGTTTTCCGTAGTGAAAGAGCTTTATTTTAATCTCTATTTGAAAGGTTTGAAATATCTGCGCAGGTTTAGGACACCTACGGAATAGGTATTGGGCAAATAGGAATGTGGTATTTAATGACGAAGAAATTATGAAGAAATTAAACATTTGGATTTTAATAGTAATGCCTATAATTGGATTTTGCCAAGGTGATTTATTGAGTGACTATGAAAAGGCAGAAATTATGCTATAATGGAACCAAATCGACTCTGCCTACTTTAAATTCAGTGAAATAGAAAGATCATTACCCAAAAACGACACTCTTTACGAATACGCTCTTTGGTATAAAGACATGACAGCAAGTTATTTGGAGGAAGTAAGTCGATTAAATGAAGATTTTGAGAAATCACTCGCATACGGGTTGGATGCGCTCAGCGGAATTGAAAAAGGTAAAGAAATTTATGGGGATGAGTTTGCAAAGCGCGAATACTTTATGATTAAAAACATTACAGTTTCCTATTTTGGTTTAAACGATTTCCAGGAAGGAAAAAAATGGAAAGCAAAAATGTACGAGGCCAAGGAAAAGAATGTATTGTCCGAAGGTCTCGATGAATATTTCAATTTCGATTTCTTCAAGTTTGAGGGTAAAAATGTTTGGGGGTATGAATGGTTTGCAGAACTTCCGGAGGACAGATTTTCAAGTAGTTTTACAAAAGTTGTCTATTATGTTTATGGCACAAAACCCGATGGTTCGGATAAGGACCAGCTTTACCGTTTGCACGTATTAATGTTTCACGGAAACGAAAAATTTGACTATGTTATGGACAAACGGCTTGAAACGGCAAAAACAGAAGTTGCCGGAACACTATACGCTTATACCTACAATGAAGACATTGATTTTGAAAAACTAAAAAGGGATGTTAAGGAAATTATTAAAGGCAATCTACAACCCGACACAAAAAGGACGACGGAAGTAGGAAAAGATGGCAAAGTAAACCTCAATGTGGAAGTAGATGTCGGGAAGTACGAGTGATAGCACGAGGCTGTCCATGCCCAATCTGTGAGAAATCCAAGAGCAGGTACGTTTACTAAGGCCCAGCTCCCCTTCCCATGATCAAGAATTTTGACAAACCCATGAAGATAGTCCTAATACTAATGGCAGTGGTGATACTTACCGTGATAATCGGCAAAGTCCACGCTTCCATGCAATTCAGCAGAGAGGTGAAGGCCTTGTTTTCAGAGCCGGAAGATATTCCCGAAAAAAGAGTTACATACAGTCAACTGCAAAGCCTACCCGACCCCGTGCAGCGGTATTTCAAACACGTTATGAAAGAGGAACAGCCCTATATCAAGTACATCCGGCTAAAACACAAGGGACAGTTCAAGACCGACATCAAAAAAGACTGGATCGATATAGAGGGGGAACAATATTTTACCACGGAACAACCGGGATTTATATGGAGGGGCATTACTTCCACGTTTACGGCAAAAGACATGTACATATCGGGCAAAGGAAAACTTGCCGTTTCTCTTTTTGGGTTAATCAACATTGCGGGCGGAGAGGGTGAAAAATACGACCAAGGGGAACTGCTTCGTTGGTTGGCCGAAAGTGTTTGGTTTCCCACCAATCTGCTGCCCCAGGAAAATCTGCAATGGGTAGCCATCGACAAGAACAGGGCACAGTTGAATTTTAATTACGGGGGATATGCTTTAAGCTATCTCGTCACTTTCAATGACCTGGGGGAGATTACGGAATTACAGACACAACGCTATATGGGAGAGGGCAGCTTGGAAACCTGGGTGGGCAAAGTTTCGGGATATAAGAAAATCAATGGGATATTGGTACCCACACAAATCGAAGCTATTTATAAGCTGGCGGAAGGAGATTACAGCTATGCCAAATTTGACGTTCGGGAAATCGAGTATGGAATCCCGGAAAAATATTGAACAGGGAAACCACAAAGGCACAAAGGAGGCGCAAAGAGTACAGAGTTAATTAGGAAATGGGGATTGGTTAATTGGGGAATGGTTAATTGGTGATCGGTTGTCGGTTGTCGGTTGTCGGTTGTCGGTTGTCTGTTGTCTGTTTAAGTTGAAATTGGCAAGTTCGAGTTCGCCATTACCCCCAGCCCCTAAAGAGGAGGTCAGGATCGATTTCAGGTTCCTCTTCCTCTTCAAATTCGTCTTTCCCTACTCTGCCTCCATAGCAGCAATCAGTTCATCGGTGACTTCCAGGTTGTGGTATACGTTTTGGACATCGTCATCTTCTTCAAATTTCTCTTCCAGCTCCAGGATTTTCTTTGCGTTTTCCACAGGAAGTTCCACGGTTGTCAAAGGGATGCGCTCCAAGTTGGATTGGGTTACCTCTATCCCAATTTTTTCAAGTCCTTCCGACATTTTGCCAAAGTCGGTGAAATCGGCGTAAATGGTCAAAAAGCCTTCTTCCTGTTCAAATTTTTCAGCCCCGTAATCTATCAATTCCAGTTCCAGCTCATCCATAGGCATTTCAATGGATTTTTCATCGATGGTAAAAACGCTTTTGCGTTCAAAGAGAAATTCCACCGAGCCATTCACTCCCAAACTTCCCTCATTTTTTGAAAAAATAGATCGGACGGAGGCCACGGTTCGGTTGGTATTGTTGGTGGTGCATTCCACAAAAAAGGCGATTCCGTGTGGGCCGTAGCCTTCAAAGGATACTTCCTCATAATTCTCTGCGTCATCACCACTGGCTTTTTTAATGGCGCGCTCAATGGTGTCCTTGGGCATGTTGACGCCCTTGGCATTGACAATGGCATTGCGCAGGGCGGGATTGGCATCGGGATCACCACTGCCCCCTTCCTTTATGGAAACATAAATTTCCTTGATAGCCCGGGTAAATTCCTTACCTCTTTTTTTGTCCTGCGCTCCCTTGCGCCGTTTGATGTTTGCCCATTTACTGTGTCCGGCCACGATATAAATTTTTAAGGTTTGTCAAAGATAACCATAGTTGTGAAATATCCCCGGGCCGCGAATCCCCCCAGGTTTATCTTTTGCTGTCCATCCATATTTCAGGGGCCGTGCCAGCGGATCGGGGCGCATTGGTATCCCGTTCGTCAAACTCAGCTTGATATGCGTGGTCACGACGAGTGTATTGGTGCACAGGGTTGCGCGACACGTGCCGGGATCCCATATCGATTAGCGAGGATCAGGGGCTTACAGGATGTGGAGTAAGGGATGGTTAGCCTTGTATACATTATACATATGCTGCACATACGCTATACCTGTCGTATAACTAACAGATTATCACAATCTTAGACGCAATCAAAAAATATTAGATTATGGCACGTCAAAAAGGAATACTCAAGCTATCGGGAACTATTGGAAACATCAATTTCTATGTAGTGGACGGAATTGGCTACGCCCGCCAGGCCGGAGGCGGTTTTAATGGGGAGGCCATCAGGACAAAAAAGAGCATGGAACGGGTGCGTGAAAACGGATCTGAATTTGGCCGTAGCAACGCAGTTAAGAAGAAAATGCTGCAGGCTTTTCACCCCTATGTTTCAAAAAGGGAACGCGGCTTCCACAACCGTTGTGTGGGCTTGTTTCTAAAGTTAAAGGATTTGGACACCGTTTCAAAACGCGGACAGCGGCGCGTGGAAAAAGGCTTGGCAACTGCCAGGGGAAAGCTTTTATTCAAAGGATTTCCCTTTGGAAAGCCGATGGATTTTCTCGATGATATTTCCTATCGGTGGCGGTTTGAGGAGGCTGCGCAGCGCCTGGACCTTCCCTCCTTTGTACGGGCAGACTACCACGAATTGAAGTCAGTGAAGAAAATAAACATCAGTTTGTTTCTGGTGGATTTCGATTTTGAAAAGCGGGAGTTCCAAAAGCATGAGCTGGATAAAAAAACGCTTTTGTTACAGGAGGAAAACCCGGCTCAGGCTTTATTTCCCTCTTTCCATATTCCCATAACCCACACCCCTATTTATTATGTGGGGGTTGAGCTTGTGGGTGCAGAGCCGGGTAAGGGGAAGGTATTGGGAATGAAGGGGGTTTGAGAGAGGGCTCACTGAACTGGTAAGCTTACACCGGGGCTGGTATTATATTGTCTTGAATGGTTCTGATGTGCAGTTGGAAAGCTGCGCGCTGCAATTGCGCGGGAGCGGGTTTTGCAGACTATCGAGATCGATTTCGTTTTCAAACGGCTATAACCAATAGTGAAGATTGCAAAATATCAATATCAACAGACGAACTGGGAATATTCACGAGTTCCCCATCAATTTGCGATTGGAAATGACCCCCACTTTTTTTGAACAATTTTATTTCCTTGGCCTGGAAACAGCGCACTTCTTTTTGGAAATCGGGTCTTTTGAGAAGCATCAGCAAACCGAAAACCAACATTTTCCATTTGGGAAGTTTGGGGACAATCACAACGTCAAAAAGACCGTCTTGAAGGGATGCTTTAGGGGTCAGGCTCATGCCGTAGCCCATCACATTGGAATTTGATATAAAAATAAGAAACGGATTTACCATCCGAGTGGTGCCGTTGATTTCAATCACAATTTCATTCTGTCTGTGATATTCCTTAAAGGATTGTAAAGAAGCAGTAACATAGGTTAAAAGCGAGCGACGCTGGGATGCTTCGTAGTTCTTGATCACACTGGCATCAAAACCAAAACCGGTGTTGCTGAAAAAATAGGAATCATTGACATGGCCACATCAATAGGAACAGATTTATTTTTAAGGATTACCCCTATCGCTTTTTCCAATTGTTTTGGGATCTTCAGATTGGAAGCCAATCCATTGCCGGAGCCCATCGGAATAATACCCAAGGGAATTCCCGTATTCACCAAGG
>JACDJB010001689.1_pt1 | contig 17409 bp, 13 predicted proteins | sample 7454121 | NCBI WGS metagenome assembly JACDJB01 (sample SAMN14253290, study PRJNA609438) | sludge metagenome | isolation source: sludge after 25d culture with pyrite | collected 2018-12-20 | reverse complement strand
GCGCGGGTGAACGGTTCCAGGTGCCCGGCTTTGCGCGATTGCACCTTGCGCACCCCTTTGGCAATGGCGCGCAGCTTTCCCTGCTCACGGGAGAACAGGGTCAAGAGGCGGTCAGCTTCCCCCCAATCGGAGTGCCGCAGCACCACCGCATCAACCTTTATCGTCCTTTCAGTTTTGGGCACGCGCCCTCAGATCAGGTCTTCGGGACGAAAAGCCTCTGGCAGCAACTCCGCGACCGTGGTGTCGATGTGCACGTTACCAGTAGTGTCCACGATCAGCACCTGCGTTGAGAGACCAAATTCAGCCATCACCTGGCGGCATGAGCCGCATGGTGTTCCCCCGTTATCCGTCATCACCACGATCGCGCTGAACTCTCGTTCACCCTCCGAAACCGCCTTAAAGATGGCGACGCGTTCAGCACAAATTCCTGTGGGAAAGGCTGCGTTCTCGATATTCACACCATCGTAAATCCTGCCGCCAACGGTGAGCAGGGCGGCTCCAACCGCGTAATGCGAGTAGGGAGCGTAAGCCCATTCACGCGCGTTGCGCGCTGTGGCGATAAGTTTTTCCCTGGTTTCCGGGTCAATCGACATCGATGTTCTGGTCTTCTTCATCAGTTGTCTCCATCTTGAGCGCGCGTATGCGTCCAACCCGCCGCCCGCGCACTTCCTCCACGGTCAGGTGCCAATGGTCAATGTACAAATTATCCCCTTCCATTGGAACCCTGCCCATGCGGCTGTAAAAGTATCCTCCAAGGGTATCGGTCTGATCGGAATCCAGTTCCACGCCCAGCGCCTCATTGAAGTCATCCAGCGAAACTCTGCCGACAAAGATGTACTCCTCATCAGTTATCTTCTGGATTAACCATTCCTCAGCCTGGTCATACTCATCCCTGATCTCACCAACGATCTCTTCGACAATGTCCTCCAGGGTTACGAGTCCCGCCATGCCCCCATACTCATCCACCACCACCGCCAGGTGAATGCCATTTGCCTGCATTTCAGCCAGCAGCTCATCCACCTTCTTCGATTCAGGCACAAAATAAGGCGGGCGCAGGAATTTGCGAATGGTCTGACGCTCCGCGGGAATGGTGTGCAGTTTGAGCAGATCTTTGGCGTACAACAGCCCGATCACGTTATCGATCACATCCTCATAAACCGGCGCGCGCGAATGCCCGGACTCCACGAACAGATTTATGGCTGTGGAGAGTGGCGTCTTTACATCCAGCGCCAGCACCTCAGTGCGCGGGACCATGATTTCACGGGACAGGGTATCGCCAAACTGGAAGATGGAATAGATCATCTTGCGCTCATCAGGCTCCAAACCTCCTTCCGGCTCCCCCACCTCCACCCAGGTTTTCAATTCATCCTCTGTCACAGAGCCGAAGTTGCGTTGAACGCTGTCTGCGGTGCCCTGCAGCGTGACCAGGATCGAAACCAAAGGGCTGAATAGGGTATCGAGGAAATTGGCGACCGGCGCAAGATGCAATGCCCAGTCTTCGGGGTCTTTCAACGGAAAACGCTCCGCCAGGTATTCAAAGCCCACCAGCACAACCAGGATCGCGACGAACAGACCCAGCATACCGCCAAACGTTGTGGTAAGCCCGGTTTCCAGAATAAGCGCCCAGACACAGGCAAGTACGAGGGCATGCAACAGCACCATCAGAAAACGCATGGTCGCGCGTAAGCGGCTTTTTTCCAGCGTGCGGATGGTTCTTTCAAGCCTTTCTTTATCTTCGGTGCCCTGGTCGATCAACTGCGGAAGACGCGCATTAAGCAGCGCTGCCCGCGTCATTGAAACGAAAAGGTCGAGCAGAATGAAAACGATGAGCAAAATCCAGGTAGTCAATCTACAAATCCTTCTTCTTCATTGGTCTGGCGGGCACCCCGGCTACCACCTCACCATCAGCCACGTCATGGGTAACAACCGCTCCGGCTCCAGTCTTGGCATTCTTGCCGATCTTTAACGGTGCTACCAGCATGGTATCTGATCCAATGAATGTATTCTCACCAATTTCGGTGGGATGTTTATGAACACCATCGTAATTGCACGTGATGGTGCCAGCGCCAATATTTACGTTTTCACCGATGGTGGCGTTGCCGATGTATGAGAAATGTCCCATTTTTACACCAGCCATCAGGTGTGAATCTTTCACTTCTCCAAAATTCCCCATGTGCACGCCGCGCCCCAGGTGCGCCCCCTTGCGCAGGTGACAGAATGGACCCATTCCCACCTCGTCCTCGAGGATGGCGCTTTCGATGACGGATGCCAGAAGATGGCAATGATTGCCAATGGTCGAATCGCTGATGATGGTGTCAGGGCCGATCTTACAGCCCTCGCCGATCACGGTGCGTCCGATCAGGCGGGTATTTGGCAGCAGAATGGTGTCCTTCCCGATCCGTACGGTCTCTTCAATGTAGACCAGATCCGGGTCGGTCATTGTAACGCCGGCAAGCATGTACTCGCGGTTGACGCGCCGCCTGATGACCTTCTCCGCTTCGGCGAGGTGTACGCGATTGTTGATGCCGAGCGCTTCCTCCTCCTTATCCACGGTGATGGCGCGGACGGTTTTACCTTCACTGATCGCCACGGAGACGATATCCGTCAGGTAATACTCTCCCTTGGGAGAAATTTCTATCTTTTTCAATGCCTGCCACAGCCAACCGGCATCAAAGCAATACGCACCGACGTTGAGTTCGTCGATCCTCAGCTGCTCAGGTGTGGCCTGGGCTTCCTCCACGATGCCTGTCACGTTTCCACTCTCGTCGCGGATGATCCGCCCGAAGCCGCGCGGATTGCGCGAGTGCACGGTGAGCAGCGCCAACGGGGCGCTATTACTGATGCGCTCATCCACCAACCGTCGGAGGGTATCCACTTTTAGCAGGGGCATGTCCGCCGAGATTACGACGGTCGACCCGTCCTCATTTCGAAGCAGGTCTTCAGCCGCCTGCACGGCGTGGGCAGTGCCCAAACGCTGTTGCTGCAGCGCGAACTCAGCGGCTTCTCCCACCGCCTGTTTCACCTTTTCCGCGCCATTGCCGATAACGACCACGGTGCGTTCAGAACCCAGCCCGGAAGCGAGGTCAATTGAGTAACGTACCAACGGTTTTCCATTCAACTTGTGAAGCACCTTGGGTAAATCTGATTTCATCCGGGTGCCCTGCCCGGCAGCGAGGATAATGGTCGAGAGATTCATTTTTTCTCCAAACAGGAATGCATCTTAATCCTATTCTACACCCAATGAAAGACGAGCCCCGCGCATGGGCAACATGCACGACGCTCGCGTGTTATTAATATGACTGTGTCGATAAGGCTTAGGTTTTTTCTTCATTCCAACTGTTTATTAGGCTGGGGCGCCTGGATTCGAACCAAGATCCTCAGATTCAAAGTCTGGTGTGCTGCCGTTGCACCACGCCCCAATGTACCCATCACAGCGCACTAGATTCTAACATAAAAACCGCCAACGCTAACGGGTAATAGCAAAAAAAAATTAATCCTCCGGGCACACATCCGCAAAGATGTAAGACTCGATATCTTTCAACGGACTGCGCGACGTCACATCCAGGTTCACACCGCAGACGTCCATCCGCGTAACAAGCGTTTTCACGTGGAAGAACATCGGGATTACCGGCAGTTCCTCCATGAGGATCTCCTGCATGCGCTGGTTCTGATTGATCGCCAGTTCCCTGTCCAGCCCGGCGGATAGCGCGAGTTCGCATGCGGCATCGTACTCATCATTCGACCAGCCGGTGATGTTCACCCCGCCGTAACGCGTACCCAGCCATTTGTTCCCGGCAGTGGGAATCTCCGACGAAGAATAAAGGAAGCATGGCGCCTGGCGGCCGGTTGACCAGGCAAGTTCCGCCAGGTCAAAATTACGTCCGAAGACCACCCCATCCGGTCCACCAGCGAACATTTCAGTCACCGGCAGGTAATTTGTGGTCACCTGTATACCGCAATCCGCCAGTGATTCAACGATCACTTTGCGAACATTGGCATGCAAAAAACTCTCTGTCACGTAATAATCCAGCGTCAATTCAGTACCATTGAAGACGTTCTGTACATCCACCGCCACGCGCGGTGTGGATGGATTGTCATCAGTATCCAGCCAGCCGGCCTCATCGAGTAACTGCTTACCAAGAACCACGTTGCGCGCGTAGGCCGTTAATCCACTCGCCGCGAAGGGATGATTGGGCGGGAGGTAGGTCTCAGGGATCACCGATTGATTGATGGTGAATTCATACTGGATGCGCTCACGGTCGAGGCAGTAACCGATCGCCTGGCGAACGCGTACATCCCCGAAGAAATCCTGGCGGTCTTCATACGGATTGTAAACATCATCATACGAAGCCGGTTTGATGCCCAGGTTTAACCCTTCCCATTCAGGTCCCATGCCAAAGTAGGCTTTGAGATCGCCTTCCCCCTCCATCGCGCGGATCTGCTTGAGCTGGTTTTCCAGCCCGACGCTCGTATCAAAGATGTCGCATTCACCCGTCACCATCATTGAGAGGTCCGCCTCCGGGGTGGTGGGAATGAATCGGTATACAAGAATATCGAAATACGGCAGCCCTTCCGCTGCGCGATAATAGTTCGGATTTTTCACCAGCCGAATATGATCGCCCGCCACCCACTCGTCGATCTGATAAGCTCCCCAGCCCAGCGGCGTTACATTGGCCAGGTCAGCGATGTTCAATTCTTCAGCGCTGAGCTCACCCAGCTGGTGGCGCGGCAGCGGCGACCAGAAGAACGCGGCAGGGTTCAGCGTGAGGTAGCCGGGTTGACCCACCCACTGCACTGTCTTTTCATCCAACGCGGCGTAAGAGAAGGTGCGATCGATGTTTGTTTTGGTTACCGCGGTCGCCGGGTCAGCGCTGATCTCAAAGCTGAATACTGAATCCTCCGCGGTTAGCGGCGTGCCATCTGACCAGGTAATGCCGTCGAGAAGACTGAAGCTGACCACCATTTGGGTCAGTTCGAGCTCGGTCTCGCCATCCCATTGCAGCGCGCATTCCGCCGAGGTGCAACCGGCCGGAAAGACTTTGACGCCTTTTTTCAATGCCACGATATCCCCGGTCACGTTCGCCACCGGGTCGCCTTCGCTGACCATGACAGCTTGCAGGGCGATACCCCCATTATCGAGCGTCGGCAGGTCTTCAAGGATGACCGGAACGGGCTCATAATTTTCCGTATCGACAGGTCCGTCATAGATGGCTTCGAGAACGCTCCATTTTGCCCTGGATGAATCCCCGTACAGGTAAAGGTTTTGCGGTTCAGCGCCCAGGCAGACCACCAATGTTTTTGGCGGCACCGGGGTGGCAGTGGGCGGCTGTGGGGTTGATGTGGGAGCAGGGGTGGTGGCCTGCGGCTGCGCCTGCCCGCACGCGCTGAGAAGGAACATGCTGATGAGAACAATCGCCAGCACAGAATTGCGCATTGTATTTGGTCGCTTCGTCATTTATCGGTCAATCCTTTTCATCCAACAATGACTCAATTATAAAGCATTGTTTTTCAATAAAAAACAGCCCCTGGTTCACAGAGGCTGTTGGGAGTACGGGAGTAATCTACGACCTGCCGCGCATACGCGGATCAAGCACATCGCGCAGGGCGTCTCCGACGAGGTTCCAGCCCATTACGAAGAACACCAGCGTCATACCGGGATACACCACGATGTAGGAGTATTGCCCGAGGTTGGTGATCCAGTTGCGCGCAAAGCTGAGCACCTGTCCCCAGTCAGCGTAACCGATCTGGGTGCCAATACCCAGGAAGGATAGAGCGGCGAAAGAAAGCACCACATCACCGATGCCGAGCGACGCCAATACCATGGTGGGGAAGATGGCGTTGGGGAGGATGTGCCGGAACAGGATGCGGCCATCCTTCACGCCGGATACTTTGGCCGCCAGGATGAAGTCGCGCTGCTTGACCGAAAGGATATCGCTGCGGATAATACGCGCATAACCCATCCAGCCAAACGTGATCATCGCCAGCAAGGCGGGCACCAGGCTCCTTCCAATCACCGGCGTCAGCACCGCCGCCATGATCAGCGCCATCATAATGAATGGAATGGTCATAAACACATCGACGATGCGCATGATAAGTTGATCAACCCATTTGCCGTAATAAGCGGCAACCGATCCAAGGATGACCCCGATCATTACCGTCGCCAGCACAACGATCAACCCTGTGCGGAAGGCGGTGCGGGTTCCCCAGATGATGCCATAGAAGATGTCATACTGCCCCTGGGCGGTACCCAGCAGGTGCACCCATTCTTCGTTACCGGTGACCGCTTTGTACCAGAAGGGAATTTCAGGCGGGTTTTTCTTCCACTCGGAGCCGGGCGGGCGGGGTTGACCGCTGAAACCATCGCGCGGGATCTTGTATGGGTCCTCGGTTACCGGCGGGGCGATGACAGGCGCGAAAATGGCGATCAGGATGAACAACCCGATCAATACAAAGCCGATGATCGACGCGGGCGTCTTCAATAGACCTTTTATAATGCGGTAGTTTTCCGGACCCAGGATCCGTTCTGCGCGACTGATCTTGCGCTCAGGCAGGGCTTCCTTGAGGAGGGTATTGTCACCGCTGGGGGTTGTGTGTTCAGTCATGTTTCTCTCCTCAGTCCAGCCGTACGCGTGGGTCGATCACACCGTACAGGACATCGATGATCAGATTCATAAAGATCAGGATTAAGCCGTTGAAGATGGCAAAACCAAGCGTGGTGACCACGTCCAACTGCTGCGCCGCCTCCGCCGCGGCTGAACCGATTCCGGGATAATTGAACACGGTCTCGGTGATGACCACCCCGCCCAGCAGACCAACCACACTCATACCCGCCATGGTGGCGATGGTGAGCATGGCGTTGGGGCGGGCGTGTTTATTGATCACATCGTTCTCTTTAAGACCCTTGGCGCGGGCGGTGGTCACATATTCCATGCGCAGTGTCTCAAGCATGGAAGATCGTGTGACACGAACGAAAGTCGCCCAGCTGATGTAGGAAAGCGTGAGGATTGGTAATATCATATGCCGCAGCGCGTCCCAGAAGATGTCAATCCGCGCATTCAGCAGCGCGTCGATGGAAAGTAGTTTTGTGTACTGGGTGAAAGTACCTTTCATGATCTCCTGCGTTACCCAGTTGGATTGTTTACCCGGCAGGAACCAGCCGAGCTTTGCGTAGAATAACATCAGGATCAGCAGACCGAACACGAAGGTGGGGAACGATGTTCCCACGATACTGAATATCCTTGCCGCCTGGTCGACAATCCCGTTCTGGTGAACCGCCGCCTGCACGCCTAACCAGATGCCCACCGAAAGCATCGGGAACACCGTCCACAACGCCAGGTCAAGTGTGTTTGGAAATCGCGTTTTGATAATATTGATGACAGGTTGGGATTGCGAGCGTGAATAACCGAAATCTCCATGGATAATGCCGCCTTCGCGTTCACCGGTCACCGGATCCTTGACGCCATTCATCCAGATCCAATATTGCTTGTAAAAAGGCTGATCGAGACCATACCTTTTGATAATACCCGCGATCTGGTTTTCGTTCTTCGGAAAGTCTCTCACGTACAGGGCAGACCGTTCGACCGGACCCAGGAACTGTAACATGCCGAAGATAATGAGCGTTACGCCAAACAGCAGTACTGGCACCAGTAACAAACGGCGTATGATGTAATTGGTCATTTAACACCTCAAATCAGGTTTTGCTGCGCGGAATGGATTGAAGGAGTAATTTCAACCCATTCCGCCGAGTAAAACTTGGGGGTTCATGCGGGAGCCTTTACAGGCTCCCGCATGGATATTACAGGTAAGGTGCAGGCTTACTCAACAAAGAACGTGAACAGCAGCACATCCTGGTTCAGACCGGGGCGTCCGTAATACAGGCGCAGCGGCTGATCGCTCGGGGTATCGCATACGGTAAAGCGGGCTTCACCAAGCTGGGATGTATCAACACCGCAAATATTCTGGTCTTCCAGGTAGGTGTTGGTTTGGGCGTCATAGAACTTGGCTACACCCACCAACGGATCGACCTGGGTGCGATATTCAGCGGGCACCGCGATGATATCAGCATCGCCAGCCTGCAGGGCAGCGAAGCGGGTACCAAACTCTGAAACGTCCTGGATCAGGACCTGTTCCAGGGCAGCGGGTCCACCCCAGTACTCGTCGAAGCGGAGCATTGAAAGTTCCTGCCCCTGGGTCCAGTAATCAAGCTTGAAGGGACCGGTGCCATTGGCGATGGTGGTGAAGGGATCATCCGCGGAAACCATGCCGTAGAAGTTCTGCCAGGTATCGCAGGAACCATCCCAACCGCCGTTCTCAATCACCCATTCCATATCCATAACGGAACCCCAACCATTTGCGATGGTGGGCAGGAAGGGACCCCAGGGCTGCGCGAGGGTCATGGTCACGGTGCCGGCTTCGTCGTCAGCCACGATCTTGGACTTGACGGTTTCGCAGGCGGCTACCAGCACGGCCGGATCATTGGCCATGAGGGATTCGCGGTCATCAGCAGAAGCCCATTCATCAACGATCGCGGTGATGTCATCAAGGCCTACACCCAGGAAGGGTTCTGCCAGCAGCCACTGCGGGGAGGAATAACCACCCTGAAGCAGACCACGCTGGAAGGAGTAAGCAACATCACTTGCGGTCAGATCGCCGCCTTCATGGAACTTCACACCCTCGCGGATATTGAAGGTCCAGACGGTGCCGTCTTCTGAGACTGTCCACTCGGTTGCGAGTTGAGGAACAAATTCGCTCGTGGATTCACCATCGTAGAAGACCAGGGTCTCATAGACATTCTGGATGATCTCGCCGGAAGCGGTGTCATAGGACAGCGCGGGATCCAGCGTATCGGGTGAACCGGTCGTCATCACAACAAAGACGCCGGGATCTGAGGGATCGGTCGGTTTGGAAATGGGATAGTAGTAGATATTTGAGAAGATCGGGTTCATCACGCGACCTTCAACCCACTTCTGCTCGTAACCATGGGAGGTGGCGAGCACCAGAGGAACACCAACCGCCTGATCGTAATACAGCTGGTTGAATTCGGTATAAATTTGGGAGCGTGTGTCGAAATCGATCGCGGCAACACCCTCATCCAACAGCGCTTTGAACTGCGCGGCTAAATCCTCGGGCAGGTTCTGGCGGGCACCGTAAGTACCGGTGGTGTAGGGCTGATACCAGTTGTGGGGGTCGTGGATATCTTCCAGCCAGCCGCCGGTCATCATAGGCACCTTGTGGGCGCGCTGGGCAGCCAGGTAGGAAGGCCACGGCAGACCGAGGGTCTCCACCACGAACTTCGGGTTCACCGAGCTCACATTGCTGGAAACGATCTCGGTGTAGATCTCGCGGGTGGTATTGCCGGTGTTGTAGAGCATCTGGAAGCGGAAGCCCATTTCCCAGATATCATCGGGGTCTTCACCAGCGGGAACGCCGTCTTTGTCGACGTCAGCCAGTTTGAACTCTTCCTCGCATTTCGCCAGGTCGTACTCGTAGGCGGGGAAGTTGGGGTCGTAACCCGGCATACCGGGAAGCGAGAGGGTCTTGGACTGAACAGCCTCACCCATGTAAACATCATCGATGATGGTCTGATAATCGAAGCAGTAGGCAAAAGCCTTGCGGATATGGACATCATCGAAGAATGTCGGGGGAATGCCGTTCCCGTCCAGTTTGTTCGAGCCCAGGTAAGGGTTCAGAACAACTTCAATAACCTCAGCGGTTGGCTGAACAACCGGTTCTTCGCCAGCAGGCGCTTCCGGTTCTTCAACCACGGGGGCCGCGGTCGGCTGCGCGCAGGCGGTCAGCACTAAACTGACAACCATGAGCATTGCAAGCAATACATAAAACTTACGCATTTTTTCTCCTCCTTGTGAGAAATTCTTTCGAGTTAATTGGTTTTACACACGTTTCAAATATCTTCATATCTACTTGAATTGTCATCACCTCCTCGAAAAACTTGTTGTCTAAATCATGTGACATGCCGCGAAATGCCCCGGCTGTACTTCCCGCCATTCAGGCACCTGCTGCGCGCAGATCTCTTCAGCGATGGGACAGCGGGTGCGGAAGCGGCATCCCGAAGGCGGGTTCACTGGTGAAGGCACATCGCCTTCCAGGATTACACGACGGCGCTGCTCATTAAAAACAGGATCAGCCACCGGTATTGCTGAAAGTAAGGCTTGCGTGTATGGATGAAGCGGGTTTTTATACAACTCGCTGCGATCCGCCAGCTCAACGATGATACCCAGGTACATCACTGCTACACGATTGCTGATATGGCGAACCATGGACAGATCGTGGGCGATGAACAGGTAAGTGAGGTTCAACCCTTCCTGCAATTCCTCCAGCAGGTTAACCACCTGCGCCTGGATAGAGACATCGAGCGCGGAGATCGGCTCATCACAAACGATAAAGGATGGGTTAAGCGCCAGGGCGCGTGCAACCCCGATGCGCTGCCGCTGACCACCGGAAAATTCATGCGGGTAACGGCTGGAAAAATCCGGGTTGAGTTTTACCAGGTTCAGCAGGGAAGCCACGCGTTCATCGATCTCCTTGCCGGTGCCTTCGCCGAACGCCATGAGCGGTTCGCCAACGATATCGCGCACGGTCATGCGGGGATTTAAACTGGCATAGGGATCCTGGAAGATCATCTGCAGCTCGCGCCGCATCATACGCATGGGTTCCGGTCGCAGTTTGACCAGGTTGATGTCTTTAAAATACACATTTCCCGCGGTGGGTTTATAAAGCTGCAGGATGGAACGACCGGTGGTGGATTTTCCGCAGCCGGATTCTCCCACCAGACCGAGGGTTTCACCCTTGTGAATATCAAATGAAATTCCATCAACAGCGTGTACCACACCCACCTGTCTGCGGATGACACCGCGGTAGATGGGGAAATGCATCTTAAGGTTGTCAACTTTAAGGAGGACGTTGTTGTCAGCGGTCATATTTACTTGCTCCCGTTCCTGGTATCCACCCAACACGCCACACGGTGACCTTCTCCAACCGGTTCAAGCATGGGGTTTTCCTGCCAGCAGCGTTCAGTGACAAAATTGCAGCGCGGCGCGAACGGGCAGGAGGTTGGTTTCTGATATAAGATGGGAGGCATCCCTTCAATAGAGAATAATTTCCGGTGCATTTCCTCATGAATTTGCGGCAGACTGCCAAGCAGACCCAGCGTGTAGGGATGCCGTGGGTCGGAGTAAAGTTCATTCACGTTCGCTTCTTCAATAATATAACCACCGTACATCACCATCACGCGGTGCGCAATATTCGCCACCACGCCCAGGTCGTGCGTGATCCAGATGATTGCCATTCCAAGTTCGTCGCGCAAACGCTTGACCAGGTCAACGATCTGCGCCTGTATGGTCACATCCAGCGCGGTTGTGGGTTCATCCGCGATCAGAATCTGTGGGTTGCATGAGAGCGCCATGGCGATCATCACGCGCTGGCGCATACCTCCTGAATACTGATGCGGGTATTCTTTAAGTCTGTCCGCGGCGTTGGGAATGCCCACCATCCCGAGAAGCTCGATCGAGCGGTTGCGCGCCTGTTCTTTCGTCATGTTCAGGTGCAGCATCAACGGTTCCGCCATCTGCTTGCCAATGCTCATCACCGGGTTTAGCGAGGTCATCGGGTCCTGAAAGACCATGCTGATCTGACCGCCGCGAATCTGGCGTATATCTTCTGTATCCATTTTCAGCAGGTCTTTTCCCCGAAAGTCCGCCTCTCCAGCTACAATTTTGCCGGGAGGGGACGGAATCAGGCGCAGACATGAAAGCATGGTCACGCTTTTGCCGCAGCCGCTTTCGCCGACAACGCCCAGGGTTTCTCCTTCCTTCAGGGTAAAAGAAACTCCATTGACCGCGTGAACGATACCATCAGGAGTCTTGAAGTGAGTTTCCAGGTTCTGGACGTTAAGTAATTGCTCACCCATTGACAGGTCCTCTATTGATTTTTATTATTATGGCACAAAAATAGTTTACCATAAATGCAATTATTAATAACTACATTGAATCCAACTACGGAATTACCAGGGCGACTTTCTGGATGCCGCTTAGCCTGATCCACGGTGTTATGAAAACATGACTGCAGGAGGACACCTGGTTATAGATCACAGGGCACTTCACCCATTGACCGTCAAAGTCCACCAGCACATCCACCTGGCCGATCATCGCATCAAAATTACTCAAGATCAGTTTTCGCTCACTGGTGACCGCCTTCTCTACCTGGTTCAGGGCAAACAGGCGCATTTTTCTCGCCACTTCCGTGGGCACTTCCTTCCCTTCATTCTCAAGTGTAAACTCGATCACTCGATCAACTGAAATGATCGGGTCGCGCAGGTTCTTATTCAACATCGTATCGCTGGTTTTGCCGATCAGGGCAAACGCCATCGCAGCCACCACCAATGGAACGATGAGGGCGAATTTTCCGGATGAGAATAGCGCCTGCTCGATCAAAATACCTTCCAACAGCGCGCAGATGATCGATACCGCGACGATAAACACGAACCCAATCCAGAGGTTCTGCTGTAGTTCGGGATAATAGGGATATTTCAGAAATTCGCCAAGCGCGGGATTGAATAGTTTGATCACCACGGGGGCAACCTTTAAAGGAAGCCATAAAATGAGGTGGGCGAAAAGCAGCGCTTGTGCGATCCACGCCAAAAAGGAGAACCAGATTTTTTGAACCCGCATTGAAAGCCAGCCAACCAGTGCGCCGCTTAACAGGCAGACAAACAGACCGGGAATGAACCTCACCCAAACAAATGCACCGTGTGCGCGAGCCAATAATAATGCGTCAACCCCCCAGGCAAAAATCGCAAACGCCAGTCCGGCGGCAAGGCCGTACCACAGCCCTGCAATCTCTTTTTTCCTGTTCATTTCGGGTTTCATCTTGCAAAACCTCTATCGTTACAAAAGGGTCCCTTAAGTTGTGAATCGGCGTGTAAATAAGGGGTAACCTATAATACAACTATTTAATGATATGTCAATACCATGGATTTTTGAAGGCAAAAATGTAAATTTTTTGAAAGGTGAAAGCTGAAAGACAGCTATTCATCTCCCGCGCGCATGCGCAGGTACGATTCGTAACGTTCAAGGCTCACGCGTCCTTCTTCCACAGCCTTGATCACCGCGCATCCGGGTTCCTCAAAGTGCGTGCAGTCATTAAACTGGCAGTGTTTCACCAGTTCGCGCAGTTCCGGGAAGTATCCATCAAGTTCTTCGGGTTCTGTATCCCATAAAGATAATTTCCGCAATCCCGGTAGATCAGCAACATAACCACCGCCTTCCAACGGGAACAGTTCGCGCACCACCGTGGTGTGACGTCCGCGGTCCTTTTGTTCGCTGATCTCTCCCACGTTCAGCCCCAAACCGGGCTGTACCCGGTTCATCAGGCTTGATTTTCCTACCCCTGATGGACCTGCCAGTGCGGAAATCCTGCCGTTTAACGCTTCGCGCAGTTCATCAATTCCTTTATTCTTCACCGCCGAAGTATAGATCACGCGGTATCCGAGCGGCGGGTAGATGGCAAAGAGTTTGTGCGCTTCGCGCCTGGATACCAGGTCTGTCTTGTTGGCAATGATGATCGCCCTGAGCCCCTGTTTTTCTGCGATCACCAGGAAGCGGTCGAGCATGCGCAGGTGCGGCGTGGGTGAAGCACAGGCGAAAACCGTCACGATCTGATCCGCGTTGGCAAGCAGGATCTGACGATACCCGCCTTTGGGGGTCGGGTCAAGCCGCACCAATTCCGACTTACGCGGTGTGATCGCTTCGATGACGCCGCTGCCATCCGGCAGCTCTGCAAACTCAACCCAGTCGCCGATGCTGATCACGTCACCGGGCAGACTGCGTCGTTTCAATCTCCCGCGCAGTACGCATGTGATCACCCGACCATTCGCGAGAACGGTGTAAAAACCGGACTGGAAACGGGTGACAATACCCTGCTCGGTTTCAATCATTACGGTTCGGGAGTTTCGTCTGTTTCACTCGTAGGCGTCCGGGTAATGTAGATATCCCACTCCCACGGGTAAGTTGTGTACACTTCGCCGGCGTAATACGCTTCGATCACCCGCCGGAACACCGGCGCGGCGTAAGCCGATCCATCACCTGCGTACTCGAGCACCACCGCCACGGCAATATCGGGTTTGTCCGGATTGTTGGCAGAGGTGAAACCGGCAAACCAGGAATGCGGATCTTCCACCGATGTGGTGGCGGTTCCGGTCTTTCCATATACAGGGGTGTTCATCCCTAAAAATCGCCGGAACGCCGTTCCACGCTCGTCACGGATCACCAGCTCCATACCCAGCTTGATCGCCTCCAGCGTGCTGTCTTTCATGGGTATCTCGCGGATAACCTCCGGCTCGAACTCCTGTATCGCTGTTCCGTCAATACTGGTGATCTTTTCTATGATCTGCGGTCGGTAAAGGATGCCGCCGTTGGCGATGGAAGCAACCATATTCGCCACCTGGAGCGGGGTCACCAGCATATCACCCTGACCGATACCCATCTGCACCGCCGCGCCTTCCGTGGTCGGGTCAGTGATCTGACCAACCTCCTCTGCGACTGCGCCAATGTTGGTGGCTTCACCATAACCAAAAGTACGCGCCCAATCAGCAAGATAAGTGGCGCCTTTCTGCCGGTAGAGGTCGAGGCCCAGGTGGTAGAACCAGGGATTGCACGACCGCATAATACCCTGTACCAACGTTAATGTTCCCGAGGGCGGCAGCTCTTTATCATAGGTCCAGTCATTGCCCACGAAACCGGGCAGCTCAGTGTATTGGCTTGTGCATTCATATAGGGAATCAGGTGTGTACAACCCGGATTCCAACGCAGCAACAGAGGTGACCAGCTTGAAAACCGAGCCAAGCGGGTACGCCGATTGTGCAGCGCGGTTCCATAAAGGTACGTCTGTATCGGTGACCAGGTCGCCAAGCACCCATTGACTGTTGTAATTTTGCGGCATGAAATTGTTGTTGTCAAACCCCGGGGAGGACGCCATCGCCAGCACTCTTCCCGTGTCCACTTCGAGGACCACGATCGCGCCGGTAAAACCGTACAGCGCTTTTTGCACCAGGATCTGTAAATCCTTGTCGAGCGTGGTGTAAATACTATCCGCGGCGCGCGGGTCTGAACGACCTAACATGGTAGCGTATGTTCCGTCTGAGTTCACCACGTAAAGCTCGGCGGCGGGTTTGCCGCGCAGGTATTCCTCGCCCCATTTTTCCAGTCCGGCCGCGCCTACCTTCTCATCACCCGCGTACCCATTCTGCCGGTATTCGTTGTACTGCTCAGGTGAAATACTCAACAGGTACCCCACCACCTGGGGGGCTACTCCCTCGTTAAAGTAATAACGTGAAGCGTACTCGTTTATCACCAGCCCGCTGAAAGAGTTCAGCGCGGTGTAGCGTTCAGAGTAGGTCTGCGCTGAGATCTCGCCAATGGGCACATAACTTCCGCCGCCGGTGTTGATCTTTTCCACGATCATGTTGGTCGGGATCCCCGTCACGAGGCTCAACAAACCCGCCAAGTTGCCGATCTGGTCGGTCCCCACCTGGTCCGGCACAACCCCCAGCGCTACCGCCTCTGTGTCAGACGCAATGATGTCGCCGTCGCTGTCGTAAATGTCACCTCGCGAGGGCGGTACGATGCTTAGCGCCAGCCGCTTGCCGCCGCTCAATTCCGGCATGATCAGCCCGCTTTCCCACTGGATCTGCCATTGCCCCCCATCTGCCAGCAGGCTCATTTCCATCTTGCGTACCAGGTCGCTGAACATTCGTGTCTTAAAGATCACCTGGTAGCCCACCATGGCAGAACCGGGATTGACAAGCGTGCTGAGAATGCCGTATTCGATCTGATCCAGGGTCATACTGGCGGCTGTGTCTGTATAGATTTTTACAAATTCCTCTTCGCTGATCGCGTCCCGGCTGGTGGGGGATAGCATGGCGTACATTGCGGCATAATCACCCGCGTTCCACTTTTCCAGGTAATCCAGCACGGTCTGTTCCACATCCGGCAGGCGGGTCGTTTCAACGACCGGGGTGGGTAAACCATTTTCTGCCGTTGGTTCAGTCGGGGTTTCAACAGTCTGCGTGCCGTTGCTGCAGGATGTCAACAGCAGCACGGCAATGATCATAATTCGCCAGAGAGATTTTTTCATTCTTTTATCATTTCCAATGGGTCAACCGACATCCTCGCCGGCCAGGACCCTTCTATATATAGGGCAAGTATAAGCCAATTCACGCATGCAACGGTAGGGCACTGCTTTGCGCGCGCCAAAACCGAGCCGTCGCAGCGCGCGTTCGATGTGGCAAAGCGGCAGCCCCATCACGCTGGCATAGCAGCCGGAAATCTTCTCAACAGGATTAAAGCGCTGTTCCTGGATGGCGTAAGCGCCTGCTTTGTCAAGCGGGTCTCCACTTTGCACATAAGCCAGCATCTCCTCGTCGCTGTAACGCCGCATCTTCACTTCTGTCGAGCACAGCTCGAGTTCATTCAATCCGCGTGAAGGCACACCCACCACGACGGCCGTGTGCACCATGTGCGTTCTACCGCGGAGCTGCTTTAAGATGCGCAGCGCGTCCTCCGCGTCAACCGGTTTGCCCAGGATCTGATTGCCATCCGCCACGGTCGTGTCTGCTGCCAGAATGACACTGCCAAAACTCGTTTCGCGCTCACAAGCGTGCGCTTTTTCCCTCGCCAGGCGCATCACATAATCCGCCGGGGTTTCCCCGGGCAACGGTGTTTCATCAACATCCGCAGATGTGACGACAAAGGGCATGTCCAGCCACGCCAGCATTTGCCGGCGGCGGGGTGAGTTGGATGCAAGAACGATTTGTAGTGTCATTGTGAAAATCATTTTAACATACCACCGGCTTCGCAACGGTAACGATTAAATCAAGTAAAATGGATAATCAACCCTCGGGGAGGAAGCAATGCTTGAATTAAGAGAAAGAATCATTAAGGAAGGCAAGAACCTTGGCGGGGGAATCCTCAAGGTGGATAGCCTGATTAATCACCAGGTCGACCCGCAGCTCATGGACGCTTGCGGCAGGGAGTTTGCGCGCCTTTTTGCCCCCACCGCGCCCACACGCATCCTCACAGCCGAGATCTCCGGCATTGCCCCCGCGCTGATGACAGCCCGTCATCTCAACCTGCCGGTGGTATACGCCCGCAAGACTCGTCCTGTGACCATGCCGGACACCGTTTATCTGACGATCGCGCCCTCTCACACCAAAGGCAACAAGGTGGAACTCATCGTTTCCCCCGAATACCTCAAACCCGGAGAGCGCGTGTTGATCATTGATGATTTTCTCGCAACGGGCGCTACCATCCTCGGGCTGGTGCGCCTCACCCAGGCCGCCGGCGCGACAATTTGCGGCATTGGCACACTGATCGAAAAGACCTTTGAGGGCGGGCG
>JACDJB010001688.1_pt1 | contig 17410 bp, 11 predicted proteins | sample 7454121 | NCBI WGS metagenome assembly JACDJB01 (sample SAMN14253290, study PRJNA609438) | sludge metagenome | isolation source: sludge after 25d culture with pyrite | collected 2018-12-20 | reverse complement strand
CCGCGAAGGCCGCGCGAAGAACCGCCGCGTGGAAGTCGAGGTGGTCGGCACGCGTACGCGTCGCTGATCCCGGACGCTGGCGACCGGCTCGCCGGTCGCCTTCGCAAACCCCGCTTCGGCGGGGTTTTTTTTGCCGACGGGGTGTTAAACCTCAGCTGACCCGAAAACGGCGGGAAGCCGCGCCCAGCCTAGCTCTTCAGGCAGGTCACAGAATTTCTCGAGTGGCGGATTAGGGACTTTCCCGCAGTCGCCACGCGCCGGCGCACTACGCACCGCGTTGGAACGTACGGCCTTCCTGCATAGTGGCGCAGCCGCCCGGCGGTCAGCGCCACGGTTTGTGAGTACCACCATTGAAAGACAAGCACCTGCCCGGTCCTCACGGACTCCTGCCGTCGAGGCGGCAACTCCGGTCATCGGACCGACGGGCGGTCGGCAGCACATCCAAGGGTTTAACCCGTCGTTTGCCAGGTGCTATACAAAGTGAAGTCCTGACTCGCAGGCGTTAGTTGTGAGTGCAAGGCTGCTGATGTCCAGTCGCTTCTTTCGCAACTACGGCGTCCTTCAGTCGTTGCCGACTGGACAAGCCTGCGGCCTTCCACGATACTTATGCTCAATATGTCCCTCGCCTCTGTCCGCCGGTGTTCGCCGACGAGTCAAGCGGGGGATTTCTTTTTTCCAACGCCCGAAGGTCCGTACACACCGCTCAAGGTACACCTCACCTTTGAGCAACAGCTTGCCCTGCTGAAGGAGCGGGGACTTGAAATCGAGTCGGACACGCGTTGCAAGGCAGCCCTGCAAAGGCTTGGGTACTACCGACTGGTTGGTTACTGGTACCCGCTACGCAAGCCTCGCACAGACGGCGTGCTCGGCCGCTTGGACAAATTTCAACAAGGGGCATCGTTTGATGCCATCGAGCGCCTGTACGAGTTCGATAAGCAGCTACGGCTCTTGGTGCTCGATGCGATTGAGCGCATCGAGGTTGCCGTCCGAGTAGATGTCGCCTACCTACTTGGGAAGCGGCACCGTTTCGCACACGAACGGCCCGAGTGTTTGGACGCAAATTTTACTGGCCAAAGCAAAGGCAAGGGACGAACTCGGTTCACTGTGTGGAGCGAGAAACTTGCCCTTTCTGTTGCCAATGCCCGTGATGACTTCGTGGCGCATCACCGTCACAAGTACGGTGGGCGGATGCCGATATGGGTGGTCATTGAAGTATGGGACTTCGGGCTGCTGTCAAAGCTTTTCTCCGGTCTACAGTTCAAGGACCAACGAAAGATTGCTCAGCGTTACGGCCTACCCGACGGGCAGTACCTGGCCTCATGGTTAAGGGCCCTGAACTTCAGCAGAAACGTCGCAGCACACCACTCTCGGCTTTGGAACCGGAACGTCCCGGAGGTTCCCAAAATTCCTCCTCAATCAACGCATCCGATTCTGCACCATCTTCACGAGAACCCTCAGCGGCTTCGGAGGGTATATGGAGTCTTGTGCCTCATGCGATATTTGCTTAGAACGATTGCACCCGAATGCGATTGGCACGAGCGACTCAAGATGCTCTCCGGCACGTTTCCAACTAACGAGCTTCTGGCGCTAGAGGCCGCTGGATTTCCACTTGATTGGGAGAAGGCACAGCTGTGGACCTGACAAGTGCTTAGCGACTGGCCGCGTAATACCATGCGCGCTGCGCGCTATTGTCACTGAAGTACGTCAATCGCCCAGAAGTCGTGCGCAGCCTAGCTCTCCCGCCAGCAGGCAGAATTTCTCGAGCAGTTGAATTAGGGACTTTCCCGCAGTCAGAGCTGCGGAGGCGACGAACCAGCTCGACCGCTCCGGCCGCCCGATGACCAACCGCGCTGTGAGCACCGACGGGGGATGTTCGCGCCGGCGGGGATGTTTCAAGTCCGCGGAACAATGTGAAACAACCGTATGCGCCGGCGCATAACGTTCGCCCCTGGACTCCGCGGCGGGCTGAGTTCGGCGCACGGGAGTTTACGAGACGTAGGTGCCGCTTCGCCGGAGGGCTGCCGCGACGACTTCGTCACCTCGGTCTAAGCGGTCTTTCGGCGTGGCGTTACGCGCACCGGCCTCGTCGTGCTCGACGAGCCATGCGGACGGATAGTGGAACCAAGCCGCGACCGCCCATCGGTCCACCTCCCCGAGAGCGGCGAGGACTTTCTCGATGGCGGGCAGCGGTCGGAAGGTCTCGTCGAACTGATATCGAGCGAAGAACTCGCGGCCGTCCCTCTCGACGCTGAACACCAAACCTTGGCGCTTCCAGTCGTTCACGGGGCACTGCAACGCATCCAGCTCTTCCCGAGCCAGCCATTCGCCCTGCTCAAAGACCTCCCGCAGGGTCGCCTCGCGATGCAGCCGCTCCTCGCGTGCGTCGACGGTACCGCCATCAGTGTTCGAATCCATCACGGCCCCCTTGCGTGCGGCCCCCGGTGACCCAGTCTACTGCCGCCGCTGTCTCCTGGCAGAGAACGAGCGCGACCTACAGAGCGCTCGCGCAGCGCTATTGACGACCGGCGCTGAAGGCGTACCATCCGCTCCCTGTTCGCAAGCACAGCTATCACCGACGACATGTAGCCCTTCGCTGACCCGGTAGACCACGTGACGACGCCCGAGGTGCGTCCGTTGAACGTGGGGACAACCGGAGTCAGCCATGCTTGCCTACATTCGTACCCCGCGCGCCGCCACACCGGCCGCGTCGGACGTAGAGAACCACCATCACGACAACCGGCCGCGTCTCACTTGCCGCCCTCTCGAGCCCGCTCGAACTCTTTGGGCATCTCGACCGCTTTCACTGCCCGGAGGCGCTCGAATCCTCGCAGTTCGCCTGCAGGGCGATACCCTTCGAGTCGGACTAGCGAGTGTGGGCGGTTTCCGTTGGGTTCGACCCGAGCGCGTAATCAGCGACTCGCAGGCCAAGCAGTGGGTCAAGCTTTCTGAGTTCGTGTCGCGGAAATAGCCCCTGCGGCGAGCGCCGACGCGTCACTCGCACGGGCGGGCCACGGCAAGGACCGCCCGAATAATCACAGCGACGTCGGCTGCTGCCTTCCCGGTGAGGGCTACGCCCATTTCCATGGAATGTTCCAGAGATGCGGTAGTGAGGTTCGTCGACCCAACGTAAGCCCGGTCGGAATCGCACAGAACGACCTTGGCGTGAAACGTCTCGCGCCCACGACCGTCGAGCCGCGGCGCCGAGTAGTTGTACACCTGCACGCCTTTCGCTTTGAGCCAAGGCGCGATAGAGGGGTACCCCGTCGGATAGTCCGGCCGCATGGTGTCTTCGAGGCTGCGCAGCACAAGGATGGCTGAGACACCGACCGCCACGTTATCGAAAAGTTCCTGCAGCCAACGTGCACCGCGTTCATCGAAGAACGGCGTCATTACCACGACACGCGCACGAGCCTCTTGAACCATCGCGCGAAAGGCGTGCTCAGTCGCTTCGAGGTCAGCAGTGCGCCAACCCAAGTTCGTCAGCTCGTTCTCGAGGGCGCTTGGACGCGGCGGCTTGGTGAGTACCACTCGAGCAGTCGTGACGTCGCTGTGAACCGATGCACGGTAGTGGGAAATGGCTCGCAGGGCGAAAGCGAGCCGCCGGAGCGATACGGCAACAGTCGGTCGGACGCTGTATCCATCGGAGTTTTTGTCGGTTAGACCTAACCCCACCGCAGCTGCCAGAATCTCCTGCGCGCCCCTTTCTTCCGTGACTCCGAGCTGCGCCACCCGAGTCAGCGAGCGGGCCGTCTGAGGCGAATCGCAGGGGAGCCGGGACCACGCCTCCAGCAACGCCGCGGCGAGCGTCGCCTGCCCCGCAAGAGCAGAGATGACGCGCTTCTCGAAGGCGGTGAGCGTCGTGTCCACTTCAACTCGCGCCGGCCACCTCAGCCCGCTTATGCGCCGCTGCCTGAGCGAAGTCGAGGTAACCGTCAATGGCGCCTGCCCGCATGTCAAATCGCGGTCGCCCGCCAATTGAGCGCAATACCGAGCGCGACAACAGCTTGTTGCTGGCAATGCACGACGTCTCGGGAATCATCGTGCAATCAGGGCACGAGCCGCCTCGATGTGTGCAAAGCGAACCCGTTCCGCACTGTGTCGCCTTGGGGGCCAGCATCGCGCGTAGCAGCGGCGTCCCCGCGTTACGCCACATCGCCGAGAGATTGCCCAAGTCCATCGTCGTGCCGTTACGGTAGACAACGAATGCAAGGTCGGCAGGAAAGATGTATTCGCCGAGCGAACCGAGGTCCAGTCCCGAGTACTCGGACACGTGGCGCATGAGCAGGTGCGCGTAGCTGTGCAACAGCGTATACAGGTACAAGTACACTCCCGGCCTGTCACTTTGCGGCAGTCGGTCGAGAAATGGCCCCATCGGGTGGGCTTGCGTGAGAAGGTGTGCGCCGATTTTTTCGCCTTCGGCCAGCACGAACATGTCCTCACAGCCCAAACTACCAAGCCAAGCGAGAACCACGTCCTCTCGCAGTCGCACATACAGTGCCTCGTTGCCTTGCTGCACAACGTAGATGGGCGTCTTCATCCCGCTGTCCAGCCGCACCTGCGGAAACAGGTTTAGCCGCACCGGCATGTTGTCGTTGCGTTTGCCGACAAGCACAGGCTGCGACTCCATGCGGGTGTAGCCGAAGCTGAACCGGCAAAGGTCGAACTCACGAATGAGGCCCATGTCTGCAAGACCCAGCCCATCAAGGAGCGTGCGCGTTTGGTCTTGTCGTAGTTCCACATCCTCCGCGAGCTCGGGCGCCAAGTCCTCGTCGAGTCTCGTGAAGGAGACATAGCGCTTCTTGCCTCGGTGTCGTGTTTCGACAGCGAGCCGTGTGGTACGCAAGGCTTCGTGTTCGACTGCCAGGCGGAACGGGTCGAACTTCGAGGCGAAGCGAGCTTGCCGATGCGCGAGGTTCGCCTCCAATTCGGACGGAAGCGATACGTTCGGCACGAGTACTCGACGCTCGATAAGACTATCGATAACGCGCTGCTTCATGCCACGCGCCGTTTGCTCGAAGAGAGCACGCTCGGGGGCCGCGGTACCGAACGACTCCAGCATCTTCAACTGCGCACAAGCCGATTGGTAATCCAACAAATCTTTGGCGCAGTCCTCGCGCCCTTGGCACGCCGCCTCCACGTCGGCATCGGTGGGAGCAACGGCCCCCAGGCCAAAATGAACGGCGATGAAATCCTTCAGCTCTGCTTCTCGCCCTGGACGTAGACGAGCGAGCAAGTCATGCCCTCCATCCTTGAAGTCAATGAAGAGGTCTGACTTGACGTAGTACGCGTTGGATGCGCGGTAGGGCGTGGCCTGCATCCGTACGTCTGTATGTTCTGGTACGCCGCCATTGAGGCCCAGAATCCTCAAGGACTCCTCGTCGTTCTGCAGCCATTTCGCTGAGAATGGCTTGCTGCAGGCAGCGCACTCGAAGAACCAGTCCCCAATAGCGGGTGCGCGTCGATTCAGTCGGAAATCCGTGCTACCGCAGGTACAGGTGTCGCGCCGCTTTACCACCTTTTTCTCGTGCTCGTCCCACTGGTACTGCCCGGGAAACGGTTGTTCCCAGTTCCCGGACCAGTGCACGAAGATGACGTCGAGCTGTTCCCAGTCGCATACGCCACCGCTCGGCGCGCTTCGACAACGCGATTCGCTTAGGTTCGGCAGTCCCCTTTCGAACTCCTTGAGGCTTTCGTAGTCCCGAAACAGCCCGCAGTTACGGCACACAAAGGCCAGCGGTGCGGGGGAATACCCCATGTGCGATGGTCGGCACAAGAGCAATCGGTCCTGTCCGGGTGTCTGAAATCGCGTGCGAGTCGCATCGAGCAGGCGGACATCGACGCACTGTTCGGCAACCGGCTGGCGCTTCTCAGAGTCATGTTCGCGAGCACTCATCGCCGCATTGAACCAGGCACGTCCCAGCTCATTGATTCGCTCGAAAATCTGCTCGGTCGTCGGCTCACTCAGCGTGACCGGTTCGCCCGCAACCGAGCAAGCGATGCAGGCGCCCAGACCGCCTTCGAAAGTGAAGAAGCTTTGGGGTGCGTACGCCGTCGCGAGCTGGTTGCGCGAACGGTTCATTGTTTTCGCTTGACTCATGCGCGTCTCTCCGGCGTCGTCGCCTCACGTCCTTCGCGGCGTGCGTCGATGTCGTCCACGTCTGCGCCGGAACCGCGGCGGATGAATTGCATCGCACGCGCCGTTGCTCCTTCAGGGACCCTTTTCCCCCATGCATCGGACTGAGACTCGTGAAGCACTCCCGGCATGTCTACGTCACGCAGCGACGTCATCGGCCTGAGGCTTGCGTCGCGCAGTTCAAAGAACCTTCCCAGCCAGGTTCCATTCACCAGCCGGTCCGACTCGAAGTCCTCTCGATAGCGTGCGAGTTGGTCCTTGACGAGTGCGCGATAGTAGGCAGCGCCGTCCGGTTGTAGCGCCACATCGAGGCCTATTGCCGTTGCGATGAACCGCTCGGTGCGCTCCAGCGCAGTACGCCGATTCAGGAAGTCGCGCGCATCGATTGCGCTGTTGTAGATAGGGACGGCGCGCTTATTGGAATCCTCGGCCTCGCACAGCGCCTGGATGCCGTTGACGCCGCACACATACTCCTGGAAAAAGCTGGGCATGACCCGAACCAGCGCCTTCTCTGCCCAGCGGTCGACGGCCGCCGGCAGAATCATCCGCTCGAGAAAGCGATGGAAGATGTCGTGAACCTCGACGATGAACCGGTCACGGTAGCGTTGAGGGACCGGCACAAGGAGGGAGAAGCCAACGTGTGTGCGGCCGGCGCGCGAGGACGCCTGGATGTATTCGGCGATGTCCGAGGGCATTCCGGCAAAGAACATCGCGTTGAACTCCTCGACGTCCACTCCGTGGGAGACGGCCGAAGTCGCAATGATGGAGCGAAGCGTTTCGTTCAAATGCGGGAACGGCTGACCCGCCGGGACACGCGTTTCGGCGCGCCGCACGATTTCCTGAATCTGAGCAGCCGATACGGCCCCTGAGATGAGCTCGGCGGCCAATGTGTGCTCGGCGAGGTCGGCTTGTGCATGCAGCTTCTCGAATTGGGTCTTCTCCGTGTCGATGACCTGGTCGCCGCCCTTCTTGTTCGTCACGTAGGTGAGTGAAATGCGATGCAGGTCCACCAGCGTGAGTAACGTCGCTGCGTCCGCCTGCAGAATCTCGCGCCGGTGTTGCACGGCAAGCGGGCCCGGTGACACCCAGTGCTCGAGTTCCTTGCGAGCGCTCGCGAGCAACGCTTCTTCGCCGCTTCGCAGCCGTTCGTACAGACTCGTCACCAGCAGGTGAAAGTGCGAAAGGACCGAGGCCATCGCCACGGTATGCCGGTGCCCGTTGGTCAGAATGGCACCGTACACACGCGCCCAGTGACTCCGAAGCTCGACGTCTTCGTCCGATAAGGCGCGGCGCTCCCCATCGTGGTCCGAGTCGTCCGGGCCCTTCGGCCTGGCGTAGAAGGACTCGTAAAGGCTCGGCCCGGGATGCGGAAACTGGACCGTGTGCTCGCGCTGATACAGGTTGCGCATCTGGCGCTGCGGCTCGTTCACGGTCGCCGAAGCGGCAATCACCTTGATGCGCCGGCGGGTTGTCGAGTCTGGCTCACATGCAAGTTGTCCAGACAGCAACGGCGCCAACTCATCGAACGCTGCCTCCAGTGCCGACTCGAAAAGCCCGGCAAACGTACCGAGCGATTCGTCGAGCAGGTGCGCTTCGTCCTGAATGAGAAGGCTGGGGAACGGGTCGAAGAACCGCTTCTCGCCGCTCGCAAAGCTCGGAAAGAGGGGACGCGTTTTCGTTCCCGGTTCGCCCTCCCAGTCTCGAGGCCAACGTGGAACGAGAAGCCGTTCCGTGTCCTTTTCGATGAGCGGAGCGAAGCCGAACAAGCCGAAAAACTTTCGAATCGTCCCCTGCGACTGTCCAAGCGCAGCGAGCTTATCTACGGTCCCCAGAAGCACTGAAGGGGCGAGGTCGTAGATGTCTTCATCCACGATGTAGAACGGAAGCGGCGTCGGTTCGTCAAACCTCGCGTTCCACGAGCACTTCGTCTGGGGCGACGTGCAGTAGTGTCCCAACGTACCCCCTTCACGTGGCGTGGCGCGTCGAAGAGCGAGCTTGCCCGACAAGCAAAACGGACAACTATCGAGCTTGAGCCACCGCTCTTTGCAGCCCTTGTAGGGTGCACGACCAGCAATGGAATCCTCCGCCCCAGGCGGCTCGTCTTGCACGGTCGGGACATCCGAATAGCCTTCGTCGCTGTGCCAGTTCGGAGTGTTGGAGCTCCCCACCCAGAACCCGAGCGAGAACGCTTCGCCCGGATGCCCGCGTGCGTACCGAACGCTCTCGGCCGCGCCCATGGCGGCGAACGTCCGGCGCGCCTGCTGCAACGTCAACAAACGCAGCGGATAGCGCATCAGGGCGCTCACGCCGTGATGTTTGCCGCGCAGGCGGTCGAGAAAAAGAACGAACAGCAGCAAGCCGAGAAACGCCTCGGACTTGCCCCCACCCGTGGCGAAATACAGCAGCGTTACTGCATTGGCGGTGCGGGCGACCTCGCCCTTGTAGAAGTCGTGAAACGCTGGGATGCGTGTCGCGAAAGCCGGGATGCTCGCGAGAATGAAAGCAAGCTGAAACAGGCGCCATTCCGTGTATCCCTTGCGGCGTGCCACCTCCGCCATGGAGAGATTCATGCAAACCCAGGCCTCGAAGGGAATTCCCAGAGGAGATTTCTGCGCCCCGGGGCCGCTCCAGTGTTCGCGCGATTTCTTCAGGATGGCGATGCCACAGGCAATCGCCTCGCATTCGGCCTTCCACGCAAGGACGTCGAGTTGCAGCTGCTCCTTCTCACGACGAAGCGATTCGCCTTCCAGAGGCCCTTCTGGGCCGATGTTTACCGGATGCTTCTCGACTTCACGCAGCCATTGCTCGTAGGCGACCAACAACGGCTCGAGCCCCGCGAGACAGTCAGGCTTGGCGAGTTCGGCCATGCGCTGTTCCACCGAATGCTCAGCCGGCACGATGCGCGGCAAGACGTACCGAGGTGACCAGGTGGTGCGCAAAATGAGAGAGTCGCCTTCCGCATCTGCGGTAACAGCTCCGTTGAAACCGAGCGCCGGATAGGCAAGGTACTGGTTGTACCGGTAGGACGGCTTGACGCGGTCAAGCCGCAAAGGCCGGTGTGCATGCCGGGGAATCGCCAGCTCGATTCGCACGCCGAAAAACGCAGTCTCAACCTCCTTCCTGTTGACCGCGGTCAGCGGCTCGCTCCAGTTCTCGAGCGCCACGTGAACGGTGGTGCGGCTCAAGTCGGCCGGGTCTTGCGCTACTTGCACGACCCATCGCATCTCGATTTTCGGAAGAGCAATCTTCAGGTCGGACTCACGAACGCGCCGCAAGAACCGCTGCCAGTCAAGCAAGTCCGACGGGCGCATTTCTGCCCCATGGCGAAACCCCCATAACCGACCGCCGTGCGCCTCATCGGCGCTGTTGGCCCACTTCTCGAGTTGCGCGCGAGTGGATTCGTTAAGTTCTTGGCTGGCTTTCTTCGCGTCTTCCTCGACGCTGGCGAGCGAGAAATCGAATCCAGGCAACTCGAGGTCTAGGCGCCACCACTTCGCAGGAGGCGTCATCGGCTCGGCGAGCGCATCCGGCATTTCTGGCGTCGGGTGCACCTCGAGGTCAGGCTTGTCCTCTTCTTCACCAGAGACGGCTGCCGTGCCGCTCTCCGGACCGGCGCTCGCTTCGCTATCCGGCGCTTCCGATTGCGTCCGGTCCAGCGTATTGTCAAACCCAAATCCCATGTGCTCGTGCACCTTACGGCGCACGTCCAAGCTTCGCGCCGCCCAGTCGGGATGGCGGCGTGAGCCGCGTCGCTCCATCCCCAGCTCACGTCGCAGCGCATCGAGTGCTTCTTTCAGACGTTTCTTCAGTTCCTTCTTCGCTTCCTTGGTCGGCTGAAACGTCGGCTTAAGGACTCCTCCCGGCGCAATTTCTACCTCGGAAGGAAGCACGCGCACATACACCGAACCGCTCAGCCGAACGCGTAACGTTTCACGGTCTGCGCTTCGGGCCAGCTGAAAGTCCAAACCGTGCGCGCTTAGAAGAATGGGGTCGGCTTCCTCATCGCCGCGCCGTTCCTCCAGGGGCATCGGCAACAAGAACTCGGAGGCAAGCGTCGCGCTGGGCTTCGCGGCGTAGACTGTCGAGTAGAACTCGTCTCGCCCGGCAAGCCGCGCCGATAGGTTGTTCAAGAGGCTGTCGACGACCGCCTCCTTGCACGCATCATGAATATCGCGCGGGTTCTTGCTTAGTACCGACATGGGTTACGTCTCCGCAACTGCATCTTGGCGTTCAGCCTGATTGCCGAGCGGCACGATGACGCGCTCGACGCGGGCAACGCTTTGGATTGCTTCCTGCCGAAGTCCCTGCACGACCTCCGGCGTCAACCGCCGATAGACAACTGAGCTTTCGGGCTGAAAGAGAATTTCGGCGTACTGCGCGGCTAGTGCTCGGCCTTGGTTCTGGTTGAAAACCCGCGTACCGTGTATCAGCGACCAGTAGTTCCGCGCACTTTCGTCGCTCATCTGAAGCGCCCGACAGAACAGCTCGAAGAATTTCCAGTCGCTTGCTCCGTGCGGGCGTCGGTCATCTTCGTCGGCGTGGAGCCAGTAGGCGATACGTTCGACACGGCACGTGGAAGCAAGCGCCTCGTCGAGGGCCATCATCGCCTTGTGAATGGCTCGCGCAAGAGCAGCGCGATTCGACGCCAACGGGAACAGCGCGGCGCACCTACGTTCGATATCGTCGCGGTACAGGCGAAGCATCGCGTGCGTGGGAGAAATTGCGCCGGATTGAGCACCCAACCCGAGCGCTTGCTCGACCTTGTCGCGCATCTCGGGCGACATCTCGAACACAAAATCGTCTGGCTGAATGCTCTGAACTGAAACACGTCGGAAACAGGGGTCTTCGTCTGGCTCGTAGCGATACACCCAGCTAGACGCCCAAAGATGGCCACCGCCTTCGAGGTCGAACCGGTATGCGTCGGAAGCAGCCTGCTCGCCCCTTGTCGTGGATTGAAAGTCGAACTTGAACGAGAACGGACGCAACTGCTCAATGGTTATCGGATTCGGAACTTCCTTCAGACGCGCCTCAAGTGCCTGCATCAGCAGGCCAATACGCCCCCGATAGGCCTTGAACGGTTCGAGTGTTCGCATGCCGGCAAGTGTTTTCAGCGCGTCGTCGGCTTGCCGATACGGCACGAAGAGCGCAGAACCGTGCGGCAGGCGCGGATGTGCGAGCAAGAGCTTGAGCACATCCCGATTCATACCGACAAAGACAAAGCGCTGGTTAGGGCGCGAGTCGTCCAACCCGCGGCCGACCGAGGCCAAGGTATGCCACTCGATTCGGCAAAGAATCTCAGCCCATCGACTACCGAACTTGCGCTCCAGATAGCGCCGTGCAAGTCGCAGGTAGTCGTCATTCGGAAGAACAAGGCACAAAGCCGAGCGCGCACCGGTCGCGCTCCGTTCTACTTCCGCGAACAGCTTTGCTGCCATCGGCGTTGCGTCGGACCAGTCATCGATAAGCTTTTGCGCACGTTGTAGGGCTCGTTCCACGCTGTCCAAGCGTTCACGCAACGCACCCGCCGCGAGCGCCGCACGGATGGCGGACTCCACGCTGCTCCAGGCATTGCGCTGCTCGCTAAAGCTGTTGAACTCGCCTTGCGCCCCTGCTTCCGTGAGGTCGGCGTAGCCCGCTGGCATGTTGGATAGCCGCACGATGTAGTGGCATGCGGCCATCATCGACTGGAAGGCTGGCGATTCCTCGTTACCCGCCGCACGAGCGAGGCGCTGAAACCTAAGCGCAAGCGATGCGGCATCGCGGTCGACAATGGCGACGGCGACGTTGGCGTTGCTTTTCGGCTCAGGTACCCAGTCGGCGGGCAAGGGGTCGGCTGAGAGTAGTGCGTCTTCAGCCTCGCCGGCCCAAACGTGCTCTTGCAGTGACAATCCCCGTTCTCGTAGTTGGGCTCGCAGAATGAAGAAGGTCTTCGGGTCATCGGCAAGAATCACTGCGCCTGGTTGCGTTTGTCCGGCGTCGCGAGCACACGCTAGAAACGGAACAATCTGCGACACTGCCTTGAAATTCCGCCGCCCGGTGGTGCTGGTTGCGTCGAGCATCAACAGATGTGGGACGTTCGAGCCGCGAAGGCAGCGCGCCGTGAGCGCCTTTTGCCAATCATCCTTGTTCGTACGAGCGTGCAAGACGAAGAGCGCGCCTGGCGCTGCCGCCCCATCTCGCCACTCGTCTGCCAGTTGCTCTCGCAGCGACCGCCTTCTCGTCGTTCGAGATATTTTTTTCAGCGACCGCTCCAGCGGGCTTTGCGTTGCGCTTCGCCATTCGTGCGCACCATGGTCAAACACGAAAGTCGGGATGAGCTCGGCGAGCGCTGGATTGGCAACCTCCGGAGACCAACTCTGGATTTCGTTGAGTGCCTCGAGCGCTGCCTGAAACGATGCCGATTCTGTTTGGCATCTCAGCTCTGTCGTTATCCCGGAGGCATCCCAGAGGTTGCGAAACACTTCACTCAACCGTATGCGCTCGACAAGCACCCCATCCAGTGCGAGCCGCGTTGCGTTGTTTCCTGGGTAGAAGACCGTACGCAACCCCCGAAGGTCAGTTGCGCAATTTCGCTCGAGGCTCGCTATGGCGTGCAAGCGAGCAACCGAAGTCAGTCGTGTGGGCCAGAGTAGACAAAGGTGGACATCTGAAGACTCGGCTGCCTGCAAGACTACGTTGACGATTTGTCCGGTCCAAGGCTGAGGCTTGAGTTCCTTCGACGGCTCTTCACGAGCGAAGTACTGCAGTTGCGCACTGCCAAAGCGTGGCCCATCCTCGGACTTGGGCGATTGTGGTTCCACGCATTCGGCGCTGTCCGCTTGTCTGCCCCCGTCTGCTGATGGTGTCGCCTCTCGCGCTTCATCGACATCGCGCAAGGCTGGTGTGGCCTCCTCTGTGCGTATCGGCGCGCGGGTGCCGATAGGTCTTGAGAGCAGCCGGGAGATAAGCGCTGCCTTGTCTTCACGCGCACGCCCGCCTAAAGGGCGTGCGCGTTTGACTCGGGAAGACTGATTGCGAGAAGACATTGAGCGAGCAGGAATTTGGAGGCAATGTGCTTGTCTAGCTAAGCCGCCTCCAACAGGTCGACCGGGTAGCCGTACGCGCCTGTCACGGCATCGTCAATGTCCAGTCCTGATTCGATAAGCCGGGCAAGCACAGCCGGGTCTGGTAGTGCAAGCTGGTTGAGCTCGTAGATGGAAACGTTAGTAGAGCTGGAGATACACCGGAAGGCGCGGTCGATGAGGTGAGTGCCCAGCACGCGAGCAAGCTTCTCGGTGTCCACCGCGGGCGCGTCCGTAACCTGCTCGAGAATGACTGTGTGGTTCTCGCCCACGTAACCACCATACGTGCTCAGCAGCGACGCAGGCACAGCGGCAGCCACGAGCCGTCGCGGCTGGTCGTTTGACGTCACGCGCTGCAGGATGACGCTCGGGTTGCGAACGACAGAGGAGTGCTGGCTGTCTCCGAGGTCGACAAAGCACGGCTCGTCGCCTGACTTGGCGCGCTCACTAAAGATGAGCGCGCCAGAGGGCCGAATGTTCCTGGACCACAAGAGTGGCACCGCGGATTTCGACTTGGCGCGTCGCACGTGGGACAGAGAATCGAATACGGGTCGTATGTCTCGGTTCCAAACGAACGACCCGATGCGAACAACGTATCCGTAGTCGGCGAGCCGAAATCTTATCCGGCCAATCCGCTGAAGGAGTTCGGCGTCGGATTCTGAGCGTGGAATTCGCCAGGTTTCTCCGGACGCAGGTAGCGCACAGTCCCCGACCGCCTGATACACGCCGTCGCTGCCGACGACAGCAATTTTCGGTTTCGCTAGGCGCACTTCTTCGGGCGATTTCCGGCGTAAAACTGTCAGAGCCGTTTCGTGCTCGACGTCGATGAATACTCCGCGTCGGTCACTGACCATGCCGATTGAAAGAATATCGGATTGCTCAATCAGGTAACGGCGTAGACACGAAAAATATCGTCCGGACAGAAAGCTCGTCGGGGTTACGAGTGCGGCAAGTCCGCCCTGTTGAAGAAAGCGAATCGTTTGCGCCATGAATACGGCGTAAAGATTGGGCTGCGCCTCGAGCACCTCTGAGAACGCGTTTTGAAGGCTTGCAACCTCTTGGCTGCGAAGTTTCCGATACGGAGGATTGCAGACCACGACGTCGAATTGCCCCAACATGTTCTGAAGCCGCGACAGCGAATCTGCGCGATGTACCTTGAGCTGCAGCTGTCGCCCCGTCGCTTCAATTTCTGCGGCAAGAGCCATCCTAAGGAAATGCCGCGAAAGCTCACAGAGCGTCTCGTCAACGTCCGCTCCAAAAAGGTGGTTTTCGATGTGTTCCAGAATCGCAGAAGGCGACAAGCCTCTGACCCGGAGAGCGTTGCGCATACGCAATGCAATGGGGGCAAGGAACGCGGCGCCGCCGCAGGCCGGGTCGAAAAACGTATGAACGCCGAAATCGGCCCCCTCGCTTTGGACATCGTCGAGCAAACGATTCGTCAGCGACGGTGGCGTAAAGAACATTGCAAACTCTTTACGGTAGTTGTCGTTGCTCCAGACCGAATAGGCGGAGCTCAACCAATAGGCAGATTCCAGCAGCGGCAGCGTCACTAGCTTCTCAACTAAGAGCCTGACCTCCGCAAGCTGCAGCAAGGCAGCACGGTTCGGAAGACTTGGACCAGTTAGCTGCGGAAACGCGACCTGCGTCCAGGCGTGCAACACCGTACCGACCAAAACACGCGGGGTGGCACGGTGTTCATCCAGCCGGTTTCGAAGGCGCCGGAGAAGCTTTATAAGTCGAACTCTGTTCCGAGGTGTCATGTTCGCGCGTGCGGGGAAATACAGGCCGTATAGGCAGTGGAGTAACCCATAACGATGCATCCCCTGTAGTTAATTTTCTGCGGCATCAGTCACCTTTCTCGCGCTCTCGGCAATGGACCTTAGGAGGCCGACGACAACCTGTCAATGACGAACGCTTTCGAGCGACCTGCGAGTGCGCTCGGAATTCGACTCCCGGAGTTGATGCACGGTCGTTTCAGCCCCCGCCAGACTCAACACGAACTTCTTGACGGCTGCGCCTGTTTTTTTATACAGTACCGAACACACATTCGGCAAGGCGAATCCATGGCAGCCACCGACGACCAACACCTCTCGGCCCTTCGCACCTACTGGAAGCAGCACCAGACCTTCCCCAGCATGGGCAAGCTCTGCGGCGTGGTCGGCATGTCCTCGACCGCCAGCGTCTTCGAGCTGGTCGGGCGCCTCACTGAGGCTGGCTACCTGCAGCGCGTCGAAGGCCGCATCGCCCCGACCCGCAAGTTCTTCGGCCGACCGGTCGTCGGGTCAGTTCGCGCCGGCGTCCCGGAGCCGGCTCCGGACGAAGACGTCGAGCTGCTCTCGATTGACGACTACCTGGTCGACGACCCCAACCGGACGTTCCTGTGCCGGGTGCGCGGCGACTCGATGACCGGAGCCGGGCTGCTGGACGGTGACCTCGTCGTCGTGCAGAAGAACTCGCCCACCAGCGCCGGCGACATCGTCGTGGCAGTCATCGACGGCAACGTGACGGTGAAGTACCTGCGCCAGGCGCGCGGACGCTACTTCCTGCAGGCAGCCAACGACGCCTATCCGGACATCCGACCCGCGGGGTCGCTCGAGATTCTGGGCGTCGTGGTCGGCAGCTTCCGACGCACGAACCGCCACACCGGCCGCAGCGGCTAAAACCAAGGCGCGATACCGAGCGAGAAACGCGCCGCCATGAGCGCGTACATCGACAGGACAAGCATCGTGCGAGTAAAGGTCATCCAGCTGCGCGAGAAAGGCCGTATGCGCCTGCGCTCCGAGAAGAAAGACAGTCCCGCCTTCGTCGGCGACCTCTACGTGGGGGAAAGCCGAGACCCGACACTGGGCCGCTCGGTGCGCCGAGCGCGGCTCATCGACACGAGCGCCGGCACCGCGGCCGACGTGCTGCCCGAGTTGAACGACGCGCAACTCATCTGGGCGTCCAACGGCGAGATGCGCTTGAACGGCTACGAGCGCGTGGGCGACGTCGGCTATGCGCAAACCTGGTCGGTGAGGCTCGTTGCCTGATGCTGCGGGTAAGCATCCATGCCGGCAGCCCCGCCGAACGGTCGGTCGCGAACCAGCTGGCGGTGCTCAACATCGCGTACCAGCGTCGCGCGCCCCTTTCCGACTATTCGCTGAGCTACTCGGCCCGAGGGGTCGGCGAGACGGCGCCCGCGGTGCTTGCCAACTACCCGCGCTGGTCGGCAAGCCTCTGGGACCTGACCGCCCGTGCGCTCACGCAGGTGCTCTACCGGAGAAGCGAGCCGCCAGCGCTGGGCAAGCCCGACCGACGCTGCGCGTACGCGCGACGGGTGAACGCCGTCATCCTGCGCGCGACTGCCGACGACTTCGGCCTGGAGCTCGCCACGGCGGACATCGAGCACACCAGTACGCGGCGCGGGCGCTATCGGGCGCGCTTCGAGGAGGACGTCCTCGGGGTCCGCGAAGTCGAGTTCGAGTACGGCGTGCGCGTGCTCGAGGCCGCGGACCTGCTGTTGCGGGCAATCTGCTGGGCGTTCACCGGCAAGGAAGCGTTGCCGCCCATGCCGGCTCTCATCGTGCCGCCGGCGCTGCGCATCGATGGCGAAGAGCGCTTTCACATCGAGGCGCTCACGGAACCCGCGCGAACAGGCTTCATCCGCTACAAGGGCGGCGCGGTCGACGTGTTTCCGCTTGCCAGCGACTACGTCTCCTTCATCACCGCAGGCTGACCCGTGAGCGCCGTCCTCGCAGAGAAGCCGAAGCACTTTCCGCTGCGCCGGCGCACGGGGACGGCCGCGTTTCACCTCTCCAAAGAGGCGGTCGACTTTGGCTCCGAGGACCTCGAGCGGCTGACCGACCTGGGGGCCGTGCGGTTCGTCGCGAAGCTGCTCTGGGGCTCGTACACCGAGATGCCGTGCCCGCACTGCGGGACGATTGACGAGCACTACTGGCGAAGGAAGGAGTTGCGCTGGAAATGCCGCGGATGCGGAAAGACGTTCTCGGTCACTTCCGGCACGGTGTTCGCTGACCGGAAGCTCCCGCTGAAGAAGATTCTGAAGATTGTCTTCGCCTGGGCGAACGGCGCCTCCGGCAAGCCGGCGCTACAGCTGCGCCGCGACTGGAACGTCTCCTACACGACGGTCTTCACACTCGTGCAGAAGCTGCGTGAGGGGCTCGTGCGAGGCTTCAACACGGGCGTGCTGTGCGGCGAGCACGAGATGGACGGCATG
>JACDJB010001686.1_pt1 | contig 17428 bp, 21 predicted proteins | sample 7454121 | NCBI WGS metagenome assembly JACDJB01 (sample SAMN14253290, study PRJNA609438) | sludge metagenome | isolation source: sludge after 25d culture with pyrite | collected 2018-12-20 | reverse complement strand
GCTCGTGAAGAGCGCCGGGGTGATGCGGGGCTACCGCAACTCGCCGGCACAGACCGCCGAAGCGATCGACCCGGAGGGCTGGCTGCACACCGGCGACGTTGCGACGATCGACCAGGACGGCTACGTCGTCATCGTCGACCGCAAGAAGGAGCTGATCATCAATGCGGCCGGCAAGAACATGTCGCCCACCAACATCGAGTCCGCCATCCAGGTGGAGTGCGGCCTGATCGGAAGCGTCATCGCCATCGGCGACCTGCGGCCCTACGTGACGGCGCTCGTCTGCCTCGACCCCGAGGCTTCGGCCGACGTTGACGACGCAGCGGCGCTGGTGCAGGTGGAAGCGGCCGTCGAGCGAGCCAACGCCGGGCTGTCGCGCGTCGAGCAGATCAAAAGGTTCAAGATCGTGCCGAACGCATGGGAGGCCGGAGGCGATGAGCTCACACCGACGATGAAGCTCAAGCGTAAGCCGATCGCCGAGAAGTACAGCGACCTGATCGACGAGCTCTACGCCACCGACGATCGTAAGAAGTAGCTGAGACGAGCGCCAAGTGTTTGCGCGGCCGTGCTACCGGGGCCTGTAGGCGCCGGGAGGCATCCCTGTCCATCGGCGAAACGCCCGCCGAAAGGCGCTGGGCTCGGAGAACCCGAGCCGGGCAGACAGCTCGTCGATGCTCTCCTTGCCGATCACCAGGCTGTTGATCGCTGTGTCTCGCATGAGGTCTCGTCGCAGGTCGCTCACCGTGGTGTCCTCCTCGCGGAGGAGTCGACGGAGGTGGTGCACGCTCACCGACAGGCGGGCGGCAATCTCGTCCGGGGTTGGCCAGTCGCCGGTCAGGCCCTGCTCCAGCAGGCGACGTACCTGGTCGGCTGTCGTCGAGCCGTGATCCCGAATTGAGAAGAAGTTGGTCGGTGACTCCCCGATGTACGCCTCGAGGTCTACTGGGGTGCGCAGCAGTGGGGCGTCGAGCAGGTCGGCGTCGAAGCCCAGGACCGCCACTTCGGCGCCGAAGGTGGGCAGCAGGCCGAAGGCGGCCTCGTAGTAGCGCAGAAACGGTGGCGTCTCGTAGGGCATTTCCAGGAAGACGAGGGGCACGCGACGGCCGATCGCCCACCCGATCGTGCGGTGGATGAAGGCGAGCAACGTGTCGATCACGATGTGCTCGGGATCGTCCAGCCGGTGGACGTCGACCGTCAGCCGGGGCGTGACGTCGTCGAGTAGTGCCTCGATTCGCGGGGCCGCAGTGAGCACCCGGGTTGCCTGATCCGTCCGGATCAGCATCGTGCGCAGATCGGGAGCGCTGAAGATCCTCGGTGCGACCAATCGGAAGCTGCCAAGTGCCAAGTGCCAAGTGCCAAGTTTGGTCCAACCCCGAACAGTTCGTCGTCGGTCTCAGCCCAGATGCTGCGGGTCAGGCCGGACAGCTGGTTCAGCGTCACCCGGGCCCGAGGGTTGTAGGCGACGTCGTCGGGGATCCTTGCCGACCTCAGCAGTGCCCCCAACTCCAGTCCCTGCCGCTCGGCGTTGAGGAGCAGGCGCTGGACTAAGTGGCTTGGGACCGTCTCCTCAGACACGAAGTTCAAGGTAGCTCAGGCAGCCTCACATCCAGATGCTCGACGCGGACGCCGTCACTGATGCTCGATCAACTACCCACCGCAGCCCATGTCTTGGCGCCAACAATTCCATCGACCTTGAGGCCATAGTCGGTCTGAACGGCTTTAACGGCGGTTTCGGTGAGCGAACCGAATTTGGCATCCACTGGGCCAGGATCATACGGCGGGTATCCCCAGCTTTTGAGAATCTCCTGAAGGAGCCGTACTGCGTTTCCCGTAGACTTCTTCTTGATCACCGGCGGAGTCAGCCTGGACCAAGTTGCTGGGCCGACGATTCCATCGATCTTCAAGGGGTACGAGTAGGCATTCCACTCGCCAGCAGAGCGGTCTAGCTGATACCTGATGACGTTCTTCCTCGTCACCGGCCCAAAGATACCGTCAGCGGTTCCGTCCCAGAGGTAGTAGCGATCGATGAGCGCTTGTTGCGCCTTCTTCACTGCAGCGCCGTTTGAGCCAATCTTGATGATGGGGTCAGCCATGAGAATCTCCTAATCGTTTTCTCGTCATTCCGTGCGGCTGGTTCTCGCCCGCCCACGTGTTCACATCGCGTGAACCTCGTCTGTCAATTATGACCATCTCTATAGCGATGTCAACCCGCTCCGACGACGTCGTTCTGCGGCTCAACGACGAGGAGCAGCCGCTGAACAAATGGCTACACCGGTACGTCCTTGGACATGCAACCAAGGAGCCCAAGGACGCTCACGTCCCCGATGTTTGACGCGGACGTCGTCACTGATGCTGGGAGGAACGGTTTGTACCCCCCGCATCAGTGACGCTGTTTCATCCGGTCAGATTGCCGCCTGCATTCCCGCCCAGGATCACGATTCACCGAAAGACTCGGTCAACTCCCGAGGGCTGCCCACGTTTTCCCACCGACAATTCCATCAACAGTCAGCCACCCTAGCTGAAAGTCCTTGACAGCGGTTTCGGTAAGAGGACCGAATTTTCCGTCCATCGGGCCAGGGCTGTACCCATTGCCGTTGAGGAGTTCTTGCAGGAGCCTTACGGCATTTCCCGTCCCTTTCCTTTTGATCACGGGCGGCGTCAGTCGAGACCAGGTTGCTGGGCCAACGATTCCATCGACCTTCAAGGGATACGAGAATTCCCACCCCGAGCCGACGGATCGTTGCGTCTGATAACCGACGACAGCGTTTCGTGTCAATGATCCGAAAATCTTATCTACTGTCAACCACCATCCACGATCATTGAGCGCTTTTTGCGCCTTCTTGACGGCATCGCCGTTGGAGCCAATTGTGATGATTGGGTCAGCCATTGAAATCACCTTCCGATATCCTTGATGTTCCGTGCGGCCGGTTCTCGCCAGTCTCACGTGTTCACGTCTGGTGAACCTGATTTCTTAAGTATGTACCGGACAGGGGCGATGTCAATACTTTCATCCAATATCGACGACGACTTAGCTGTGACGCCTGTCAGGTGAACGCTGTACTGGGAAGGTCGGTGGTGTCGCCGGCGAGGGCGTTGCAGATCGTTGCAGCCACCGCGACCGGGTCCAGACCCTTCGGCATCTTTGGTGTCTGACCCTCGAGGGGACGATTCGCCAAGCCGGTCTCGGTGTGTGGCGGTCGGGCGTCGATCACGCGGATCTTGCGGCGACGTGCCTCGCGAGCGAGCGCTTCGTCGAAGGACCGCGCTGCGGCCTTGGAGGCCCCGTAGGCGGCCATGCCGGGCAGGTTCTGTTCCGCGATCACACCCGGGATGTTCACGATGACCCCTCCCTTGCTGAGCGCACCGAGGGCAGCTTTGGCGAGCAGGATCGGGAGGAAGGTGTTGGTCATGAAGAGCTCCTCCATGCTGTCGACCGAGAGGTCCTCGATCGGGCCGAAGGCCACAACGCCGACTGCGTTCACCACGACGTCGAGCTTCCCTGCGTGCTCGACGGCCGCCCGGACCGCAGCTTCACACGCCTGCGGGTCTCGGAGATCCAGTGCCAGCCGATGACCGGGCACGTCCAGCGCCGCCAGGGCATCGCGATGACGGGACACCAGCGTCAGTACCGCCCTGCGCCGGGCCAGGTTTTGGGCGATCGCCGATCCCAACCCTCCGGTTGCCCCGGCCACGAGCACCGATCGACCCGCCATGGGATCCCCGGCTTCCAGCGCACGTTCGTCAACCATTGGTCCTCCTTCGGGCCCAGTATTGCGCGGCGGATGGCTCCCGCTGCCGATGTGGGTACCTTGGCGCATGGCCCTGATCGACTTCACCGTCTCCCACCAGTTCCACGCACCGTCTCGAGCGGTCTGGGACGAGATGATCGACTGGCCCAACCACGCCAAATGGATTCCCGCCACCCGGATGGAAGTCGACTCGAGCGACTACCAGGTGGAGGGGGCAACGTTCACCGGATACACCGGCTTGTGGAAGCTGGCGCTGGTCGACCGCATGCGGATCTCTGCAATCGAGTGGGACGAAGCGACGGCGCTCGGCTCGTGTGAAGTCGAGAAACTCGGACCGGTTCTCCGAGGTCGGGCCGGCTTCGACGTTTGGCCTCACGGCGACGGCTCCAACGTCGACTGGTTCGAGCAGGTCACCGTTCCGTACCTGCCCAAACTTCTCGCACCTATCGTCAGCAAGCTGAGCGCACTCGGTTTCGCATTCGGTATGCGCCGGCTGGCAAAGATCGTCGAGAAGCGTTGAACCTCAGCCTCCGCAGCCTGAGGGATCCCGTCGTGTCGGCGATGACGGGACTCTTTGCACACGGTCCCACGCCACTGGCCAACACGCTGGACTTCCCCGGCGATCCCGGCATTCTGGGCCCCGATTCGGTGTCGTGGCGGGTGCTCGGCGACGCCTCGGTGTTCGTCGGGGGAATCCGGGCGCTCGTCATCCAATCCGCCCACGCCGAGGTGGTGGCAGGGGTGGAGGACCACTCCACCTATCGTTCCGATCCCCTCGGACGGCTGTCACGCACCTCGGTATATGTCACCGAGACGACCTATGGGGCGATGCCGGAGGTTGAAGCGGCCGTCCAGGTCGTGCGCCGAGCACATCGTCCCGTGCACGGAACGTCCGAGCGCAACCTGCCCTACAGCGCCGGCCGTCCCGAGATGGCGGCATGGGTCCACAATGTCCTGACCGACTCGTTTCTCGCTGCCTACCAGGCGTTCGGCCCCGCCCGGCTGAGCGCTGTCGATGCCGATCGTTTCGTGGCCGAGCAGACCCGGATCGGCCGGCTTCTCGGAGCCGATCCGCTTCCCGAAACATCAGACGAGCTCACCGATTGGATCGCCAACCACCCCGACCGCGTCGTGACGAACGCTCAACGGAACGCCATCTCCTTTCTTCGGAGTCCCCCGCTGAGTCCACCGATCAAAATCGCCTACCGGCTGTTGTTCAACGCCGCCCTGACGACGGTGCCCTCCGACATGCGACAGCAGCTGGGGGTCGAGCCGGGAAAGCGGGCGGGCGGAATCGGGAGGAACGCGACCGGTGCCCTTCGATGGGCCCTTGGGGCGTCGCCGTCCTGGCATCTGGCGTTGGTGCGCTGCGACGCCACGATCCCGGTCGGCCTGTTTCGCCAGCCGCTCCCCTCGTCCGGCCCGGTCAAGCCGTGACGCAGCTCGACACCGTCTGGGTGCTCGGAGACCAGCTGAACCGAGCCGTCGGTGCGCTCGCCGATCGCAAGCCGGGTGACTGCCGGGTTCTGCTGGTGACGAGCGAAGCTAAAACCAGCGGGAAGCGGTGGCATCGCCAGCGGCTACATCTGGTGCTGTCGGCGATGGCGCACTTTGCAGCAGAGCTGCGGGCCGAGGGATTCGAGGTCGACCATCGACGGGCACCGACCCTCGGTGCCGGGCTCCAAGCCCATCTGGCCGAGAACGACGTCAGCCAGGTCATCGCCATGGAGCCCATGAGTTGGGATGGGCGGGCCATGCTGACCGATGCCGGCGTCGAGCTCGTCTCCAACGACCAGTTCCTCTGCCATTACGACGATTTCGCCCGCTGGGTTAATGACAGAAGGTCCTTCAAGATGGAGGACTTTTACCGATGGCAGCGCGTCGGGCTCGACGTGCTGATCGAGCCCGATGGTGAACCGGTTGGCGGTCGCTGGAACTTCGACCACGACAACCGAGAACCCCCGCCCAGGGATGGCAGGTCCTGGCCGCCCCTCACCCGGTTCGAGCTCGATGACATCGACCGGGCCGTCGTCGCCGACCTCGGTGCCGATGTCTGGGGTGCGCCGCCCGACGGTACGTGGCCGATCAGTCGTGAGCAGGCCCTCATCCGACTTGAAGAGTTCATCGGGAACGGCTTGCAGCAGTTCGGTGCACACGAGGACGCCATGCTCGCCGACGAGTGGAAAATGGCTCACTCGGCCCTGTCGTCGTCGATGAACTTGGGGCTGTTGCACCCGGCCGAGATCGTCGACGCAGTTGTCGACGCCTATCGGGCGGGCACCGCGCCGCTCAACTCGGTTGAGGGGTTTCTGCGTCAGGTCATCGGCTGGCGCGAGTACGTGTGGGGCCTGTTCTGGCTGTGGATGCCATCGTTTCGCGAAGCCAACGGACTTGAGGCCAACCGGCCGGTGCCGCCTGCGTTCACCGGTGAGTCGTCGACCGGAATGGCCTGTGTCGCCAACACGATCAGCCACGTCGAACGTCACGGCTACGCGCACCACATCGAACGGCTGATGGTGCTGGGCAACCTGGCACTCACCGCCGGTGTCAGCCCTCAAGCGATGACCGACTGGATGTGGGCGAGCTTCGTCGACGGCGCAGAGTGGGTCATGGTGCCCAACGTCGTCGGCATGGCGCTTCACGCCGACGGCGGACGGATGGCGACCAAGCCGTACGCCTCAGGTGGGGCCTACATCAACAAGATGAGCGACTCCTGCAAGGGCTGCCGGTACGACCCCAAAAAGCGGGTCGGTGACGATGCCTGCCCGTTCACCACCTTGTATTGGGACTTTCTTGCCCGTCACGAGGACGTCTTCGCCGCCAACCACCGCATGGCCCGACAAGTGGCCGGCATGCGACGGCTCTCCGACCTTCCAGCGGTCCGCGAGCGCGCCGTCGACGTGCTGGCGGCGCTTGATGCAGGAGACCTGTAGGCATCTTCGGTGGGGATTGCGGAGGGCGGGTCGTACGCTGGTTGACTCCGGGACGACCCGGGAGCGGCTGTGCTCACAGATCCGCTGTGACCTCAACGAAGGACCCCTATGAAAATCATCGGCAAGATCGGCCAGGCGGGCTCAGCGCTCTGGATTCTCAACGTCTGGTTCAACCGGTTCAACAAGGACACCGGTTACCGGGGCGGCAACGCCACCAACATGCGCGAGGAGTTTGAAGAGTACGGGCTTCCTGAACCCGTCATGTACGCCGTCGGAGCGACCAAGGTGAGCCTCGCAACCATGATGTTGATCGGGCTCGTCAAGCCGAAGCTCGCTCGGCCGGCCTCCGCCGGGCTGGCGACGCTGATGGTCGGCGCCATCGGGATGCACATGAAGGTCAAGGACCCCCTCAAGCGCTCGATCCCCGCCATCTCGGTCTTCACCGGTGCCGTCCTGGCTGCTGCTCTGGCTGGAGACGAGAGCGACGAGCAAACCGTGGGCCTTCCCCACTCAGCCCAGGTAGAGCGCTAGTAGCACCCCGTTGAGAACTGCGAGCGATGCTGCCTGCACCATCTGCCGAGGCGTGTCGTGAATGCGGAGGCGCACGATCACGCCAATCAGCATCATCAGCATCAAGCCTCCGGTTGCCAAAGCTCCGATCGTGTCGTTGACCAAGCCGATCAACACACCCAGCGCGCCGACGACCTGCAGCGAGCCAACCAGGACTCTGAACTGCGGGACGCCGTAACGCTCGAACTCCTGACGGACGCGATCTGCAAACAACGCTTCGAATCCGAAGTACAAAAAAGCTCCGGCTGAAACGAGCGTGAGTATCAGCAGGAGCATGCAGCGGCCAAGGTACGGGCTTAACCCGCCTTGGATCCGTTCTTGGTGAGCGTCACAACGTTCAACGGGCCGCGCCGCACGGTCGCTGTCGTGGTGTGCCTGCGGCCCCAGTACCAAACAGCGGTCTTGTCGTTGGCTGCGACGTTCTTCAGCCATTGCGACCGCTCACGAACCGTCGACACCACCACCGTGTCGCCAAGGCGAAGCCCAAGGAGCGGCACCTCCCGACGCTCACCTGACACCCTGCCCGTTGCCTCCATCACCACCGCTCCGAGGCCGAGCGGCAAGGGCGACCCGACGCCGGACTTCACCAGCGGTTTCACCACTCGGTTCAGCGATCGGAAGAACAGTTGCTTTGGATCTGCATGCTTGGCGCGGTCAGCACCGGGGGAGTTCATCCCGTCAGTCAACCACGGACGCGCGCTACCTGTGGGTGCGCGCCTGGGTGGTAGGAGGGGCCCGCCAGCGCGTCCAGGACGGCTTTGATTCCATTGCCGATCTGCTCCAGCACTCTCGGTGAGCTCAGAATCCAAGCAGGTCGGCGATCAATTCTCGGATCTGTTGCAACGCAAGCGGTCCGATATTCGTGTCGCCAACGTCAGCGATGCGATCGACGCTGATGGTGGTCGGAAGGTGCGCTTGGGCGACACCGAACCCGGTGACATCGACCTCACTCAACCAGCCTCGCCTCGTGGTCGTGCAGGGTACGACCACGATCGCGTGTTGCTGGAACGCCAGAACGTCGTCCGACGTGACGACGATCGCGGGTCGGACGAACCCCGGCTCGCCCCGAGCGGGCGTCCCGAAGTCGCAGCGGATGACGTCACCCGCTCGCATCGGCAACATCGCTCGCCGATGCGTCGAGCACGGCCTCTTCGTCGGCGCCGAGGGGAGCACTTGCGAGTTGGGCCCCGATGATGCGACGTCGCTCCCGCCGGATCAGCTTCTCGAGCTGGGCGTCGAGTGTGAGTCCGTCACGATCGGCGAGCTGTCGCAACGCATCACGTGTGCTGACCGAAACCTTCATGGTCGTTGATGCAGCCATACTCCTGAGTATACCCCTCAGGTAAACCAATCAGCTCCACCTTGAGGTCACACCCCGGCTTGCAGTTCGCTCGCACCGCCCTCGCCGTCGAAGCGAAGGACCCGGTTGGCGACCTTGTCGATGAAGAAGCGGTCGTGGCTCACGACCAGCACGGCGCCGGGAAAGTGCGCGAGCGCCCGCTCCATCACCTGGGTGCTCTGCATGTCGAGGTGGTTGGTGGGCTCGTCGAGCATGATCGCCGCCGCTCCCGAGAGAAGGCATTGGGCGAGCGCCACCCGTGCGGCCTGGCCGCCGGAGAGATCGCGGATCTTGGTCGCACGGTCCAGCTCGGAGAACTGAAAGAGGCCGAGGAACCGTCCGACCGACTTCTTGGTGGCGTGAAAGGCCAGGCTGTCCGGCATGGCGGAGACGGCGTGGCCGACGGTGTCGTCGAGGTCGAGTTCATCGACCACTTGGTTGAACGAGGCGTAGTTGGTGCCGCTGGTCCAGTTGACCTCTCCGCTGGAGGCAGGCGCTCCGGCGAGGGCGTCGAGCAGGGTGGTTTTGCCACAGCCGTTGGGGCCGAGGATCGCTATCCGGTCGCCGCGGTGGACATCGAAGCTGAGGCCCTCGAACAAGCTGCGGCCGTCGAAGGCCATCCCAAGGCCGGTCACTTCGCACAGCCTGTCCTTCACGTGCAGACCGGCGTAGATCTCGGTCACGATCCGATCGACGGGGCGGGGTGATCCGCTCTTCTTGACCTTCGACAGGCGGCGCCGCAGCGCCGGGCTGGGATTCTTCGCCAGTTCCTTGCGGTTCGAGATCGCCTCCTGCTCGTAGGCGAGCAGCTCGGCCTCGTGAGCAAACTCCCGCTCGAGGCTCTTGATCCGCATCTGCTTCTTCTGTACGTAGTTGGCGAAGCCGCCCTCGTACTCGTAGAGGCGGTGATTCTCGACCTCGACGATCCGGTTGCACACCGCCTCCAGAAACTGGCGGTCGTGGGAGATGACGATGAGCGCACCATCGAACTTCTGAAACCAGCTTTCCAACCAGCGCAGGCCGGCGATGTCGAGGTAGTTGGTCGGCTCGTCCATCAGCAGAACCTGGGGTTGTTGCAGGATCACTTTGGCGAGCGCCGCACGATTTCTCCAACCGCCGGAAAGCCGACCGATCGGCAACTCCCGGTGCTCGGCTGAGAACCCGAGCTTGGTCAGCACGGTGTCGATGTCGTTCTCGTAGGTCCAGGTACCAGCCCGGTCTTGTGCATCCAACAACTCGGCCTGGCGGTCGACCAGCGCCATCAGCTCTGCCTCGTCGGGCCCACTGGCGAAACCGGCGTTGACCTCGTCCATCTGCGCGTCGAGCGCGTGCACCTCACCGAAGAGTGCGACCAGTTCGGCCTGGATCGTGGTGTCACTGTCCAGTTCGGAGAACTGCGAGAAGTAGCCGATGGTGATGTCGTTCGAGATGTCGACCGTGCCCTCGTCGGGCGCTTCCTCGCCGAGGATCAGCTTGATCAGCGTCGTCTTACCGGCACCGTTACAGCCGACGAGCCCGACCTTGTCGTCCGGGCTCAATTTGAAGTGGATCTCCCGGAAGATCGTGACCCGGTCATAGGACTTGGAGATGTTCTTCAGGCGTATCCAGCTCAAGTCGAGAAAGCCTACGCCCGCTCAATCGACGCATACGCACTCGGAATCCCCTAGAAACAGGGCATGGGGAAACGGGGCATGGGAACCAACCAGGTGCTGGACGCCGTGAAGCAGATCGGTCCGACGCTTGAGGGTCGGTCGGCCGAGATCGAGCAGGCGCGCGGCCTTCCACCCGATGTCGTCGAGCTGATCAAACCGACGGGGGCGTTCCGGATGTACGTCCCGGCGGATCTCGATGGTCCCGGCGTCACGGCATGGGAAAGCCTGGAGGTGATTGAGGAGCTGGCGTACCACGACGGCGCCGCCGGTTGGTGTTCGATGATCGGCTCGACGACCTCCCTCACGGCATCGATGCTTCCGGATCCGTTTGCGAGCGAGGTCTTTGGTTCCACCGGCTCCATCGCCGGCGGGTTCGCCATGCCGGCCGGTCGTGCGACGCCCGTCGACGGAGGTCTGCGTGTGAGCGGCCGCTGGCAGTGGGGTTCGGGCACCCGTCACTGCACCTGGATCGCCGGCGGCTGCCTGCTGGTCGGCGAGGACGGAACCCCCCAGGCGAGAGCCGACGGCCTGGTGGCCCCCTTCGTCTTCTTTCAACCCGACGACGTCGAGTTCATCGACAACTGGGACGTCTCCGGATTGTCCGGAACCGGCTCGGGCGACTACCAGGTGAACGACGTGTTCGTTCCGGAGGGCCGCTGGGTGGAGTTGGGCGACGACGCAACGGTGCGGCACAACAGCAGCCTGTCGCGGTTCTCGTTCTTCGGGTTGCTCGCCTGCGGCGTGGCCTCCTGCGCGATGGGCATCGCCCGGCGGGCCGTCGACGAGCTCGTCGAGCTCGCCGGGACAAAGAAGCCCCAGGGAAGCTCGAAGTCGCTCGGCCGGCGTCCCCAGGTTCAGGCCGACGTTGCGATCGCCGAGGCCAAGCTCGCCTCGGCATGGGCGTTCATCGAGGCATCCATCACCGACTCCTGGGTGACGGCCGAGTCGGGCAGCGCTCCAACGGTCGAACAGAAGCGCCGGCTTCGGTTGAGCGCCACCCACGCCACGCAGACGGCGGCCGAGGTGGCCGAGCTGATGTACAAGGCAGGCGGCGGCGCGGCGGTCTACAAGTCGTGTCCGTTGCAGCGAACGTTCCGTGACGCGTTTGTCGCCACCCAGCACGCGATGGTCGCACCTCGAACGCTCGAAACCTATGGTCGGCTCCGGCTGGGCATCGAGACGGACACGGGACTTCTGTGAACGAGCTGACCAACGAGCTTGACCCCGTCGAACAGCGGCGGCTGCTCCGGGCCTGGCTCGCTGATCATCGGTCCCCCACCCCCCGCCAACTGGCCGAGGCCGGGCTGGTCGCACCGCACTGGCCACGGCCCTGGGGGCTCCATGCCGACCCACACCTGCAGCTGCTCGTCGCCGAGGAGTTGGCGGCGGCCAACGTGGTGGTCCCGGACAGCACGATCGGCCTGGGCTGGGCCGGCCCGACGATCCTGGCCGGGGGCACCGAGGCTCAACACCGACGCTGGCTTCCGGGCATCCTGGACGGAACCGAGATGTGGACCCAGCTGTTCAGCGAGCCGGACGCCGGCTCTGACCTGGCCTCGCTTCGCACCAGCGCCGAGCGCGACGGCGACCACTACGTCGTCAACGGTCAGAAGATCTGGTCGACGTGGGCGAACCGGTCCCAATGGGGAATCCTGCTGGCCCGCACCGACGCAACCGTGGCGAAGCACCAAGGCATCTCCTACTTCGTGGTCGACATGGCCACCCCCGGTGTCGAGGTGCGCAAGATCATCGAGATGACCGGTGGTAACCACTTCAACGAGACGTTCTTCAACGAGGTCCGGATCCCCGTCGAGAACCGGATCGGCGCCGAGGGCTCTGGGTGGCGCCTGGCGACGGTCACGCTGGGCAACGAGCGGGTCGCGCTGAGCGAAGGCGGCGTGCTCTGGGGGATGGGGCCGACCTTCGGGGAGTGCATGGACGAGATTCGTCGGAGATCGGCCGCCGGCACGCCGGTGAGCCGTCAGCAGGCGGCCAAGGTGTACAGCGACGGGTTCGTGACCAACCTGCTGACCCAGAAGATCGTCGACGCGATGCTCCGGGGTGAGGATCCGTCGCCCTTCGCATCGATTCGCAAGGCGAAAGCCGATGCCAACGCCCAGGCACTTCTCGATCTCATCTGTGACCTCGCCGGGCCCGCCGGCATGCTCGGGATTCAAAACGAGGAAGCCGAAACGACAGACCCCTGGCATTGGGCCTACCTGTTCAGCCGAGCGCTCACCATCGGCGGCGGCACCTCGGAGATTCAGCGCAACATCATCGGCGAACGCCTCCTCGGCCTGCCGCGTGAACCACGGCCCCAACCCTGAAAGCAGGCACCCCATGCAGCTGTATGACGCCATGAGCACGCTTCGAGCGGTTCGGAGGCTGCGACCCGACCCGATCCCGGACGTTGTGCTCGATCGGGTGCTTCAAGCCGCCTGCTGGGCACCGACCGGCGGCAACACACAGCCATGGAAGGTGATCGTCGCCACCGACCCAGACGTGAGGGCCGGGCTCCAGGCGATCTATCGCCCGGAATGGCAACGCTACGCCGCGCAGGTTCTCGCCCGTCTCGACGGCCTCCCCGATGATGTAGCCGAACCGCAGCGCCGGGTGGTGAGTGCGGGCGACCATCTTGCGAACCACCTGCACGAGGCACCCGCGATTCTCGTGTTCTGCGCCAACCCGGCGGCCATGGCCATCACCGACGCCAACCTCGATCGCATCAGCATGGTCGGCGGCGCCTCGGTCTATCCGGCGGTGCAAAATGCCATGTTGGCGTGTGTCGCCGAAGGGCTCGGCTGCACGCTGACCACGCTGCACTGCCTTCGCGAACCCGAGGTGAAAGACCTTTTGGACATTCCGGACTCGTGGGCAACCGTCGCGCTCGTGCCGATCGGCTACCCGGTCGGTCGCGGCCACGGACCCATCACCCGAAAGGGCCCGGATGCGATGGCGGCACGCGACGCGTTCACCACACCATGGTCGGGCACCTCACGCTAAAGAGCGCTTACCTGTCGACCGACACCACGACCCGCAACTCGAGCGATCGGCGGACGACGCTGCGACGAGCGGCTTGTGAACTCGCCACCCAGTCCTGAGACCTCGGGCCGCATACCGCCTCGGGATCGGAGCGCGCCTCGTCGGCCAGGGCGAGCATGCCCTCGATCGCCCGGCGCAGCGCCGGGGTCGCCTCGTCAGGTGCTCGGGTTTCGTCGATGTCGGCCAGCGCGTCGACGAGCCCGTCGGCGTCGCCTCGCTCGGCCGCCGACTCCCCCGCCTCCAGCGCCCGAAAGCAGCGTTCTGCGAGGCTCTCGCCCGGGAGCACACCGGCGCCGTGGGGCGTGCTCAACGTGTTGAACACGTAGGCGGAGCGGTGGTCCATCTCGGAACGGAAGAACCAGCGCTGGTCCGGGTCGTGCAGGAACATCCAGATGTCGTTGATGGCCGCGTCGTCCTCGCGCTCCAGGAACGAGTCGGTGGCGAGCCCGTAGCGGAGCTGGTGGCACCTCCGGTCGATGCTCCTTCCGTCGGCGAGCACCAGCGGCTGGGTGATCTGCTGCAACGGAATCCACAGGTTGACCAGCATCAACGAGGGTTCGTGATTGTGAACGCCGGGCGAGTCATGACGAAACAGCGTGGGCGCCTCGCCACCCATCAACTGTCGTATCGGCGTCCCGAACACGTCCTGGTCGCCGTGGACCGAGGTGGCAGGGCCGTGGTCGTTCCTGCCGATCGACCGGGGTGGCACCATCGACATCCGGTTCGGCCCGGCGGTGCGTATGAACTGGCCCTCATCGGCCACGTACAGCACCGTCAGCGTCAGCCCACTGCGGCACTGCAGCACCGCGCCTTCCAGCGCTGCCTGGACCGCTTCGGCGTCGGAGTCGTTCATGTTGCCGGCTTCGTCAACACGCCCCAGGACGCTCTGAAGGGCGGCGAACGGCGTCAGGTCGACGGTATCGAAGCCGGCGCCGAGCAGGTCGGTGCCAATGTCGCCGTCCTGATCGCAGTCGGTCGCCGGGCACTCGTGAAACTCGACGCTCTCGTCTCCGTACGGTGCGGACGCACGCTCACCTGCCCGTAGCAACCCTGGGTGGTCGACGTCAGGAGTCGCAAACGCATCCGGTAGGAAACCCAGCTCGACGGGATACGTGCCGGTTTGGCGTGCCATGGGCTCGATCGTACCGCCGAGCGCCCGGCAATCTCACCACATGTGGGGGATGCGTCGGCGGGACCGACACCAATACCGTCGTTCACACGACCTGCCCGACGAGGAGAGCCGAATGACCGATCCATACGCCGACGGCTCGGCGATCGACCGTTGGTTCCACTCCGACGTCATTCAACCAATGGACGACTTCAACAACCCGCGACAGGAATGGCGCCGCCTGATCTCCGAAGCATTCGGCACGTTCCTCCTCGTCCTGGTCGCCGCCGGCGGCGGCATGATGGGCCAGGCGTTCCCCGACACGATCAGCCGCCAAGCCGCAGTGGTCGCTCCCGGCCTGATGGTCATGGCGGTCATCTTGTTCATGGGCAAGGTGTCCGGCGCCCACCTGAACCCGGTGGTCAGCATCGCTTTTGCCCTGCGACGCGACTTCCCATGGTGGCGGGTTCCCGGCTACATCATCGTTCAGTTGCTCGGCGCGTCGCTCGCAGCGCTCTTCCTCCAGTCGGTCGTCAACGTTTCGGCCACGTACGGCTCGAACTACCCGGCCTCCGGCTACTCGAACGGCTCAGCATTCTGGATGGAGTTCGTCCTCACGCTCGGGCTTGTCAGCGTGATCCTTGGGACTGCGTCCGGTGCCCAGAACGACGGGATCATCGGGGCGTTGGGCGTCGGCGGCTACATCGCACTCGCTGGCCTCTGGGGCAGCCCGATCTCCGGCACCTCCATGAACCCTGCACGTACCTTCGGTCCCGACCTGGTCGGCGCCGACTTCGCCTCCTATTGGGTGTACCTCGGCGGTCCGCTCGCCGGCGCAGCCGTCGCAACGGCGTTTGGTTTCGTGCTCAGAGGCCAGGGTGGAGGCAGGGCCGGATCAGCGGCCGGTCAGGGCGCCCTCGACACCAAGGAGGCCGAGCCGACCAGGGCCTGACGGGTTCTGTCGCCGTTGGAGGCCATCATCATCGATGCGGGTGACGCAGGATACCTGCCGCGAGGGCGCCGCACACCATTACCAGCGAGACCACAAATCAGCAACCGTCTCATGCAATGAACCGAAGTCGTTCCAGAGGGCTGACTCCTAGACATCCACAAAACGTTTATCTAAACTTGAAGGATGGAAACTGCAACTCGCTCGGACATTGGCGCTGCCGACTTCTACGCCGACCCTCACGCGGCCAAGTACCAGGGGGAGCTTGAGGCACATCCGGATGCGTTTCAGAACCTCTTCGAACTGCTGAACTTGCCGGCCAACGAGCAACGGCTCACCGACGCAGAGATGCACAACCTGCCCGCTCTCGCCGGCGTTGTCCGGTTCATCGAGGCAGACCCGACGATCGAACGCATTCTCATATCTGGCCCTCCCGGCTTCCGCTTTCGTCAGTCTGTGGGCGTCGCCGTGAAGCTCAAGATGGCGAAGCTGGGTTGGCGGTCCACTGGCCGAAAGGGCGCCGTGAAGGGGGCCTCGCACTTCACGAAAGCCGAACGATTCGCCCCCGGCCCAGCCGCAGGTGACGACTATGCGGCCGGTGCACTCGCAGCGATCGACGCCGTCGGCCAGATCGGCGAGCACAGCGAACGGCAGTCGACCGGTCGGGCGCTCATGGATGCGCTGGCTGCGACGCGCCGATCCGAGGGTCGACCCTTCTGAGATGTGAATCTCTTGTTGTAGTGGGTCGTGAGACGCGTGGGGGTGCGGGGGCGGCGCCCCCGGTCGGGGCGCAGCCCCGACGAAACGGCTGTTGGGGTCAGGCGGCTTGTGTGAGGGTGACGGTGTTGCCCATGGCTTCGAGTTGTGCGACCAGTCGTCGTTGTCGTGCGTCGCTGGTTCGTTGTTTGTCGAAGTAGTCGCCTCCGAGGTCGTTGTAGGGCTCCCCGTTGGTGAGGAGATGCCAGACGATGACCAGGATCGAGTGCCCGACCGCGACCGCAGCGCGTTGGGGCCCGCGGCGGTAACGGATCTGGGCGTATTGGGCAGCCAGGTAGGTGTCCTTGGTACGCGACGCAGCGTGAGCGGCCTCGATCAGGGCCTTGCGAAGCCATTTCGATCCGTGTCGTGTCCGACCGGACCGGTGTTTCCCGGCCGACTCGTTGTTGCCGGGGCACATGCCCGCCCACGACGCGAGATGCCCGGCATCAGGAAAGCGGGACATGTCAGCACCGATCTCAGCGATGATCACCTGGGCGGTCCTTTGAGACACCCCCGGGATCGTCACCAACAACGACACTGCCGCCTCAAAGGGGTCCAACAACTCGCCGATCCGCACACCGAGCGCGTCGATCGTGGCGTCGGCCTGATCGATCCGGGCCAACATCGCCTGACACAACAACGCGTGGTGTTCGTTGAACCGGCCAGCCAGAGCGTCTTTGAGCCTCGGGATCTTGGAACGCATACGCCCCTTGGCCAACCCGGCGAGGATCTCGGGGTCGCGTTCCCCGGCGATCAGCGCGTCGATCATCTCCCGGCCGGACTTCGACAACACCTTCGAGGCAACCGACGACAACTTCACACCGGCGTCCTCCAGGACCTTGTGAAGACGTTGGGTTTCTCGTGTCCGGTCCTCGATCACCGATTTCCGGTATCGGGTCAGATCCCGGAGCGCACGGATCGGTGGCGGCGGGATGAAACTCGCCCGCACCAGACCGTGTTCGAGAAGCGACGCACCCCACACCGAATCAGCAACATCGGTTTTGTGTCCGGGCACGTTCCGCATATGACGGGCATTGATCACCCACACCTCCGGGACCGTCGCTTCCAGCACCCAGTGGACCGGTTTCCAATACACCCCGGTTGCTTCCATCCCCACCCGGGTCACGCCCCGTTCGCACAGCCAGTCCCCCAAAGCCAGCAGTTGCGACACGGTCGTCCCGAACTCGGCTACCTCCTCGGTGCGGCCCCCCCGACCATCAGGCGTGCGAGCACACGCCACCGCAGTGTCACGATGCACATCCAAAAACGCGCACCGTTCCACCATCACTTCGAGTTCCATCAGCTTGTTCCTTCCATCGGCCCACCATGT
>JACDJB010001684.1_pt1 | contig 17450 bp, 16 predicted proteins | sample 7454121 | NCBI WGS metagenome assembly JACDJB01 (sample SAMN14253290, study PRJNA609438) | sludge metagenome | isolation source: sludge after 25d culture with pyrite | collected 2018-12-20 | reverse complement strand
CTGCCGGTTCTTCTGAATTCCTGGCCTTTCCGCACCGATCCTATCCAGACCCCGCAAATGCAAAAGGCCACCCCGAAGAGTGGCCTTTCTGTATCTGGCTCCCCGACCTGGGCTCGAACCAGGGACCTGCGGATTAACAGCCGGAATCGGCCGCATCTACGTCGGGTCAGGGTTTCACAAAGATCCCTTAAAAACAGTTGCTTATTATACACGACCTGCAACTGCATGCAACTGGATGCGGCACAAATTTGGCCCAGATTTGGCCCAAAAATTTCCGCACACAAAATGGCCGGCTATGACTGCCTCCACATCGGCGCCCGCGAAAATCAGGATTCCGGTTGGGCGCATTGAACTCGCGATCGCTATACACGGTATCCCGTTACATGAAAGGACCGGTATGGACCTCGTCGAACACATCCTCACCACCGAAGACATGATGGCCGTCCTGCGCGTCAGCCGGCGCACCCTTGACGAGTACCTGGCGAAGCAGAAACTGCCGAAGCATTTCAGGATCGGCCGGCGCGTCTACTGGCATCGCGAGGTCGTCGAGGCGTGGCTGCGCCAACTGGGTGGGACGGGAGAGGCATAGCGCGGGAGGAGGGCAAGACTGTCAACTGGCCCAGCTGCCCCGTGATGCCGCCAATCCGCGCCATGATGAGATTGGACGTCGAGACGCGATGTGGCGCTTGCTACGCAACTGACCCGCCCATGACCTGGTAACGCATCGAAACCGGGCTCCGCGCCGGTCAGGGGCTGGAGGCTAACGTTAAGTCGACGGCATCTGTTGCAGCGCTTGGGCCGCTTGCTCAAGCCCGCCGAGAATGCTGTCAGCGACATGCTGCGAGAATCCTTGTGGAAGACTGGCGCGGACTTCTGCGATCGCCGCTGGCGTTTGTGCCAGAATTTCTTCGATGACAGGTTCTGCGCTGTCACCATAACCTACTTTTTGCGCCGTGCTGTTGAAGTGTCGCCGTTGGATTTGGTGCATCGCATAGTGCTTGTGTTTTCCAAGCAGTGCCATGGCGAGCCTGACTTCGTGCGGCGACCATTGGTTCGGGCCGTTACCGAGCACGGGGTAGGCAGACATGACGTCGTACAGCTTGGTCAGCCTGAATCGCCCACCAGGAAGAATCTGAACACTGAAGTTCTTGGCGTGCCCATCTGGCGCCCGGAGCAACCAGAAGAGCACCTGCGAGGCAAGTAGTGTACGCATGTCTTGATCGGCGTTCACTGACTGCTTGAGTGTGGTGAACAGCGACTTCAGTCCGGGGCCTCCGTCGTTTTCATATCTTTTTAGTGGTGACACGCCCTCGACTTGACAGAAGTCCTCCTGAGGCAGGCGCATTATCCATTGGCCGTTCGGTGCAATTCGACGGTCGAATCGCTCGACGATGAGGACGTGTTGTTTGCCGAAGGCGCCCATGGTGGCTTCAGCCACATCCAGTCCGTAGGCCTTGAGGAGACGCAGACACAACCATTCGTTGTCCACGGAGGTGGTGAAGTCGGCCCTGCGACCGCCTACCAGACCAAGAGGCAGCTTGAATATATGGGTCGTCGGCGTGGAGCCATGAGGTTTTTGCCACATGCCGTCCCACCACAGCAAAGCGGTCTTCTCTTGGGCCCCGGCAAGGGAGATGCGCAAGTCGGCCTCAGGATCCCGAGCGGCGTCGAACCCGCCCGGCGCGACCATCTCGACGAGGTGCCTCTCGATGTTCTCTTCGGTAAGAGGCGTCCCATCTACTCGGTCGAAACCCTCCGGTTCCTCATCTTCACCCAGAAGTTGCACCGCTCCGACACAGTCCCTTCCAATGGCTTTCAGAAGGTCGAAGGGGTCTGTTGAGTCCGTTTTGAACCGGTCGGCCACCCGCCTGCGAATCGCATCGCTGTCAGGAAGCAGATTGTCGAAGTAGTTTAAGACCCTCGCACCCTTCAGCGGGAGATTCTCAAGATTGAAGGGAAGCGACAACGACAAAGGTCGCCCGATTTCAGATTTGACCCAGTCGGCGTCATATTGGAGTTGCGCGTCACCACGCGCTGGTATCGTCCAGATACCCACGCGCGAGCCGTTGGCCCAGATGGACAGGCTGCGGCTGTGTGGCTTGCGACCCATGTCACCAGCCCGCCTGGGTGATCGGTGCGTGGTCGCTGCGCGCTCCGATGGCAACCTCAAGCCCCAATGCCGAGCACCAGGCCATGAGTTGCGCCACGCTCAGTTCGTTGGCGTGCTGCTCCAGGTGCGACACACGAGACTGGCTGAGGCGCAGACGACTGGCCAGCGCGGCCTGTGAAATCTTGCGGGCCTTGCGCGCGGACAGCAGCAGCTGCCCCAGTTGGGATGCAGTCATCAGGGCTTGGTGGCATTGGGACATGGTCAATCATCTGCTATTCAGATAAATTAAAAATATCCGCATAACAAATACCTGTCAAGTATTTGTTTTGGGAATATTTAACATATGGGTATCGAGATACGTCCTGGCCAGTGGCCGGTTTACATGCCAGCTTGTGCTCAGTAAGTAGGGGCGGGCGCCGGCCGCATCGTGGGGTTTCTCCTACGCATGATGTGCCGGGTGGTTCGCCGCGCATTCCGAGATTGTTTATGAAATTACGAAATTGCAGGTGCGCGTTCCCTGGCTGCTATCGCCGTTCGCCCGATCGATCCGCTTTCCGGACTTCCTAAAAGAAAAACGGCGGCACTCCGAACCTGCTGCCGAGCCCCCATGAGTGCAGGGTCGCGCAGATGTACGGGTAATCGAGTTTTTCCTCTGCGCACTTCGGACCGACGACTCTGTAGACGGAATTCGCCGTCTGCACGAGGCCTCGCACTGAATCGACCGCAGCAACGTGTGAGGTCATCCACGATTCCCCCGTCTCGCGCACGGTACCCACTAATCGCGGCGAACTTACACGTGTGCCGTCGCTTATTGCGGCATGCAGGACAACAAGCTGCCAGTTCATCAGCGTCTGCCGAATCGAGGCGTCTGACACCGTCGCTTCGAGATTCCTTATCTCGTCGGCAGTTGCCAATGCCAACCGCAGTTCGCCTGAGTTGGTTACATCGGCGAGTCGTTTCGGAATCAGTTTTTCAATCTGTTGTTCGAGGCTCATCTCCATCTCCCTCCGCTTATGAAACCCTCCCAGTCCCAGGCGTAAACGCAATCTGTCTCGCCATCAATGACGGGGAGGGTTGAGCCCCTCATCCGGTGTCCAAAGACAGACCTGGCGGGCTCAGGAATTTCTGCCATGCGCACGTAGCGGATTGTCCCTGCCGTATGTATGGGAACCCTTGGTGTACGGGGCCTTTGCGGCAGACGTTCGGTGCCGCTCAGCGATTTCGCAATTGCGCGTCCGACCAGGTCCCACACGGTTGTGGACCAGCGTGGGTAGTGCTTGATGGTGGTGCACAACGGACTGGGGAGGTCAGCGCTTTTCAGGACGCACTGATAATCGGAATGCATCCCACCGGTGACATTGCCGATGAGCAGTTCACCGAGGTGGCGTTCGGGGCCGATTCCGCCAGGTACGAGTGTGATAACGATTTTGAGCATGGGGCTTTTTATACACAAAAATAACAGTAAAATCAATTACTTGCAGTTAATCATACCGTAGCACCAGTATAGGCGCGGCTGCTATGCCAATGATGTTTCGTTGATCTGCAACTGACTTTCCCGGAGGGCGCCGTCGATCGCGCCGTGCTAGAAAGTCGAGGATCGAGGGGTTTGGGGCGGGTGGCGGAAAGCCCGGAGGTAGTGTCCCGATTTATGTGCAAGAAGCGTTTCTGTGTGGAACGTGTTGGGTGGCCACCTTCTCGCCGGTTGAATGCGGTTTCTCGAACTCTCTCGCTGGGAGGCGGGGCGAGCCTGCGGGGCCCGCTTGCCGGGCGCATGACGGGGCAGGAGTTCGGCGTCCTCGTCAGACTCCAGGAGATAAGGCTCATGCCATGAGCTAGTCACGATATGAAAATGCTCCCATGAGCCACAGTGCGGAGCACACCATGTCGACCGAGACCCAAAACAAGCTCGCCATCGCCATTTCCTCGCGTGCCCTATTCGATCTGGATGCCAGCCACCTGGTATTCGTTGAGGAAGGCGTGGATGCCTACTGCCGCTATCAGATCGCGCATGAAGACGACGTCCTGGCACCGGGCATCGCCTTCCCGCTCGTCAAGAAGCTTCTCGCGTTGAACGAGGCGGGTGGGGACGCCCGGGTGGAGGTGATTCTCCTTTCCCGCAACAGCGCCGACACGGGGCTGCGCGTGTTCAATTCGATCCGCCACCATGGGCTCGACATCTCCCGCGCGGCCTTCACCCGGGGCGAAAGCACCTACCGCTACATCAATGCGTTCGGCGCCCACCTGTTCCTGTCGGCAAACCAGGATGACGTGCGGAAAGCCCTCGAGGCGGGCTGTGCGGCTGCCACGATCCTGCCGTCCCCGGTCAATCTGGATACCTCCGGCCCTCTGCGGATCGCCTTCGACGGTGACGCCGTCCTGTTCTCGGACGAATCCGAGCAGATCTTCAAGCGCGACGGCCTGGGCGCGTTCGAGCGGAACGAACGCGATGCCGCGCGGCAGCCGCTCACCGGCGGCCCGTTCAAGAAGTTCCTGGCGGCGCTGCACCAGATCCAGTCCTGGTATCCCAGCGAGGCTTCGCCCATCCGTACCGCTCTCATCACCGCGCGGGCCGCGCCGGCCCACGAGCGCGTGATTCGCACCCTGCGCGCCTGGAACATCCGCATCGACGAGGCGCTGTTCCTGGGCGGGATGGACAAGGGCGAGTTCCTCAAGGCCTTCGGCGCAGACATCTTCTTCGACGACCAGCAGGGCCACTGCGAATCGGCGCGCCAGCACGTCGCGACCGGCCATGTGCCCTACGGGGTGGCCAACGGCCAGGTGCTGAGCCTGGTCGGTAAGGCCGCCTGAGCCTGGTCGGCGACGGCATGAACTTCCTGAAATACCTTTCCATCGGCGCCGTCGCCGGCGCCGCGCTCTACATCCTGTTGTACCTGCTGCTGGTTTGGGTGTTTCTATAGCCGGGCGCATCACGGCGACCGGCGCCGAAGCTTCATCCCCACTCGCGGTGCAGCCTTCGGGCAAGCGCCCGGGCGACTTTGCGGATGCCGCTGCCGGGCGGCGTGTTTGCAAATCCCTTGACCTCGAACAGCAGCGGAAACCCGCCCTCGAAGCCGAATCCGATGCATCCCTCGCGCTTGCCGGTGTCCGGATCGCGCACCGAATAGATCTCTACGTTGCCGTGAGCGCAATCCTCGCGGAAGTCGACGAGGCAATTGCGCATGGCCACGGATTCTCGGAACAGGGCCAACGACGAGTCGATCGGGATGACCAGCCACGGGCCCAGTCGGGCCGGCTGCAGGCGCGTTTTCCAGAAGCGGTTTTCCGATTCGGCCTCAAAGGCCCGCTCGGCCTCGTGCTTCTGCCACTGGCGCACCAGCCAGGGCCAGCCGCGCTTGAGCTGGTTCCTGTCTAGGAGCTGGTTCCAAGGCTCCTCCGACCACCAGCATACGCCGAGGAACTGTTCGACGAAGCCGGCGAGGTCGGCGTCGCGCCGCCGCCTGCTCGCCTCCAGCAGGCCGGCGCGCAGCACCGGCGCGTGGATGTCCCGGTGAAATTTCTGTTTCAGGATGATCGCGCCGTCGTCGGTGTTCTGGTTGTACCCGTGCAGCAGCGCCCTGGCGACCTGCGGCGGCGGTGGCGGCGGCAGCCCCGCGGTGTCGAGGGCTTGCAGGTAGATCGTCGCCGCCTCGAACGGCGTGACGCCCTCGGAAATCTTCCAGGGAATGCGAAACACGCGCGCGCCGTGGCGAACGACGTAGCGCCAGGCCGCCTCGGAAAGGTCCGCCTTACGCAGCGCCGCCTTCAGTGCGGCCACGGGATCCTTGCAGTTGACCACCTCGCCGGGCGGGATCTGCCGCACGTAGGCCATCAGCAGGGGGAGGAGCTGGGGGTTTTCCCGCGCGACCGAGCGGAACGCGCTCAGGTTGCGCCACACCAGGTTCAATTCGCGCGACGTGAGCAGCGGCCCCACCGGGCGGGTGCGCGAGGCGAGCGCGATCCCATGCAGCTCGGCCGGAAAAGCGAAGGCCTTCGGCAGGGTCACGCGGCGCAGTGCCCGGAAGCGCGGCTCCCGCAGCAGCAGCCGGTAGGCCGTTTGGGTGATCCACGCCAGCACCGCGTCTTCGGCCCCCGCCTCGAAGAACAGGTCGCCCTGCTCGCGCTGGTACAGGCCGACGCGCTGCAGCACCGACCTCAGCCAGAGCGGCGTGATGAGCGGCCGGCCGACCTCGAAGATCTGGGTGGTGAACACGTTCTCGCCGCCGCGCAGCTCGCCGGAGGTAATGCAGCGATCCTTCGGGTCGATGGTGAAGGTGAGCGACTCGAAGACCTCGACGCGCCGGATGCGGCCACCCAGGCGGCGCACCCGAATCGGCATAGCGAGTCGCGCCTCCAGCCAGTCACAGACTACGACCAGTCGGCGTTTCGCTTCCTGCTGTTGCGAGAGATCGGTGAATTCTGGCGGGACGGCCCGTTGCGCCGCGCGTGCCAGGCCCGTGGCGAGCGGGCGCAGGGCCGCGTGGTACTCGGACTGGCGGCGGAGCTGCACCGCAGAGCGCCACGGGATACGGCCGTCGTCGATGCTGGGCTGCTGGCTTGGCTTCATGTCTGCATGGCTGATTGTGTGGGGTCAATCAGGGAACGAGAACGGGCGCCTGTCCGGCTGCAGCGGCGGAGGCTACGCTGGTAGGCCCATTCGATCATGCGCCGCTCGCGCGCGGCGTCGGTGTATAGGCGCAGCGGGTCGGGCACGATGCCTACCCGCCCGAGGTCGAGCCGGTCGGCGTCCCAGCAGGTCTGCACGGTCACGTTGGGATGGCCGTCGCCGCCCGTGTGGCCGCCGCAGGCCTGCAGCAGCAGGTCGAACTGGTGATCCGGGAGGAAGATGTGGGTTCCCAATAGGGATGTCGCGAAGCGCGCCGCGCGCCAGCCGTGCCCGCGGTCGTAGCCGTCGTCTACCCGGCAGCAGTCGTGCAGAAAGGCGAACAGCTCGACCACCCTGGAGTCGGCCCCCGTGCGGTCGGCGAGCCTGAGCCCGTTCACGCGCACCCGCGCCCAGTGGCTGACGCCGTGAATGCCGTGCCAGTCCAGCTGGTAGCGCTCACGAATCGCGGCGACGAGGGTGGGGGTGAGTGCGGATTTTCGGTTTGGCGTTGTCATGAAGGCAGACTACCTGCCGGCAGGCTCATGGAATGAGCCATACGGGATACAATCCGGCAAGCCACCAGGGAGCCGCGCATGGACCGCACCGAACGCTTCTACAAGATCGACCAGCTCGTTACCGAGCGCAAACTGGTCACCTTCGCCGAGATGCTGGAGGCGCTGGAAGTCTCGCCCGCCACGCTCAAGCGCGACATCCAGTACTTGCGGGACCGTTTCAACTGCCCGCTCATCTGGGACCGCGAGGCGGGGGGCTACCGCTTCGAGGGCAACGCGGCCCACCCCGGCACCCAGTTCGAGCTCCCGGGGCTCTGGTTCAATGCCTCGGAAATCCACGCGCTCCTCACCATGCAGCACCTCATGGCCAATCTGGACAAGGGCGGCCTGCTGTCGCCGCACATCCAGCCGCTGATAGCGCGCCTGAACGGCCTGCTGGGTACAGCCGACAACACGGCAGAAGAGGTGCGCAAGCGCGTGCGCATCATCGGCGCCGCCGCGCGCCGCATGCACCTGTCGCACTTCGAGACGGTCGGCTCGGCGCTGCTGCGGCGCAAGCGCCTGATGATCACCTACCACGCGCGCGGCACCGACGAGGTGACCGAGCGCGAGGTTTCGCCCCAGCGACTGGTCTACTACCGGGAGAACTGGTACCTCGATGCGTGGTGCCATCTGCGCAAGGCGCTGCGCAACTTCTCCGTTGATGCCATCCAGAAGGCCGAGATACTGGAAAAGACCTGCCGTGAAGTCTCGGAAAAGACGACCGACGAGGTGCTGGGCGCCGGCTACGGCATCTTTGGCGGCAGCAAGGTGCAGTGGGCAAAACTGCACTTCACCCCCGAGCGGGCGCGCTGGGTCGCCCACGAGCAGTGGCATCCGCGGCAGAAGGGCACCGAGGAGGCCGACGGCAGCTATGTGCTGGAAATTCCCTACGCCGACGACCGCGAGCTCTTGATGGACATTCTTAAGTACGGGCCGGACGTCGAGGTTATCGGCCCACCGACGCTTCGCACGCGGGTCAGGGAACAGCTCACGCAGGCCATCCGGCGCTACGGCTGACCGCAACTTAGTGCTGGCGCACACCATGAGCCAGTGCGCCGTCAAACTTCGATGCTGGCATCACCCTGGCTCATTCTCTCCTCCCCGGCGCTGTAGTTGGTGTCCCTGAACACCATAGCGTACGCTTTAAGGATGCTCAGGAGGCCAACCGAGATGGTTGCATCGCTTCCAACTGCCTCGGAACCCCATCGAGATCTGCAAGATCGACCGTGGCCACATGAAGGTACGAGAAGTCCGTCCCGAGACGTCGTTCCCGGGATTCACCCTGGATTAGGAAAGTCCGCTGCACACCGGGGGTGGCGGGGATCGCGTCGTGGTGAGGGTAAACGAGAAAAATATCCTTCGCCCCATAACGGCGCGCGTAACCCAGCATCTGGTAAACGTCGGCCTGGCCAACGCCATGATTGTGGTCTTGCGTGTCCAGCAGTTTCCATTTGGTATCGATGATCCAGGTCGGACTGCCATCGCGTAGCCCAGTGATGTCGGGCTTGGCCTGGAATGCTTCCGTGCCGGTGACCCGGTCCTGCAGCAGGTAGCGCTGCGGCCCCTGCAGCACCACCTGCCACTCCGGCGCGAAGGTGGCGCGAGCCACGGCGCCGATGTATTGCTCGAACAGCTCGTTCATGTCGAAGACCAGCCCGAAGCCCTCCAGGCTGCCGGACGTGACGTCCTGGCTGCGGTTTTGCAGGATCATCCTCGCCATCTCCACCAGCGGCGCGTAGCGCCGGTTGGCGCGGTCGAAATGCAGCCGGTGCCACTCCAGGGCATCGGCCGGGACATTGCGTATACCATCCAGGGTAAAGTCGAGTTCCGCCAGCCGGCGCGCGTTGTCGCCATGCTGCGTGATGCGCCGCAGGCGCCGCACCGTGGCCTTCAACACGCGGTTGACCGGGGTGTCCACCGTGAACTCGTCGTATTCGCACTGGAACCGTTCGGGATGGAAGGCATTCAGCGTGGCCTGCAGGCCGGTCAACAACTTGCCGCGCAAGGCGGGCAGATTGTCGCAATGGCGCTCATAGCGGCTGACCAAACCCCGGTGCACCTCGGCAAACAGCTTGTCGCAGAACAAGCGAATGAAGATTTCCAGAATGTTCAGGTTCTGTGCCGCCAGTCGCGCCAGGTCCGCCTCGTGGACGTCGAGCTGCCGCGTGCGTGCCAGCATGCGGAACAGATTGATGCGTGCCTGCCGTTCGTCCAGCCGGTCAATCTTGGGCACGACTTCGATCGCATCGCTGCCGATTTGCAGTACGCCCACGAACTGCCGGGCCTTCAGCGTCGTGCGGTTGGCATGCCGGAAGACATCGCCCTTCAAGCCGGCGGCTTTCAGCCGCCGCGACATGCGATCGAGCGCGTCCGCCTGGGGCGCGGTGATCGACTTTCTACCATCGCAGACGAAGGCGTCTCCGATGGCGAGGGTCCCGTGCTCGCGCACGGTCAGGACGCTCATTCGTAGATGCGGCGATAAGCGTCAGCGGCGAATGGCGTCGAGTTGACCCGATAACTGGGCTCCAGAAAAGTATCCTGCAGCCACGGTGAATTCATTGCGAAATTTTGCGTGGGCTCCAGGAAGCCGCCGCCACCTTCGGGTTCGTTCAGCACGGCCGCGATCTTCTTCCAGTCCTCGTAGAAATATTCCTGCAGAAGAGGAATCACCTTGCGGCGGAAAACCGCGTCGAGTCCGTCGAGGGAATCCACATTCATGAAGAAGGCATGGCCGATCGTGTGGTCGCGGTCATACAGGGTTTCAATTCTCTGGTTCAGCCTGTTGAGCATCTCGGCGAGGTTGATTCCCGCAACGGTTGGCAGCAGTTCGGGTTCCGGTATCATCTCCTCGAATTCGAACCGCCGCCGCAACGCCGTGTCGAGCAGGGCGATGGAGCGGTCCGCCGTGTTCATCGTGCCGATCAGGTAGAGGCTCTTCGGCACGCCAAAAGTGTCGCCCGAGTAGGGCAGCGTGACCTGAATCTCGTTTTCTGCCCCCAGCCGCTTGTCTGGTTCCAACAGCGTGATCAATTCGCCAAAGACCTTAGAGATATTGGCCCGGTTGATTTCGTCGATGATGAGGACGTAGTTGTTGTCTGGGTCACGCTCGGCGCGTTCGCACATCTCGCGGAAGAGGCCCTTGCGTATTTCGTACGCCACCTTGCCGTCGTCGGTCACCGGGCGAATGCCTTCGACGAAATCCTCGTAGCTGTAGGACTGGTGGAAGGTGATGAACGCGATGCGGCCTTGTTCAACCAGATCGGGGTACGCATCGCGGTCGGCACCGCAAATCGCGGCGGCCTTTTCCCTGACGATGTAGGTCTTTCCGGTGCCAGGGGGGCCGTAAAGTATCACGTTCAAATGACTCACATCGGTCCCCTCATTTGCCTTCCTAGATTCCGGTGCGGCAACCACATCTTGCTGATGATTATCGAGCAGCTGTAACCATTTGTGCCGAATGCAGTACTTTATGAACCCTGGTCCCCCGCCAGGGTGCCCGGCAACCGCTTGTACCAATTCATTGAAATCAGCCATGCCACCATTCTTCTTTATGGCATCTGCAATCTTTTTCCAAGATTCTTGGTTGTGTCTGGCAGTCGATGCCGGTTCACGATTTTTTTTGTAAGTGCCGGAGTAGTCTTTCTTTGGCATTTTTTCCTCGATATCGACAACAGACCACGTCATCATAATGACCCCGTTGGTCGACGAAAACCCCGCAGAAAAGGGTGATGCTGGCTCACTTGCGCGAGTGCCCTGCCGAACACGGTTAGTTCATGAACAGCACATATTTTGCGACCTGCTTGCCATTCGTGGTTTTCAGGGGCGCCCGCGTGGTCCACCTTGAGGCATTCGCTCCAAACCGAACGCACTGTCGGCGCGAGCGACAGGATTTTGTCTTCTCGTAAGTGCGCATGGCGATCTCGATTCAAACAAGGTGGCTCACAGGTCTGTTGTGGCCTGGTAACGCCAATTGGGGTGGGTCGGCCCTGATGGCGCGAATCCGAATTCCACCTCAAGCTGGCGCCTGGCCTCAGCGGCGAAGCGATAGACATCCGGCGGCGACATGGGGAACGCCGCGAGCGTTCGGGCCCGGGCACGGCCGATGCGGTCGATGGTGTCTTGATCCAGCAGTCGGCGGGAGACGTGCTGGATGTCGTCGAGCATGCCGAGCACCTGGGCATCGGTGAAGTCGGTCTCCTCAAGCGTGAACCGCTTGGCGAACGCGCCGGCTGCACAGGACGGCACGATGTGGAGATCACGCTCCTTGACGAACCAGACCGTGTTGGGGCTCGCGACGCGGAGCGCGTCGAATACGGCGTTGGACCACGCGGCATCCCACTCAAACGCAAACATGACGGACGCCGGCTGTTTGCCATGACCGTCGCAGCTTGACGACGTGCCCACACGGGCGAGCGGCAGTGCCTTCACGAACAGCGCAATGCCGAGGTCGAGCGTGTTGTAGATGCGCGTGGCGCCCCTGTCCTTTTCCGTCATGGGGCAGGTGGGCCGTTTGGCGCCCCAGAGCATGTCCCGGTAGCTGTGCCATGTTGCGTAGAAGTGGCCGTGGAAGTCCGGGGCAATTCCGGCACTCGTCATTCGCCCCTTGTTTTCCGGAAGGCTGACGATGGCTTCGGCCACTGCCATCGGGTCCGTTTCGCCCGCTACCAGGTGCACGCGGGCCATGCGCCGTTTGTCGCTGGAGACCGGTTCGACGGCGATTCCGTCGATCAATCGCAGCACTTCGAGGTCGGCCTCGTGCGAACCCGTGCCGAGCCAGACACCCTGATCGTCCCGATAGGCCAGAAAGCCTCTGCGGTACAGCGCCTCCATCAGCAGGTCGTCCCCCTCCAGCCCTGATTGATGCAGCCAGCGCAGCGTGAGCGCCTGGGTTCTGTTCAACGGGTGGGGCTCGTCCCCGTCGTCAAAACGGCGTGTCATGCGCCAGCCTCCTGCGCCACCCAGCACATCAGATTGACCAGCGCCATCTGTTCAACGGTGTTGCACTTCACGGTCATCAGGTCCGGGCTGGCGACCATGACCGCGAGGCACTGGGCGCGCGAGATGGCGACGTTGAGGCGGTTCTTCGAAAACAGGAAGCCGATATCCCGCGGGAGGTATTCCTCGCTGGAGGTGGCCATGGAAACGATGACTACGGGGGCCTCCTGTCCCTGGAACTTGTCCACGGTGCCGACGCGTGCACCTTCCGGAAGCGTTTGCCGCAGCAGGTTGACCTGCATGTTGTAGGGGGCGACGACCAGGATGTCGTCGATGCCGATGCGGTGCTTTTTTCCGTTCCGGTCGACGTAGTGCTGCTGCAGCAGATTGTCGAAGAGGGTCCGGATGCGACTGGCTTCCTCGGCGCTGCGCTGGCTGTTGCCGGCGTGGCGAACCGGGAGGAAGCGGATACCGGCCGCGGCGAGAATGGGGTCGGCGTTTCTGCCCAGGACAAGCTTCTGGTTGGCGTTGGCCGCCTCGGGGTGCAGGCGGCCATCGTAGACCGCATCGGAAATGAACCGGCAGACGGCGGGCGCCATGCGCCAGCTGGTGGGAAGAAAGATGCCGAGATCGGGCGGCACGGTGGCGCGGCCATCCAGCAGGTATTCGAGGCCGGATTCCCCAGAGTGCCCAGGATGCACGCCCTGGGTGGGCTGGCCGAGTTGCATGGGGTCGCCGAGCAGGACGATGTTGCGGGCGCAGGTGCCAAGGGCGACCAGGGTCGCAAGGCTGACCTGTCCGGCTTCATCGACGAAGAGGTAGTCGAAGACCTGGTCGAACTCTTCCTTGGCGAGTAGCCAGGCGGTGCCGGCGACCAGCTGGTCATCGGGGCCGATGTTCTCGGCACGCTCTTCGTCGCGGATGAAGCGGCCATTGAAGTAGCTGTCGGGCTTGCTCCTGCTGGCCTTTTTGACGCCCGTGAAACTGAACCCCTGCTCCAGTGCGACGTCTTCGACGCCGGTCAGCAGGTTGTGAATGGCCTTGTGGCTGTTGGACGCAATCGCGACAGTCCGGCCGCGCTGCAGCAGGTCGGCAATGACGCGGGCGCCCGTCCAGGTCTTGCCGGCCCCCGGCGGCCCCTGGATGAATAGGTGGCTGCGATCGAGATTCGCGGCAGCCGCGAGGATCTCCCGCAGTTCGGCCGCATCGGAAACGATCGGCTTTCCCGGGCGGCGCCCGTGAATCGCAGGGGGGCTCCGCCGGAGGATCGACTCGAGTGCGGGGTAGCGGTGGTCGCCGGCAAGGACGCTGTCGGCAAACCGGCGCAGCGCGGCCTGCTGGTCATCCGTCTTGTAGGGCTGGCCCGGTCCCAGCGACAGGGTTTCGGGCTGGGGGCGATTGCTGACGACGCGCAGGACCGCACGGCGCGCGTCTTCGTCGAGCGCCAGTTCACCGAGCGGCTCGCCGGTGGCTGCGTTGGTGACAGGGTCGCCCGGTTTCAGCTTGGTTTCCTGTTCCGGGTAGCGGTAGGTGTAGACGGTCGAGCGCTTGTCGGGGCGCGGCGGATGCGCCGGATCCCAAGTCAGTCCGGCCAGGCACTCGCCGTCCTCCAGCAGTTCCTCTTCCCCCAGTTCCATGCGCGCGAACATGGCCCACCATTGTGGCTTTGCCTCCCGTCGGTAGAAGTCCAGGAGCTGATACACAAGTTCGCGCACGTGCGCGTCCTCGTCCCATTCCATGGGGTCGTCGGGGAGGTGGCCGAGCAGTCGCTGGCGATACGCGTCGAGCAGCGACTCCCACGGCGTTTGGGGGGAGGCTTGCGGTTCGTCCGCGACGTGACGGGCCCACGGCAGGCCCTGTGGCCGCAGCGTCAGCAGCCATTCCCGCAGCTGCCAGGTCGAGCGGCAGTCGTCCTCGTTGTAGGCGCGGATGTCGGCCAGCAATTGCGCGTCGCGGGTTTCTTTCCAACGCTCATAGTAGGCGATCGACACCCCGGCGCTCTTTACCTCGCCCTGGCGCTTGTCGGCGTAGAAGGTTTCCAAGTTCTTGATGGAGTAGCGCGGCTCTGAGACGCGCAAGCCTTCCCGGACCACCTTGTACAGGTCGACCAGCTTGCCGGCGCGCAACAACTGGTCCACCTCCGCCTCGCGTGTGCCATGCAGGGACATCAGGCGCTTGAGGGCGGTCTCCTCGTAGGCTGCATAGTGGTAGATGTGCGCGCCGGGGTGACGTTTGAGGCGCTCCATGACGAAATCGACGAAAGCTTCGAAGGCACGACGTTCCTCCGTGTGGCTGTGCGCCCAGAAGTCGTGGAAGCGGAACCTGCCGCGCTCCAGAATGCCGACGCCGAACAGATACTCCAGGCCGCCATCCTCGTAGGGGTCGCCTTCCATGTCGAAGAAGAGATCGCCGCGGTCGGGTTTGGGCAGGCGGGCAAAGCCGCGTCCGTGATCGGCTTGCAGGATGTCGTAGACATCGTCCCCGGTGTCGCGCTTGTGGCGCTGCAGACGGGCTTGTTGGCGAAGGCGGGCGAGCGTTTCGGGATGCAGTCCGGCAACCTTGGCGCCCACGTCTAGGCCAGCCAGCGCGGCCAGGGTCGAAACACCGGCTTCCTGCAGCCGGCGCGTCTGCAGCCTGCTGATGTTGGCAACCTGCGAGAGATGGTCGTCGGCCAGGCGCCGCGTTTCGCAGGCTTCGCGCCAGTGGCAAAGATCGCAGCGGGATACCGGGTCGGGGTAGGTCGCTTGGCCGGCCTGCTCGATGAAGGCCAGGTAACGGCGGCGCAGGGCGAGAAAGTAAGCTCGGTAATCCGCGGTGCGGAAGCTGCGTTCGCTGCCGTCGCCAAAATACAGGTGCACGCGCGCCGGTGGCAAACCCTGCGCTTGCTCGAGCAGGTCGGCGTAGAAACACAGTTGGATGAGAAACTTGGCCTTGGGCGAACGGGCGAGCTTGGTGTCGGCGATTTCGTAATGCCAGTCCCCCAGGCACGATCTGCCTGGCACGCGCACCAGGAAGTCGGCATAGCCGGCGAATGCGCCGTGCCGCAGGGCGGCTTGATAGATGACCTCGTCGCCGCGCCGCATGGCTTCCAGGGTGGCCGCGACGGCCTGGCCGAGATCGCCGCCAGCGGTTTTGAGGTCGGTGACCTGATGCCCCGTGTCCCGCAGATGCTGCAGGTAGCGTTCTTCGTGGGCGAAACCATGCGCCTGCACCAAGGCGGTTTCGTCGCCGTCTGCCGTGCGCGGCGGTGCGGCCGAGGGTTCGCGAAGTGCGCGCAGATCGAGTGCGGTGAGATGCTCGCAATCCAGGAAATTCGCCAGATCGGACGCTGAATGAAGAAGCTCGCCGTGGTAGATACGCATGGTGGTTCTCAGCCCCCCGCGGGGTCAGCGTGTCGAAGCCTGCTTAGGAATGGTGACGATCTCCTCGTCGACCACCTTGCGGAACGAGTCAACCGCATAGCGGGCGTTCCGCACGCTCCCCGACGCCTGGTACAGCACCGAGACGAGCTCGCGATTGATCAGCCCGACCCTGAACACGCGGTCGACATCGCTCAGCACCGTGACGAGGCCGTTGCCGTCCGGGCGGGTGAGGGCGAGGTCGATGCGGTCGTCCTCGGTGATTTCGCCGTCACCCGTGCTGTCCCTGGCGGAGTAGGCAAAGGCCAGCGCCAGGACCTGGCGTTCTTCCGCCAGCACATTCTCCGCCGGCCACCCTGGACTCTGGGCCAGCGGCCAGTACTGGTGAATCACGTTGGATTGGTTCGGGAAGAGCCAGCGCGCGGTCTTGTCGTCAGCCGCGATAAACAGTGCATTGCGTTTTTCTGAGCGGCGGTCGGAATAGGCGAGTCCCGGGCTGGTTGTCGTCGACACCAGAAAGATCATCTGCGTGTCGGCGCCCCGGATGTTGGCGATCTCGTCGAGATGGAAGCGGACGTGCTCACCGGCTGGCCCCGTAGCAGAAATTCCAATGGCGTCCGCCGTCCCGCCTTGGTAGGACGACCAGAATGCCATGATCATGAGGGCGAGAACGGACGCGAACACGCCGAGCAGCAGCAGGCTGTTGAGGCGCTGGATGAAATCGAAGAATTTTTGCATGGACTCTCCCTGTGTGTAATGCATTCTGTCGTCCTGTGTGGCTCACAGAATGAGCCAGATAGGCCGACGTGTCGAGCATTGTCACCGAGCGCATCTTCGCCGGGAGCAAGATGGAACGGGCGAACCGCGCTTCACACCCGAGCGCGCGCGCTAGGTCGCGCACGAGCAGTGGCATCCGCGGCAGAAGGGTACGGAAGAAACCGACGGCAGTTACCTGCTCGAAATCCCTTATGCCGACGACCGGGAGCTGATGATGGACATTCTTAAGTACGGGCCGGACGTCGAGGTGGTCGCCCCGTCGAGCCTACGCACGCGGGTGAGGGAACAGCTCGCGCAGGCAATCCGGTGCTACGGCTGACTCCAACTTATGGCTGGCTCACGTCATGAGCCAGCTGCCTGTCAAGCTGCGAGCCTGGACATCATCCCGGCTCCCTCTCTCCTCGTGGCTGCGGGATGGTGTTCCTTTTTGTTTATACGGGAGCCACCATGCAGACCAACCTGATCCAACAAGCACTCGGCCAACTCACTCTGGGTGAAGCCCAGCATGTCCACAACCTGTCCGTCTACCAGCTGCTCGCTGGCCACGATGAGCCGCGTGGCTATCTGACCCTGGACGAGGCCCTGCGCGAGCGGCGGGCGCGTGTTACCGAAGTCTCCGACGCGGGTCACGTTCCCGAGCTGGCCTTCGAGAACCTGGTCGACCAGCCTATCCTCCTGCTCGACGGCGAGGAACTGGTGGGCGCCAAGCAGAACCGCGTGCTGAATGTCACCCTGCTGGTTTTGGGAAAGACCCGGCTGGTGATTCCGGTATCGTGCGTCGAAATGGGGCGCTGGGCGCACACCAGCGACGAATTCGGCTCGGGCGGCCGGGCGCTCTATTCGCGTGCCCGGGCGTCGAAGATGCAGCAGGTGAGCGAAAGCCTGCGCCGCTCCGGCACGCGCCAGTCTGACCAGGGCGCGATCTGGGACGACATTGCGTTCAAGTTGAACGAGCGGGGCGAGGCCTCCCATAATCACCCAGGCAAGAAAGTTGTCCTGTTTTCCTTCTATCGGCCGACGCTGCGCTACCTTGCGGAACGGCTGGCTAAGGACGGCGTGCGTTCTGTCATCGTGCAGGGCGGTATGGACAAGCAGGAGGCGCTGCGTCAGTT
>JACDJB010001683.1_pt1 | contig 17452 bp, 16 predicted proteins | sample 7454121 | NCBI WGS metagenome assembly JACDJB01 (sample SAMN14253290, study PRJNA609438) | sludge metagenome | isolation source: sludge after 25d culture with pyrite | collected 2018-12-20 | reverse complement strand
CTCGCCGGATGTGCCCTGGCGGTGCTGGCACTGGCCGGCTGCAGCGATGCCTCGGGCGACGAGCCTGCGTCCATCGGGGACGGCGGCAAGGTGACCGTCGCCGGTGACTCCATCTCCGTCGGCATCGGGACGCAGGTCCGCAGCGCCGTCGGCGACAGCCGCGAGGTGAAGGTGATCGGTGAGCCCGGCACCGGGCTCGCACGACCCGACTCGTTCGACTGGCCCTCCCGGCTCGAGGAGCTGGCGCGCGACTTCCCGCCCGAGGTGCTGGTGTTCTCGCTGGGGTCCAACGACGCCCAGGACCTGCTGGACACCGACGGCCGGGTCGTGGCCCCGCTGTCCGACGAGCAGGCCTGGGACGAGGAGTACTCCGCCCGACTGGCGCGCAGCTTCGACGCCTTCGCGGACAGCGGGACGACGGTGGTGTGGCTCGGCCACGTGCGCACCGAGGAGGACCGGGTCGGCCTGCGCAACCGCCACGTCCACGAGCTCGCGGAGCAGGTGGCCGCCGGCCGTGAGTGGGTCGTGGTGGGCGACCTCGCCGAGATCCTGGGCTCCGGCGAGGAGGTCGCGACGCAGTGCCTGCAGGACGACGGGCTGCACCTGACCGTCGACTGCCTGGACCGCGTGGCGACGTCGTTGGCCACGACACCACCGATCGGCTGACTGCGGTCCGGGACGGTCCGCTCAGCTGTCGGTGCGGCGCGCCGCCCGCAGCGCCCCGCCGAGCCCGATGCCGATGCCGGCGACGGCGCCGCCGATGCCCTTGACGACCTGGGACTCGCTCATGCGGTCGTGGTTGGCGATCCCGCCGAGCAGGTCAGCCGCATCGGCGCCGGCGGACGCCAGGAACCACCCGGTGGAGCCCGTGCCGCGCAGTCCACTGGCGCAGAGCAGTCCGCCCACGAGTGCGTCGCGGTACCCCATCGACCGGAGCAGCAGGCTGCCGGTCGGGCCGATGTCGGAGTCGTCCCCCCACGCCCTGTTCGCTGCGTCCGGCGAGACCAGGAACGACACCCCCGACGCACATCGCAGCCCACCGACCACCACGGCGAGCCAGTCGCGCTGCGTCGTCGCACCCGTCGTCCTCGTCACCATCGACCCCCCGATGATCGTCAGCTGTGCACCGTAGCGAAGCGGCGGCCGCGGCGTCGGTCGGCCCCGGAGCGGGATCAGGTCCGGCCGAGCTCGACCGGCGTCTCGCTGAACACGAAGTCCGCTCCGGTGCTGAACCGGGTCAGCCCCACGAGCCGGGACTCCCGCGCCGGTTCGTCGGCGCGCAGCACCCGCCACGCGGCCACCTCGTCCTCCGTCGCCTCGATCCGCTCGACGCGGTAGTGCAGGTCCACGCCCTGGACCAGCGTCGTGAGCCCGTCGTCGTGGCCGTCCACGAGCAGCTGCAGCCAGTTCATGCGGTGCTCGGCGAGCGCGTCGCACGGCGAGATGGCGACCCTCAGCTCATCGGCCTCCTCGTCGAGGCGGACTGACGCGGCGACGTAGTCCCGTGGCTGCAGCAGCGGGTGCAGCTCCAGCACCTGTGCGACCGCGTCGAGCGAGTCGTCGAGCCCTATGGCGTCGCGCAGCCGCTGCGCGGTGAGGCCTGCGATGCCGCTGAGCTGCTGCCGGCCGATCTCGGCCGCAGCCTGAGCGCCGTGACGACGCTCGATAGCGAAGAGGAACGACATCACCAGCAGGTGCGACTGCACCGCGATCTCGTGGGCCAGTCCGACCAGCGCCGACGCGGAGAACCACTCGGTCCGCAGGTCGGCGTCCATCGGGGCGGTGTAGTCCGACCACCCCTCACCCTCGGGGTCCACGGCCGGCACGGGCAACCGGGCCAACAACGTCTCGGCCATGTGGGTGGCCGGTTCGGGCTCGGGCAACGGTGCGGCAGACGTGTCGATCGTCGCGGTCCAGTGGCAGTGCGGGTGACGATCGGCCGGTGCACGCGGCGGCCGGTGCACGGGGCGGATGCGCGCGTACGGGCTGGTGGCCATCGCCGTCGCATCGAAGGTCGGGTCCTCGATGGCGTGGCACATGGTGATGACGTAGTCGTCGCCCATCGGCTCGACGTCCATCAACGCACCGCAGTGGTCCAGCCAGAACTCGCCGTGGTGGTCGTCGATGACCCGGAGCCGGAAGTCCATGAACTCGGGCGGGGCACCGATGTCGAGCTGCAGGCCCTTGAACATGGTGTCGATCGTGTCGCCCTCGAAGCCGAGCAGGCGCTGGGTGCGTCGTGTGTAGACGGGGCTGGCGCCCATCCACTCGTCGATCGCGATCGCCCCCATCTCCTCCCGGCCGTAGTTGCTGATCAGGTGCGGCATGCCGGCGCGGTCCATGAGCTGACCGGCCAGCAGGAGCTCGCGGGCCAGCACCGCCAGCTCGTCGCGGCGCAGGTCGCCGATGGCTCGGACCGGGGTCATGGAGCCTCCGGGACGTCGTCCAGGCCCAGAGCGGCGCGCAGCCACTGCTCGGCGAGCGCCGCGAACGGCGCGTCGATGCCGTGGGCGTCGGCGAGCTCGGTCGCGAGGTGGAGGTCCTTGCCACCCAGCGTCGCGGTGTGCTCGAAGATGGGTCGCAGCCCGTCGTCGTCGGCCATCGGGCCCGCCGAGGTCCGCAGCATCACCGCGCCGGCTCCGCCGGTGATGCGGTCCGAGTGGCGCACCACGTCACCGAGCATGCCGAGGTCCAGGCCCGAGGCCTCGGCCAGACGCTGTGCCTCGCCCACCACCGCGAAGCTGGCGAAGGTGATCAGGTTGCGCGAGATCTTGGCGTTGGTGCCGGCCCCGACGGGACCGAAGTGCGCCACGAGGGTCCCCATCAGCGCGAACGGCTCACGACACCGCTCGACCGCAGCCTCCTCACCGCCCACCATGATCGCCAGCGTGCCGTCGTGGGCGCCCATCGCACCGCCCGAGACGGGCGCGTCGACCAGGTCGACGCCGGCATCGGCAGCGACGGCGGCCAGCGCGACGGCGCCCTCGGCGCTGATCGTCGAGTGCACCGCCACCACCGTGCCGGGTCGTGCTGCGGCGAGGATGCCGTCGGGACCCGACAGCACCTGGCGCACCTGGTCCTCGTTCTGCACCATCACGCTGACGACCCGCGCCCGGGCAGCCACCTCTGCCGGTGTCGATGCGGCGGTCGCGCCCTTCGCGACGTAGGGCTCGCACGCCTCGGGCCGGACGTCGTGCACGACCAGCCCACCGGGCCAGGCCAGCAGCCTCCTGGCCATCGGCGCGCCGATGTTGCCCAGTCCGATGAATCCCACTGCGTCGCTCATGCTCGTACCACCTGTCCGCCGTCGACATCGATGATCTGTCCGGTGATCCAGCTGGCCTCGTCGGACAGCAGGAACAGGCACATCGGGGCCAGGTCGGCCGGAGTCCCCCGGCGCTTGATGGCCAGGCCCCCGACGATGTCGTCCATGATCGATCCCGGGACCACCGTGCGGGAGGCCTCGGTGTCGGTCGGTCCCGGTGCGATGGCGTTGATCCGGATGTCGGAGCCGCCCAGCTCGTGCGCGAGCTGGATGGTGATCCCGTTGATCCCGGTCTTGGCCAACCCGTAGTAGTTCGCGTACATCCACGCCGCCGTCGAGGACTGGTTCACGATCGAGCCGCCGCCGCGGGCGGCCATGTGCTCCCAGCAGGCCCGGATGCACAGCAGCGCGCCGTCCATGTTCACCGCCATGAACCGGCGGTAGTAGTCCCAGTCGACGGTCAGAAGCAGGTCGATCTCCATGCCGCCGAAGATCGCGGCGTTGTTGACGAGGTGGTCGATGCCGCCGAACGCGTCGACGGTCGCCGTGGCCATCGCGCGGGTGGATGCCGGGTCGGCCACGTCGACGCGGACCCCGATCGCCGCGGCGCCGCCGGCACACAGGTCTGACGCGACGTCCACCGCGCGGTCGACGTCGATGTCCGCGACGACCACCGAGGCCCCCTCGGCGGCGAGCGCACGGGCGTACTGCTCACCGATGCCCCCGGCGGCACCGGTCACGATCGCGACCTTGCCGTCGAACCGGCGGTTGCGGTCCGCACCCCCCGTCACCGGGCGACCGCCACGGCCTTGGTCTCGAGGTACTCCTCGAAGCCGGCGACGCCCATCTCCCGGCCGATGCCCGACTGCTTGTAGCCGCCGAAGGGCACGTCGGCGGAGTACCAGACGCCGCCGTTGATCCCCAGCGTGCCGGTCCGGATGCGAGCCGCCACGGCGAGCGCCCGTTCCTCGTCGGCGGAGAAGATCGCGCCCGACAACCCGAACGGCGAGTCGTTGGCGATGCGGACCGCCTCGTCGTCGCCGTCGTAGGCGATGACGGTGAGCACCGGGCCGAAGATCTCCTCGCGCGCCACCGTGGCGGTGTTGTCGAGCCCGACGACCAACGTCGGGTCGACGAAGTAGCCGCGCTCGAACTTCGGCGAGCGTCCGCCCCCGACGGCGAACGAGCCACCCTCGTCCAGCGCGGTCTGCAGGTACGCCTCGATCCGCTCGCGCTGGCGGGCCGAGATGACCGGGCCGCAGACGGTGCCCGGATCGTTCGGGTCGCCGGCCGCCAGGGCGGCCATCGTGGCCGCAGCGGCCTCGACGACCTCACCCAGCCGGGCCGACGGCACCAGCAGGCGGGTGGTGATCGCACAGCCCTGCCCGGCGTGGGTGCTGGCCATGAAGCCCGCCATCGATGCCGCTGCGGCGATGTCGGCGTCGTCGAGGATGACGAACGCCGACTTCCCTCCCAGCTCCAGGAAGACCCTGGTCAGGTGGTCCGCCGCACTGCGCATGACCGCCCGCCCGGTGTTCGTCGAGCCGGTGAACGACACGACGTCCACGCGAGGGTCGCCCGAGAGCTGTGCACCGAGACGGTGGTCGCTCGAGTTCACGACGTTGAGCACACCGGCAGGCAGGTCCGTGTGCTCCGCCGCGATGCGGGCCACCGCCGATGCACACCACGGGGTGTCGGGCGCCGGTTTGAGGACCACGGTGCAGCCCGCGGCGAGCGCCGGTCCCAGCTTGGCGAAGTTGATCTGGTGGGGGAAGTTCCAGGGCGTGATCGCGCCGACCACGCCCGCCGCCTCCCGCCACACCTGGCGATGTGTCGGAACGCCCACCGAGACCTTGTCACCCAGGTCGACCTTCCACCCGTCGTAGGACTCGGCGAGGTCGGCGTAGAAGCCGAGGTCCTCCACCGGGATGTCGAACTGCGGCCCGGAGGTCAGGAAGGCCGGCGCGCCCACCTCGGCGGTGGTCAGTGCCCGCAACGACTCGCCCTCGGCCTGGAGGGCGTCGCGCAGCTGGCGCAGGCACCGGGCGCGCAACGCCGCGTCGGTCGCCCAGCCCGTCCCGTCGAATGCCCGACGCGCGGCGGCGATGGCCGCGTCCATGTCCTCGGCGGTGCCGTCCGCGGCAACCCCGAGGACCTCCTCGGTCGCAGGGTTCAGCGTCTCGAAGGTGCCACCGCCCGTGGCCGGGGTCAGCTGACCGTCGATCAACAGGACGTCGAGCCCCGACGGCAGGTCCGTGCCCATGTCAGCGGTCCCAGAGCTTCACCGGCGAGGTGCCCGCGGGGTAGTAGCCGGGCAGCGGGCCGCGCATCGAGCGGTGCATGCGCTCGGTCATGCCGTCCGACAGCTTGCCGGCGCCCATCATCTCCAGGAACAGCGCACCGGCGTTGCCGAAGTCGAACCAGTCCCGCTGCCAGTTCCACTGGAAGTCGCCTGCATAGCGGAACCAGCTCCCACCGATGCCGTGCACCTCGTAGGTGGAGCCGTCCTCGCGGGTCGCGTCCGCGACCTGCCGCCAGAACCCGACGACCCAGCCCTGCTGGTCGTCGATGATGATCTCCTCGTAGGGGTACTCCCAGCCGTCCAGCCCGCCCATCTCGGCGCCGAGGGCGAGCTCGCGGATCTCCTCGCGGCCGATGGCCATGAAGTCGGTGTCGGGTCCGTAGTTCCAGCCGTAGGTGGCGTCCTCGGTGTACAGGTCGGCCATCGGCTTCCAGTCACCGGCCGCCTCGGCGTCGCGGTTGGCCTGGAGCCAGCGCTCGACCATCTCCTCGAGCTCGGTGCGTGGGAATGCGGGCATGTCGGGGTCCCCCTGTGATCGATACCGCCGGTTCTGTCCCGCAGAATCGGCGACTAGTGGTCAGTTCTGCGGGACAGAACGGTCGGTGGGTCAGCGCGGTCGGTGGGTCAGCGCGGTCGGTGGGTCAGTCGTCGTCGACGATGGACAGGGCGTGCGTCGGGCAGTACTTCACGGCCAGCTCCGCCGCTCGCCGGCGGTCGTCGGAGGGCGTCGCGTCGAGCAGCTCGACCTTGCGCTCCCGGTTCACCTCGAACAGCTCGGGTGCCTCGGACTCGCACACGCCATGGCCCTGGCAGAGATCGTCGTCGACGACGATGCGGAAGCCCATCATCCGGCCTCGGCGGCGGGGCGGCGCCGGCGGTACCGGACCATGCAGGGCTGGGCCAGCTGCACGACCATCTTCGACAGGTCGTTGTGGTAGCTGTCGATCGGCTGTGCCGCCTCGATCTCCCAGTCGCGCAGCAGCACGCAGAAGATGGACTTGAGCTGCATCAGCGCGAACGCCGCACCGACGCAGCGGTGGCGGCCGGCGCCGAAGGGGATCCAGTTCCACGGGTTGTCCACATCGTCCTGGCGAGGCTCGATGTAGCGCGCCGGGTCGAACGAGCCGGCATCCGCGAACGCCTCGGGCAACCGGTTGGACACCGACGGCGACGCGCCGACCAGCTTGCCGGCGGGGATGTGGAAGCCCTCGACGTCGAGAGGCTCCATCACCATGCGCAGCAACAGGATCAGCGGAGGGTGCAGTCGCAGGGTCTCCTTGATGGACGACTCCAGCCAGGGGACCTCGCGCAGGTCCTGGTAGGTGATGGTCCCGCCACCCGCCTCGGCCAGCGCGTCCATCTCCCCGACGACCTTCGCCATGACCTCGGGGTTGCGCAGCAGCTCGATGATCAACCACGAGGCGGTGGTCGACGTCGTGTGGTGACCGGCGAACATCATCGAGATGAACATGCCGGTGACGATGTCGGCGCTGAACTGCCCGTTGCCGTCGGAGTCCTTGATCGACATCAGCACGTCGACCAGATCGCGGTCATCGGCCTCCACGGGGGGCTCACCCTCCCGCTTGTGCATGATCCCGCCGATGATCTCCACCAGCTCCGCCCGAGCCGCGTCGCGGCGGCGGAAGCTCTCGATGTCGGCGTACGGGTCCACGAAGGCGATCGCGTCGGTGCCGCGCTCGAGGTCGTGGAACAGCTCGGCGACGTGCACGTCGAGCTCCTCGCGGAAGCGCTTGCCGATGAGGCACGACGTCGAGGTGTAGATGAACAGCTCGGCGGTCCAGTCGAGCAGGTCGATCTCGCCCTCGTCGCCCCAGTCCGCGACCATGCGCTCGATCTCGGCGGTGATGGTCGCGGCGTGGCCCCGCATGAACTTGTCCCGCAGCGACTGGTTGTGCAGCGCCCGTCGGCGCTCCTCGGGCGAGGCGTCGAAGACCACGCCCTCGCCGAACACCGGCGTCATGAAGGGATAGGCCTTGGCCTGGTCCAGCTCCTCGTCGCTGGCGCGGAAGAACACCTCGTTGGCCTCGGCGCCGGTCAGCAGCACGACGTCCTTGTCGGCCAGGCGGAACTCGCCGACGTCGCCGCACTCGGCGCGCACGCGCTCCATCAGGCCGATCGGGTCGGTGCGCAGCTCCTCGAGGTGGCCGGTGCCACCGTCGTCGCCGGAGACCTTGGGCGGTTCGGTGGTGGTGGTCATCTGTCCCCCTGGGTGACGGGCGCTTCGGGTTGCACCTCGAGCACCGCGTAGCGGGTGCCCTTGGGTGCGCTGACGACGGCGAGCACGGCCTGGGCCATCTCCGACGGTCGCAGCGCGCCGTCGTGGCGCAGCAGGCCCCACGCGTACCAGGACGCGACGACCTCGTTGATGGTGTCCTCGTCCCAGGTGGTGCCCTGCTCGGTCGACGACGGCCCAGGCCGGACGATGCCGACGCGCACGCCCGTGCCCTCGCACTCCATGGCCATGGCCTTGGCGAAGCCCTCGAGGCCGGCCTTCGACGCCACGTAGGCCGCCATGTGGGTGCGGGGGGTGAGCGCGACCTCGGAGGTCACGAACACGACATCCCCGCGCCGGCGGTCGAACATGTGCGGCACGACCTCGTGGACGAGCGCCTGGGCGCCCAACAGGTTCACCTGCAGCTGTCGTGTGAACTCCGCCGGCTCCGCGCCGACTGTGGTGATGGGCTGCACGTCTCCGGCGTTGGAGACCAGCACCTCGACGGGACCGAGCTCGGCCTCGGCCCGTCGGGCGAAGTCCGTGATCGAGGCGTTGTCGGTCAGGTCGAGCGGCAGGGCGATCGCTTCGCCGCCCGCGTCGCGGATGGCGGCCGCCAGCTCCTCGCAGCGGTCGACGCGGCGGGCCCCCAGCACGACGGGATGGCCGGCTGCAGCGAGCGCCGACGCGGTCGCCGCGCCGATGCCGGACGATGCTCCGGTCACGACCGCCGCTCGGCGCTCGGGGTGGGGCTCGAAGCGGGGCATCAGCGGTCTCCTTCGGGGACGGTGTAGCCGGGGCGCACGACCGGCGTCGTCGGCACCGCGGCGAAGCCACGTACGTTCACCGAGTGCACCCGCTCGATCCCGGACGGCTCGATCTCGTAGGTCGAGAAGGCACGGACCAGCTCCTCGAGCGCGACACGAGCCTCGAGCCGAGCGAGCGACGCACCCATGCAGAAGTGGCGCCCGAACCCGAAGCTCGCCAGCTGGGGCAGGGGCTCGGCGCGGTCCAGGTCGTAGCGGTCGGCGTCGGCGAAGACGCGCGGATCGCGGTTCGCCGAGCCTGCGAGCAGCACGACCCGGTCCCCTGCGGGGATCACCTGGTCGTAGAGCTCCACGTCGGCAGTGGTGACGCGGGCGAGCATCTGCGAGGACGTGTCGTACCGGAGCGTCTCCTCGACCCACATGGGGATGTACCCGGGGTCGTCGAACGGCTTCGCCCGCTCGTCGGGGTTGCGCCATGCCCAGTACCAGGCGTTGGCCAACAGCTTGGTGGTCGTCTCGTTGCCGGCCACCACCATGAGGAACAGGAAGCCGGTGATCTCGTCGTCGGTGAGTCGGTCGCCGTCGATCTCCGCCGCGAGCAGCGCGGAGGTGAGGTCGTCGGTCGGCGTGGCCTTCCGCTGCGCCAGCATGTCGGCGTAGTAGACGATGAGCTCGAGCGCCGCCGCCATGCCCTCGGGCGGCACGTCGTGCACGCCGGGCTCACGGTGCACCAGCAGGTCCGACAGACGACGCAGCTCCTCGCGGTCGGCCACCGGCACGCCCATCATCTCGGAGATGACGTCCATGGGCAGCCGTCCGGCGAAGTCGGCGATGAAGTCGACCGAGCCCTGTTGGATCATCTGGTCGATGTAGTCGCGGGCGATGCGGCGGATGCGCGGCTCCAGCTCGGCGACGCGTCGCGGGGTGAAGCCACGCGACACCAGACCGCGCATGCGGCCGTGCATGGGCGGGTCCATCGCGAGGAACGACATCGTCTTGTGGGCGTGGGGCCCGGACGCAGCGGGATCGAGCGACACGCCGTGCGAGTTGGAGTAGCGCTCCCAGTCCCGGAAGCCCTCGAGCACGTCCGCGTGGCGCGACAGCGCCCAGAAGCCCATCTCGTCGTTGCGGTACAGCGGTGCCTCCTCGCGGAGGCGCTCGTAGATCGGGTACGGATCCTCGTGGATCTCGTACGCGTACGGGTTGTAGACGACCGCGTCGCTGGTCGTGCTCATCTGCGTTCGATCCTCATCGGACGTCCCCCCGGACATGTCGGGTGCCTAGTCCACCACGAGCTCGACGGCCCGGGTCAGGTGACCGGGCAGCTCGCGGTACGTCATGTGTCCCATCCCGGCCTGCAGCAGCGCGCCCGAGATGACGAACTCGAGCGTCGCCAGCACCTCGGGGGCGGCGTCCTGCCCGAGGGCGGTGGCCAACCGGCGCCGCCACTCCAGCCCGATGCGGTCCCGCAGCAGCTTCACGTCGGGGTCGGTGGCCAGCATGGCGACGGTGCAGGCGGCGGCGAGCTCCGGCTCGTCCGCGACGAGCAGGGCGAAGTCGGACATGGTCGCGCCGACGCGCGCAGCGGTCGAGCGGCGCCGGTCCAACCGGGTCTCGGGCATCGCCTCGAGCCGACGCCAGAAGACCTCGGTGACCAGGTGCTCGCGCGAGGTGAAGTACGTGTAGGCCGTCGCCGGCGCCACCCCCGCCGCGCGCGCCACGTTGCGCACGGTCAGGCCGTCGTAGCCGTGCTCGCGCAGCTCCTCGACCGCGGCGACGGTGAGCCGTTGCACGGTCGCGGCCTGCCGTGCCGACAACTGCCGACGCGTCGACTCGGTGGACGACGGGACCGGAGAGGTCGGAGCGGCGAGCACGGAACTGGACATGTGTCCAGATGGTCGTCCGAACGAGTGCCCGTGTCAAGCGGTAGCTTGTGCGGTGTCGTCGGGTCCGTGCCCGGCGGCCACGAAGGTGGCGGGGGCCACCCGGTTCGAGTCTCAGGGGGACGCCGCATGGACCAGGCCGCGCCGCAGCTCACCGAGTTGGGCTTCTACACGCTCGCGGGGCACTCCGCGACCCCCCGGGACCTGATCGGCGAGGTGCGCGACGCCGAGCGCATCGGGCTGGGCGCCGCCTTCGTCTCGGAGCGGTTCAACACCAAGGACGCCGCCACGCTGTGCGGCGCCGTCGCGGCCACGAGCGAGACCCTGGGCATCGCCACCGCTGCGACGAACCACAACACCCGCCACCCGATCGTCACCGCGACCTTCGCCATGACGATGCACACCATGACCGGTGGGCGATTCTCGCTCGGGCTCGGCCGCGGCTTCGACATGCTGTTCGGGATCATGGGCCTGCCGCCGATCACGATGGCGCAGATGACCGACGCGATCGACCTCCAGCGGCGGCTGTGGCACGGCGAGCTCATCATGGGCCACGACGGTCCGGCGGGCGCCTATCCGATGCTGTGCCTGGACCCGTCGTTCGACGCGGACATCCCGGTGACCGTCACGGCGATCGGCGAGCGGACGCTCGAGTGGGCCGGCGGTGTCGCGGACTCGGTCGTGCTCCACACGTTCTTCACCGACGAGACCCTGGCCCGCAGCGTCGCCGCAGTACGTCGAGGTGCCGAGCGCGCAGGTCGCGATCCGGCGTCGGTCAGGATCTGGTCGGTGCTCGCCACCGTCGGCGACCACCTCGACGAGGAGCTCCGGCTCAAGAAGCTGGTCGGCCGGCTCGCCACGTACCTGCAGGGCTACGGAGACCTGATGGTCAGCGTGAACGGCTGGGACCCCGAGGTGCTGGCCCGCTTCCGGGCCGACGAGTTCGTGGCCGGGTTCGGCGCGGCGTTCGATGCCAAGGGCACCACCGAGGACCTGGAGAGGGTCGCCGAGCTGCTCCCCGACGAGTGGCTGGCCGCCGCGGCGACGGGTACCGCTGCGGAGTGCGCCACCCGCGTGGCGGGGCAGTTCGACCTGGGCGCGGACGGCGTGATCCTGCACGGCGCGACACCCGCCGAGCTGGCGCCCGTCGTCGCGGCCTACCGTGAGCGTCGGCCAGGGGGACGGTTCGACGGCCTCCCCGCGAACCCGGGAGCCAGCCGGACATGAGCACCGACCCCACACCCATCGACATCACCCGCCCGCCGATCGCGGACCTGCCCGAGCTGTTGACACCCGAGTGGGTGACCGCTGCGCTGCGCCACTCCGGCCACGACGTCACCGTCGTCGACGTGGCCCGGACACAGGTCGGCACCGGGCAGATGGGCACCAGCATCCGCCTCGACCTGACCTTCGACGGCGACGCGGAGGGACTCCCTCCCACGCTCGTCGCGAAGCTGCCGGCAGGGGACGCCCAGCAGCGGTCGATGGTCGCCGGCATCTACCGGACCGAGGTCGAGTTCTACCGCCAGCTCGCTCCGACCGTGTCGGTGCGCACACCACGCTGCTACTACTCCGACCTCGCGCCGACCTGGACCGAGTTCGTGCTGCTGCTCGAGGACCTGGCGCCCCGCGAGCAGGGCGACCAGATCCGGGGGTGCACCGTCGACGAGGCTCGGGTCGCCGTGGTCAACCTGGCCGGCCTGCACGGACCCCGGTGGGGTGACCCGACCCTGACCGACCACGAGTGGATGCAGCTCATCGCCGGCGACGGCGCCACGATGATCGGCCTGGTCATGCGTGACGCCACCGATCGGTTCATCGAGCGGTACGGCGACCGCCTCGGCGACGCCGACATCGAGCTGCTCGGCCGCATCCCCGAGCTCCTGCCCGGATGGATCCTGGCCCGGCCCGAGCGCGTGGCGCCGATCCACGGCGACTACCGGCTCGACAACCTGCTCTTCGGTGAGGGCGACGATCCGGTGGCGACGGTCGACTGGCAGACCATCACCCTCGGGCTGCCGGCCCGCGACCTGGCGTACTTCCTCAGCACCGGTCTGCGCACCGTCGACCGACGCACCCACGAGGACGAGCTGATCGAGCTGTACCACTCGACGCTCGTCGAGCACGGGGTGTCGGGCCACTCACTCGAGGAGTGCCGGGACGACTACCGCTTCTCGATGCTCCAGGGACCCCTGATCACCATCGTCGGCGCGGCGTACGGCGCTCCGACCGAGCGCGGGGACGAGATGTTCCTGGCGATGGCGACCCGTTCGGCCCAGGCGATCCGGGACCACGGCACCCTGGACATGCTCAGGTGAAGGAGCCGAACGCCTCGGCCGCGGCCTCCTGCGCACCCAGCAGCTGGGTCCGGCTGAGGTCGGCGTAGAGGCCACCGGCGGCGAGCAGCTCGTCGTGCCTGCCGCGTTCGACGATGCGACCGGCCTCCACGACCAGGATCAGGTCGGCGTCACGCACCGTGGCCAGCCGGTGGGCGATGACGAGCGACGTCCGCCCCACCAGCGCATTGGACAGGGCCTGCTGGACCGCCGCCTCGGACTCGGAGTCCAGGTGCGCGGTGGCCTCGTCCAGCACCATCACCGACGGGTCCTTGAGCAGCAGCCGGGCGATCGCCAGACGCTGCTTCTCGCCGCCGGAGAGTCGGTGGCCGCGATCGCCCACGAGGGTGTCCAGACCATCGGGCAGCGCACTGACGAGGTCCCAGACCTGGGCGGCACGCAGGGCCTCGACCAGCTCCTCGTCGGTCGCGTCGGGCTTCGCGTACAACAGGTTCGACCGCAGCGTGTCGTGGAACAGGTGCGCGTCCTGCGAGACGACACCGACCCGCTCGCGCACCGACTGCAACGTCGAGTCCCGCACGTCGGTGCCGGCCAACATCACGCGGCCGCCGGTCGCGTCGTAGAGGCGTGACACGAGGCTCGCGATGGTCGTCTTGCCGGCGCCCGACGGCCCGACCAGCGCCACCATCTGACCCGGCTCGATCCGGAACGACACGTCGTGGAGCAGCATCTGGCCCTGCTCGGTGCTCAACCGGTCCGCATCGATCGACTCGAGGGAGGCCAGCGAGACCTCGGCGGCCGAGGGGTAGCGGAACGACACCTGGTCGAACTCGACGGCGGTGGGCCCCTCGGGGAGGGGACGGGCATCCGCAGCCTCGGAGATCATGGGCTCCAGGTCGAGCACCTCGAACACCCGCTCGAAGCTGACCAGCGTGGTCATGACGTCCACCTGCACGTTCGACAGCGCGGTGATGGGGCCGTAGAGGCGGTTGAGGTAGGCCGTCAGGGCGACGAGCGTGCCGATCGCCAGCGTGCCGTTCACCACGAACACACCACCGAGGCCGTAGACGAGCGCCGTGGCGAGCGCGGCGACCAGGGTCAGGGCGACCATGACCACGGTCGAGTACATCGTCGACGTCACCCCGATGTCACGGACCCGACCGGCGCGGCGGGCGAAGGTGGAGGACTCCTCGTCGGGACGGCCGAACAGCTTCACCAGCAACGCTCCTGCGACGTTGAAGCGCTCGGTCATCGTCTGGGCCATCGCCGCATCGACCTGGTAGCGCTCGCGGGTGATGGCCGAGAGCTTCGGCGCGAGCCAGCGGGCCGGCAGCAGGAACAGCGGGAACAGCACCAGCGCCATCAGCGTGATCTGCCACGAGAGGAACAGCATCGCGATCAGCGTCGCGGTCAGCGTGGCGGCGCTGCCCACCACGTTCGACAGCGTCGAGGTGAAGGCCTGCTGCGCGCCGATGACGTCGGAGTTGAGCCGCGACACCAGCGAGCCGGTCTGGGTGCGGGTGAAGAACGCGACGGGCTGCTGCTGCACGTGGTCGAACACCTGGGTGCGCAGGTCGTAGATCAGCCCCTCACCGATGCGCGACGAGAACCAGCGCTGGGTCAGCGAGATGGCCGCACCGATCAGCGCCAGGAGCACCAGCACCGCCGCCCAGGCGAGCACGACCGTCGTGTTCTTGTCGGCGATGCCGACGTCGATGATCTGGCGGTAGACCAGCGGCACCGACGCTCCGAGCGCTGCCTCCACCAGGATCAGGCTGATGAACACGGTGAGCCGCCCCCGGTACGGGCGGGCGAAGCTCCCGACCCGGGCGATCGTTCCGGGCGCGAGGCGCTGACGGGTGACCGACTTGTCGCGCGAGAGCGACCGGACGGCACCGAAGCCTGGCCCTGCGTGTCCGGGCATCATCGAAGTGGTCACCTCTCGTCGTCACCCGGAGCCTCCGGGTGGGTCGTGCCATGTGAGAACACGCCGGCGCAGGGCGCCAGTCCGCGCTCAGGCGGCGCTCAGCACGCGGGTGCCGTCCGCGTCGTCGTCGGTCGCCGGTTCGTCGATGTGGTCCCGGCGTGCCACCGCCACACCCCACGCGCCGGCGCCCAGGCAGGCGAGCGCCCCCACCCCGAGCGCGTAGCGGGCACCCAGGTCCTCGGCGATCCACCCGACGATCGGTCCGCCGATCGGCGTGCTGCCGAGGAACACCATCGCCTGCAGCGCCAGCACCCGACCCCGCATCTCGGGCGCTGCCTCGGTCTGGACCAGCGCGGTCGACGCGGTCATGAACGCGATGCTGGCGACCCCGATGAGCGGGCCCACCACGAACGCGAACCCGGTGCCGGGAGCGACCGCCAGCAGCGCCATCGAGACACCGAAGGCGATGGCGGTCATGCCGACCCGTCGCACGGTGGTGTCGGTCCGGCGTGCCACCACGAGCGCCCCGACGAGCGAGCCCAGGCTGAGCACCGAGAACAGCAGCGTGAACGTGGTGTCGTCGCCGCCGAGGTCCTGGGTCACGAACAGCGGCACCACGACCTGGAAGTTGAACGCCAGCGTGCCGATGACCGCCATCATCACCAGGGGCATCCACAGCTGCGGCACGCTGCGCGCGTACCGCAGACCGGCGCGGACCTGCCCCTTGGCCCGCTCCAATGCCGGCGACGGGTGCAGTTCGGAGCTCCGCATCATCGCCAGGCCGACCAGCACCGCGGCGTACGAGGCGCCGTCGACGACGAAGGTCCAACCGAAGCCCACGGTCATGACCAGCACGCCGGCCAGGGCCGGGCCCACCACCCGGGACCCGGTCATCAGCGCGCTGTTCAGGCTGACCGCGTTGTTGATGTGGCTGCGGGGCACCATCTCCACGACGAACGACCGGCGGGTGGGGTTGTCGAACGCGGTGAGCACCCCTCCCGCGAGGGCGACGGCGTAGATCGCCAGCACCGGGGGGTCGCCGGTGAAGGCCAGGGCGCCCATCGCGAAGCTCTGCACCATGGCCAGGCTCTGCACGACGAGGAGGAGCTTGCGCTTGTCGGAACGATCGGCGACCACGCCGGCCCACGCGCCGAGCACCAGGACCGGCCCGAACTGCGCAGCGGCGAGGAAGCCCAGGGCCACGCCGCTGTCGGTCAGGTGCAGGACGAGGAGGGTCTGGGCGACCATGCCGAGCCACGTCCCGGTCTGGCTGACGATCTGGCCGGCGAAGAACAGTCGGAAGTTCCGGACGCGCAGGGAGGCGAAGGTCTCGCCGGTCAGCAGCTTCAGGCGTGTCACGGCGCACCGCCCTGCGCGTCGACCCGGGGCGAGCGGTCGGCGGCGAGCACGTCGTCGACGATCTCGGCCGCCCGCTGCAGCACCGCCAGGTCGTCCGCCGGCAGGGACTCGAGGCGGGCAGCCAGCCAGGCGGTCTTGCGAGCGCGGGATCGGGCGAGCAGGTCCTCACCCGCGGCGGTGGTCACCACCCGGCAGACGCGCCGATCCGCGGCGTCGTGGAGCCGCTCGACCAGGTCCTGGTCCTGGAGCTTGCCGACGATCTTGGTGACCGTCGGCGGGGCGATGCCCTCGAGGTCGGCCAACGCCCCCAACGTCAGGGGCCCGTGCACGTGCACCACCGCGAGGGCCGAGAGGAGGCTCGGCGTCAGGCCGATCTCGGCCTCGGTCCGCAGACGCCGGGCGAGGCGGGTCGTGCTCAGACGCAGCGCTGCCGCGACCTTCTCCGCTGCAGGGGCGGGGGCGTTGGTGGCGGCGGCCCGGGGGCGCTCGGTCGGCGACATGCCAACTACTTTACCCAACTAATTAGTTTGGTGAAAGATTGTTTCGGACACCCCCGGAGACCACGCTCAGCGATCTCGCCACCAGGCGACCGTCGCTGCAGCACCCTGCTCCAGCGGTGTCGGCGCGTCGCCGAAGGTCTCGGTGAACGCCGACGAATCCAGCACGAACGGCCCGTCGAGCTGGTGGCGGGTCTCGAACATCTCCCGCATCATCGGCATCGCGAGACCGGCGACACGCAGGGCCGCCCAGGGAAGGTGGCCGACCCGGACGGGCTCCACGCCCGCAGCGCTGCAGAGCAGGTCGACCATCTGGCGCTGGGTCCGCGCGGGCGCCGTCGGCACGGGCCAGGCCCGACCCCATGCCCGCTCGTCACCGCCGACGCGCACGAGAGCACGAGCGACGGCGGGTCCATAGGTGAAGCTGTGGGGGACGTCGGACCGGCCGAGCAGCTGGACCCGCTTGCCGGCGAGCAGCCGCGGCACGACGCGCTCCCCGAGGTGCCCGCCGTCGGTGACGCCGGGTCCGTAGAAGTCGGCGGCGCGCACCTCGACGACGCGGACACGACCCTCACGGTGGCGCTCGAGGGCCTCGTCCCACATCTGGACGCGGACCCTGCCCTTGGCGCCCTCGGCCGACAGCGGTGTGTCGGCGGTGATCGGGCGGTCCACCCGCCCGTTGCCGTAGAGGTTGCCGACGGTCACCAGGACGGCTCCGGTGGCCACTGCAGCGGCCAGCAGCGCGTGGGCCATCGGCGGCCAGAGCTCGGCCCAGCGGTGGTAGTCGACCGGGTTGGCGCAGTTGTAGATGACGTCCGCTCCCTCGCAGGCAGCGGTCAGCGCCGCCGCGTCGGCGGCGTCCACCGCGACGTGCTCCACCGCGTCGCGCACGCCACCGCCACCGGACCGGCTGAGCACGCGG
>JACDJB010001682.1_pt1 | contig 17464 bp, 10 predicted proteins | sample 7454121 | NCBI WGS metagenome assembly JACDJB01 (sample SAMN14253290, study PRJNA609438) | sludge metagenome | isolation source: sludge after 25d culture with pyrite | collected 2018-12-20 | reverse complement strand
TCCTTGTTGAGATATAAGAATCAGTGGAAGAAACAGTATGAGAAGAATTATTTTATTCATAGTGAGAATCCCGAAAATACATTAATTTACATTTAGTAACGATAAGATATGTTTAAATATTCTATGGTTTTGGGAATTGGCGGGTAGCAAGGTGATCAGATTTTCACCGCATCGAGGAATGAATCGATTATTTTGTTCTGTAAATTAATCCATCGCGTCTGATTTCCATTAATGTGATTTTGATTCACCTCAAGCTCGATGCCTATATAACACTCCTCCGGTAATCGTTTTCTGAAATAAGCTGTTAATCCCTCCGGCTTCCCTGAGTATGGATAATTGAATCGTATTTTTAGCCCGGGATCCATTCGCTTAAGATATCTTTTCCACAAACAACAAAATTCTTTCTCCCTTTTTCTTGAATTGTCATACAAAAACGCGGTATCTGCTTTTCTTTCAACATCCTTCAAAACGGGAGTGAAACTATGAACGGATATATGAATAACTTCATCTTCATGGTCAATATGATAGAAGATATCATTTTCCAGCCGCTTACGGTATGAGTAATAATATTTTTCTAAAATCTTCTCTTTCTCATAACGGCTCAGTCCTCTTGTAACCTCGGAGAAAATTGATCGTCTTTTTAAAGATCGGTTCAAATCAACAAGAAGACGGGATACGGTTGACGAATAGCATGAAACCGTAAGCGTTCCCGCAAATTTTTGACTTAACTCCAGAGCTCCGGGATCATATGCTTTATGTGTGTTCAGTAAATTCTCATAACCCGAAAAAAGCGCCGTGTACTCATCGGGAATTCTGTTCCCGCCATGCTCACAGGTGATGATTATTTTCTTCATTTGTGATCTGATTGAATATGTATCTGCATTTTACTATTCTACATTTTTCTCTCTATTAGAGTCGCTAATCAAAATATTCAGATGGTGATATAAATGCAAGGAATGAAAAATTTTGCAGGTGGGATCTTCATTTAGTTATAGTCTATGCCTCTCCTTGTACAACTGCCCTATTTCGGCTCCTACAATAAAAATTATGGCTGAATAATATATCCAGAAAGCAACGACCGCAAAAAGCAGATAGGTGCCATAGATCTGGTTGAGCGATGCGAAGTTTGAAAGATAATACCCGAATAACTGTTGAGCGCTTATCCAAAATGCCACGGCCCAAAAAGCGCTGACACTGACAATTCTTTTTTTCATTTTTCGATAAGGAATCACCTTATAAAATAGAAAAAATACCGCGAATAACGATATTGAAGAAAAAATGAACAGCAAAAAAGAATTGATATTCAGCGAACCAAACCACTGAGTATATGGAAAGTTTCGCGCCAGTGTTTTTGCCGCGTGGAAAAATGGAAGGAGCATTGCCGAACTGAGGAAAAGAATCATAAGCAAGATGACCATGCCAAAATCTCTCAGTTTTGCAATCAGAAAATGCGGGGTCTCTTTGATATTATAGACACTGTTTAGAATCGTTCTGAGGCTTGAAAAAAATCCGCTTGACGCGAGTATCAGTCCGATGATCCCAAAATAACCTGCAATTTTTTTGTATTTTATAAATTCTTCAACCCGTGAATTTAAAATATTTTTTACAACTGCCGAGTAATTGGAGTAAGGGATAAGGGTCTCGACAACAACATCTAATTGCTCGCGGATTGATGAAATTTCGAGTAAATTTCCCACCACATAAAAAATCACCAGTATGAACGGCATAATACAGGCAAACATTGAAAATGCCAGACCGCCTCCAAGAATAAAAATATGATGAGAACCGGCGCGTGTCTTCAATCCGCGTAAATAATATACAAGCGCTGTTTGTTCGCTTTTTTGATTCCGGGTTACTCTTATTCTCCGGAAAAATCTGAAATGTGATCGTTTTTTGGGGTTCAGTTAAATTCCTCTGCTCTGCATATTTATTATTTTGAATGTTACCTGAATGTAAAATTGTCTTCTTAATCGTTCAATAACGAAGGAAATATTTTTACCGCATCCTCCAGGCAAAATTCTGACGTTGATGTAGACACAATTCTTTGTTAAGATATTTATATTCAAAACAAAACACAATTAACCTGACAAAATTTTACTTTTTTACTATTCGGAGTCTTAATAGCTTGAAAATCGATTCCCGCATGACCGCGATATTTGTGGTCGCCTTCCTGAATCTGATTGGATTTGGAGTTATCATTCCCTTGCTCCCGTATTACGCGGAGACATTTGGAGCGCACCCCACGCAGGTCGGGTTTCTTGTTGCTTCATACGCGGGGGCTCAACTGATCGGCGCGCCGCTGATCGGGCGATTTTCTGATAAATACGGCAGACGTCCGGCGTTAATGTACAGCATTGCCGGTTCGGTTCTCGGTTATATAATATTTGCGAACGCTTCATCATTGTCACTTCTATTTTTCAGCCGCATGGTATCCGGCTTTATGAGCGGAAATATTTCCGTGGCCCAGGCTTATATAGCCGACATCACTGACGAAAAAGACCGCGCGAAGGGTCTCGGGCTTATTGCCGCCGCTTTCGGACTCGGTTTTATAACCGGTCCGGCTCTGGGAGGCGCATTGAGCGTATGGGGTTATGGCGCGCCCGCCTATGCGGCAGGTATTTTGAATCTTGCCAGTCTTCTTGCCGTTTATCATTGGCTTCCCGAAACCTTAACAGTGGAAGACCGGGAAAACCATTCAGCGAATCAGAACCCGCCGATAAGTTTTTCAGCCCTATCTGACGCGTTAACCCGGCCGCTGGTTGGGACGCTGCTGCAAATGCGCTTTTTTTTCAGTCTCGCGTTCGCGATGTTTACTACGGTTTTTGCTTTGTTTGCTCAATACCGTCTCTCGCTTGACGCTCAGTCAACCGGATACATACTTGCCTATGTAGGTTTGTTGATTGTGGTTGTTCAGGCATTTGCAATTGGCGCGTTAACATCAAGAATTACTGAAGGACGCCTGCTCTTCAGTTCCCTGGTCTTAATGGGATTTTCTCTCTTATTTTGGGCATTTACCTACACGGTCCCGGTACTTCTGATTGTTCTCATACCTTTGGCATTATCCAGCGGTGTTTTTAATACGGTAATCAACAGTTCATTAAGTATCGCGGTATCAAAGAAAGAAATCGGAGGTATTCTTGGTATTTCGGCATCTCTCGACAGCTTGACACGTGTCATAGCGCCTTCCGCCGGCGGATATGTCCTGGAACAGTACGGCGCGTCCGCTCCGGGGATTGTCAGCGCGCTATTGCTGATTCTGCTCATTCCGCTCGCGTGGAAACGATTTATATCCAGCCCTCACCCCGCCTTGAACAGTAGTCAAAAAACGCGGAATGATCAGGGCAGATAAACCGGGAAAGTATTCTTTATTTCATCAATTTTATCCTTAAAGAAATTCTCAATATCCAAAACATCTTCCCGGCTGAAACTCCGCTGGTATATACGATCCGGTTTTATAAAGTACAGATTGATTCTATATTGCGCCTGATCAGGAAAAAGCCGGCTTAGAAGCAGGGCATAGGATTTTATCTGCCATTCGTATTTGAGTCCTTCCCTATTAATCTGGTCTTCCGTGATTCGGTTTGTTTTGTAGTCCGCGACCAGCCATTCTCCGTTTTCATCCTTGTATATCCTGTCAAGCGTCCCGGTAAAGTAGTCATCTCCGATCTTCATTGTCACGGATGTTTCGTTTTTGGCGTCAGCCGCGCGGATTATTTCTCTGCCGACCGGTGAATTAAGGATATCCCTGTTCAGATTTACCAAATCCAATCTGAATTCTTCCCTTAATTTTGATTCAAAAATATCAAATTCAAATAATATCTGATCGATGATTTTATCTTCCGGATCTGTATCATCGTTCATCAGTTCCAGATAACGGTGCACCATTTTGCCCTTCAACAACGCGTGATCTGTCTTACGGACATCATCCGCGAAGGTCTCATAGTCACCTTCAAAAAAGCCAAGATGGTATCTGCGGAAATATTCATCTTTATCCTGAAGATATGTCATGATCTGAGTCGCGGAAAATGTTCTGCCGCGGACTTTTCCTTTCAAAGGGATTAAATATTCCGGTGTTTTCTCAGAGTATTTGTCCTCCCCCAGGGCTATTTTCGAGAGACGGCGCAGACCTTTATAAAAACTCTCATAATCACTTTTCGGTGTCCCGGTATCATCAAATCCGGTGACTACCGAAACATCAAATTCTTCCATTTCAATTTTTTTAATTTCATTTAAAGACGCCAAATCTAACCCGAAACGGCTGAAAATCCAGCTCAACGCTGAATCCGCCTCAATTTTCTCTTTCTTGATAGTTGAAGATAGAAACAGGTAATTACTTGATCTTGTCACAGCCACATAAAAAAGTCGTTTCAATTCGGCAATCTGTTTCCTGTGTTCACGGATTTTAATCAGGCGATGAAGAAGGTGATCCTGCGGCTCCTTTTCATCACCGTTGGGTCGCAATTTTGCGCTGAACCCTAAATTTGTATCAATGAGAATTGAAGAGCTTCTGTTTTTCTGTTTTTGATTGAGATAGGGCGCAAAGATAACCGGAAACTGAAGCCCCTTGGAAGCATGGATCGTCATAATCTTTACAGTCCCTCTGTCTTCAAGAGTTACCTGCGCTTCGGCTTCTTTTATTTCCCTGTCGATTAAATCTTCCACGCTGCTCATAAAATCCTGAAATCCGCCCAATCCCCCGCTGTCAAATGCATTTGCCAGATCGATGACTTTCTCCAGATTGGCGGAAAGCTGCTCACCGTCCAATTCGGCGCTCAAAACCGCGTTCAATCTAACATCATCGATAATCATATTAAGCAAATCGAACAGACTCATACGATCACGGCATTCCAACCATTTGGAAGCCAGATCGCCGGCGGCGCGAAGCTGTTCAATATCATCTTCAGAATATCCGGTCTGATTAAATTCCGCGGAAAGTTTTTCAAGATAAGTATTGCCGTCTTCGCTCGCGAGAAGATACAAGGCGCTGTCCGGGATTAAAAACACTCTTGAGCGTAGAAGGGCGATCAGGGCAAAGTCATCCCCGGGATTGCTGATAAATCTGAGTAGATGATAAAAATCAAAAATTTCCTGACGCTGCCAGAATCCAATCCCGCCAACCGTTTTAAAGGGTATTCCTTTTCTCCTCAGGGCTTCTTCTACCTCAAGCAGACGATTTCTGTTTTTCAGAAGAATCGTGATGTCCCCATACTCAAGCGGTAGCTCCTTCTCTTCTGTATCCCATTTATAACAGGGCATCGATCCGTCAATCAAACTTCTTATTTTCCAGGCGATGTATTCCGCCTCACCGGGTGACTCGGGATCAGTGGAGTCAAGAATCGCCAACTCCGTCCAGCCCTTTCCCGGCAAATCGCGCTTTGAAGTCAATGGATTATATCCCACTTCGAATGGATTTTCGGGGTTTTCCCTAAGTATATCACTAAACAGGTGATTGATAAACGCGTTCAATCGCGGCAGAAAGCGGAAACTCTCGGAAAAAATCACGTTACCGTCGTATTCGGTTTCAGTATTATATCCCGCTTGCTCCGCGAACAAATTTTTAACATGCCTGAATACCCGTATGTCCGCGTTGCGGAAACCATAAATAGACTGCTTTGGATCGCCCACTACAAACACTTTTTCCGGACCGGAACCTTTATCCCCAAGCGCCGTGACTATCTGCCACTGCAGCTCATTTGTATCCTGGAACTCATCAACCATGATATACTCAAACCTGTTTTGAAATTCCGACAACACCGTTTCATTTCCCGTAAGAAGTTTTAAGGACAGCGATTGAAGATCCTCAAAATCAACACACCCATTTTCTTCTTTCATTTCGACATATTGACGCCGGACAAGTATAAACAGATCGATAAATATTTTTAACAGCTTGAACCATTTGCGGTCATTTTCATTTGGCAGTTCACCGGGATCAACTGTTTGGATATTCTGAGCATGAGATTCGGACATAATACTTAATTCTTTTATCAGGGGACACGCGGGCGGCGACCACCCGCTATTGGTTCCTAAGTAAGCTAAGTTTTTGTATGCGTTTCCTTTTGCGGTTGTGGATTGCTTAATCAGACGAACAAATACTGCTTTTGTCTGCAAATCATCTTTATCGCGTCTGTAATTCTCCCGCAGAGAGTTCAACGTGTCCAGGAGATCTTTACCGGCTTTGTTCTTATCCGCGACGCTGTCCAGCGCGACAATTTGATCACTTAGTTGGACAAATTCATCAATATTCGGATTACCCAGACTCTGACTAAAGAGTTCAAGCCATGAACTCTCTAAAAATTTTATATATTCTTCTTCATCCCGGTCCCGGTAAATCTCAATAATCTGATTCATTTCCCAGGGTTTTCCAAGAGCTTCCCGAAGCATATCAATGATTGATTTTCCGGGCAGCTCGAAAAAGAGTTTTGCCCATTCTTCAATCTCTGTGGTCTCTTTGCTGCTGTCGATCTTCTCAAAAATCTTTTTTATCGCTTCATTTATCATTACCGATTGCTTTATCTCATCCATAACCGAAAAATCGGGTACAAGACCGGCTTCAAGCGGGAATTCACGCAAAAGCCGCGAGCAAAAACCGTGTATTGTTGAAATAAACGCCGAATTCAGCTGATCACGAATCTTTAGCAGTTTTTTTCTTTCATCCGGATTTTCTGTAGTAGCCAGTTTGCGGTTGACTTCCTCCGCAATACGTTCCTGCATCTCACCCGCGGCTTTATCGGTAAAAGTAATAGCAAGAACTTTTCTGACTTTTCGCGGATCAAGCATCACAATTTTCAGGTAACGGTCAACCAGAATTTTTGTCTTTCCCGATCCGGCGCCCGCGGTAACAGAAATATTTTTATCCAGCACCAGCGCTTTTTGCTGAGCAATGGTCAATTCCGGCATGTTATTCCTTCTTTTTGTCGGGCCTTCTTTTGGCCGGCCCGTATTATCGATGTTGTTTAATAATATTTGAACTAATTTTTGATTCCCCGTAGTCAGGGGGAGGCTAATTTCATCCTAAATACTGACGGGAATTACTCATCATCATCTCTTCCGGCCATTTTTTTGAGTTTAGCCACATTTTTCTGACACATACGGCGGTATTCACACAGGCTCTCGCAAAAATATTGCTTCGGATACATCGTATGACGGAACATTCCCTGTTTTAATTCTTCAACCTTGTCCACAGCCGTAGCAAGGGAATGTTCGAGCAGATCATCAAAGGTCAGCTCATTTCCAGCATCATCCGTGACTTTTTTATTCGGCAGCGAAGCGTTGCTTCTGCCTAAATCAAAATTAATTTTATTCTTGTCAGCCATGACGTGAATCCGTTGACATTTTTCCGTGTCTTTCACCTGAAAATATCCGGCATAGACCGGATCCAATTCCGGTTTTAATTTTTGAAGCGCTAAGATATAAAACGGCAGCTGAAAGCTGATTCCGTCCAGGATCTGTCTGGCCTTTATATTTTCAGCCTTTGAACCGGTTTTGTAATCAAATATCAAAATCTGATCTTTGGAGTTCATATCCGCGCGATCCAGCTTGCCGCTTAATCTTATGCCTCCCTTTTCATTTTCTAGGCGCGCGGTTGTTTTAACTGATGACTTGCCCGCCGCCGAATCTCCTGTGTACCCGAATGAATATTCCAGAAACGCGGGCGCGAATCCCGTTTGATCTATTTGATCCTGATCATGTTCAAGAAAAACATCCAACAGGCCTTTTGTGCCCGGCATACCGAAATATCTTTTTTTCTCAAGATCCCAGAAAAAGCCATGAAACGGCAAGGCGGCAAAGACTTCTTCGCCAATTTGAAAAAGCCGGTCTCTGTGTTTTGATGGATGGCTCTGCTCTCCTTTTTCAACCAGTTCAGAGTAGAATCTGAACAGTATCTCATGAACGGTATTGCCTCGTTCAAGGCTGGTCATCTCCTCTTCAAATTCAGGTGTTTCTTCGATCTTCAGTTTTCTTTTTAAATAATAAAACATCGGACAGAAAGCGTAATCTTCCAGAGAACTGATGGACCATCCAAAATCTTTATATATTTCTGAAAGTTCCGCGGCAATCGAAGGCACGGATTCCAGATTGCCTTCAAAAACAGAGAATCCATTCGCTGTGATTCGCTGCCGGGATCGTCCTATACGATTCAGAACGGATATAAGATCATGACGTATTCTGCCTTCTGATTCATCGGATAAAAGAACTAAATCTTTTGCGGCTTCTTCCGCCTCAGAAATTTTATTCTGCTGTAATTTTAGTCCTATCTTTTCCCAGAGTTTATTGGAACTGTATAAGTAATTTTCATCCGGCAAATCTGAAAATTTTATATCGGCGATTTCATCAAGTTCCGAAATAAACGTAGAAGTTACGAGTGCCCGCTCTCCTTCATATTTTGGATAGGTCAAAAAAATTGAATCAGCTCCCGAATCGAGCAAATTATAAAACATAAACCGGTCCTGATCCAGCAGTTCTTCAGCAGCGACCAGACCCATTCTTGCCCTTACCGGATCACTGAAAAACACATCTTTTGACGAACTTCTGGGGAAATCTCCATCCACCAGCCCTCCGATCATTAACACATCAAAGTCCAGCGCCTGAATTTCCAGGCGGGGCATAATCTGGACTCCGAATCCCGGCCATTCAGTAAGATTAAAGGAAGCCCGTTCTACCGCTGTTTGTAAATGTCTCAGAAAAACATCGAGCGTGATGGGTTTTCCCCGACTTAGGAATTCCATCGTCCAGATGAACTTATCAAACAGTTTCATAAACCGGTTAAAAGCGCGAAATTCCTTTTCCCTTTGCCTTTCGGTCAAATTTTTATTCTCAGTGGCATACCAGGTTAAAAGTCCGTTCGTCTTCAGCAGTTTTATAAAATGCGATCGAAATTCAGCAATATCCGCTTTTTGAGGAATTAAAAGAAAAGGCTTTATAAAATTGTTCAGTTTCTCAATCTCAGAAAATATTTCTTTCCCTGATTTATGATTCTGTTTTATTGAGATTTTATCCTGCCAGCCGGGCCGTAAATATTTAATGCGGTTTTCCACAATCAATTTATAAAGCGCGGTGGTATTGATCGGTTCTTTCTTATAAATCAGATTGGAATTAAGCAGATCAAATACTTTTTGATATTCAAACCCCGATTCCACCAGACGTAACGTGTTTAAAAAAGCCAGTATGAGCGGGGACTGATTCAGGCTGTAGCCTGTTGACAGATTGAAGGGAATACCGTGTTCGGTAAAAACCTGCCGGATCAGCGGTACATATCTCTCCATATCGCTGAACGTCAGCGCGATTCTGTCTAGGGGCATTTTTTTATTCAGATGAAGATCACGGGCCTTGGCGGCCATAAAGGCAACTTCATCACGACGATTTTGAAGAGGCTGAATTTCGACATGATTATGCAGGCCGCTTTTTGTCTCTTCCTCATGATCGCGATTAAAAAGTCTCATCGCCAACGGTCCCGGAGATGATATGGTTTCCACCTGAGCTCCCATTACCTCAAAGCGGGAAATAACAGCGGATGTATGCCTGAATAAATCCTGATTGTGATCAACATACTCGATTTTTACATGAACCTGACACCACTCCTTGATTTTTCCGATAAATTCATACATCGCGGGTGTGAAGAGTCCGTAGCCGCTGATATAAACGGACCGGGTTCCCGGAAATATCCGTTTAAACGATTTCTCATCAAGTAGTTTCGCGGCGGTATGCATGGCGAAGGCTTCATCGATCAGCTTATCTCCGAGCAGCTCATCCAGTTTGGATAACAGCAGCTTAAAATCATCGAGTTTCAACTGATTTTCACTTATATCGGTCAAATCAATATCGTCAAAATTAGAAGATGAATAACCAAATCTGCGCAGTTCATTGATCATATCGCTCGTTTTTTTGACAAGGCCTACCGGAATTTTATCTTTTGCCGGAAGGTATTTCAGCTCCCTGTAATTCGATCGCAACAGCTCTTCTACCATAAAAAGTTGCATATCGCTGTTAATGACCCGCTTTCCGGAAAAATGATTCTCATAAAGTTTCAGGAGCAGCTGATCGAATGTAAAAACCGGCGGATCAATTAGCGCGTTACCCGACGCTGAATCCAGCAGGCTTTTTTTAAAAAGCCGTACCGCCCTGTTTACCGGTAAAATAGCCAGGTAATCTGATTTCCCATCCTCTACATGTTTTTTAATTTGATCTTCAAAATAATAGTATTTTTTTAGTGCCCCTTTGTAGATATAAAGCTGGCTCATAGATTCTGCTATTTCCTTTTTGTGTTTAATTGCCCCGGCAGGCCCACTCTACTGCTTTATCGGTTGTCTGCGGATTTGCGTCGTTTTATCTTTTCTTGGAAAATCGAGTATGAATTTCGTCCCTTTGCCTTCGACACTTTCAAAAGTGAGACGTCCCTCATGCGCTTCCATAATATTTTTACTTACGGCTAAACCGATTCCGCCGCCGTCACTTTTTGTCGTGAAATACAGCTCGAACAACCTCTGTTGTACCTCTGCCGACATACCTTTGCCGTCATCCTGAATTTCAGCGAAGATCCGGTCGTTTGAGCTTCTTGTCTTAATTAACACTATGCCGTTTTGATCGATGGCCTGGAAGCCATTCAATACGATATTCAGTATCACCTGCTTGAGCTGATCAGGATCACCGTAAATAAAATCAATCGTATCATCCAGTTGTGATTCAATACGTATATTACGTTCGATTGCCTGCTGCTGAACTAAAAACAGGACATCTTTCAGGATGGAATTCAGGTTGATCAGATTTAAATCTGTTTTTTTGATTCGCGCCAGATTAAAGAACTGACTGATAATCCGGTTGAGTCTCTTCACTTCATTCTGGAGCACATCAAGAGACCGGGTTACCGTCGCGTCCTCGGTAATCTGCATCTTTTTAATTCTTACATTCAGAACTTCGGCGTGAATGGCGAGTGATGAAAGCGGGTTTTTTATTTCGTGACTGATAGATGATGCCAAATTGGCAATCACTCCGAATTTCATTGATCTTTGAAGATTGTGCTGTAGTTCATTCAGCAATTGAAGGTCTTTAAAGGAGAGTAATACACCGTTTACTCTGGATTCTTCTCTCAGAACCTGCGTGGAAACACGGGTCAGCAAACTTCTCCCATCCGGCAGCCAGACAGCCATCTCCCGGTTTGTCTCAAGCGCGCCGCCCCGGAACGCGTTCGCGATCACCGTTTGCAGTTCCTTGTTCTGTGATTTGATATGACTAAAATAGTCTGTGAAGTCATCAGTATAATCGCACCGGAAAAGTTTTACGGCCGCATCATTATAGCTGCTGATTTGCCCCTCCTGATCCAACAATATGATGCTTTCATCGGCAAATTTGAGCAATGCCGAAATTCTTTTTTCCGCTTTTTTATAGCTTTCACTAAGAATATTCACCTTTTCAATTGACCTGTTCAGGCTCATAAAAGTGTCAGTAAACTCATCATTTCCCGTGTAATTGATCCGGTAGGAAAAGTCGCCGTCATTTAATTTGCTGGCCATTTTTTTAATCGACTCAAGCGGTTTGGTGTACGTTCTCGAAACAAAATAAAAGGTAAATATAATCAGTATGGTAAATACAACGGTGATGGGGATAAAGATAAGAGATAAATCCTTATAAAGCAGGTATAGCTCTTTATATGAGAGAACCAGCCTTAAATATCCAAATACATTTCCCTCTTTATTTTTGAGCGGCACAATGACATCAACAACCCGGAAATTTCCTTCCCATTCCTTGCTGAGGACCCGGGGCTGGTCTCCGGTCAGGTTAGCCAATTCTTCTGTGGATGTATATTTTTTCCCTTCAACAGCTTTATCACTGCTGAGAAGTATTTTCATCTTATCATTAATCAACAGGATATGCAAAATACTACCCGTCTCGGTCGTAAGCGAACTCATTAGTTTTCGTACACTGTTCTTTTCTCTTGACGTAAGCGATTCCAGATTTTGATCCGCCGCGTTTATGAGCGTTTCTTCAACCGACCGGGCCAGCAGAAGAGATGTCCTTCTGATCAACTGTTCACTAAGGTTGGAATAAGTCTGGTATATCAGAAAAACGCTGATCCCGACAGCCAGGAAGAAAACCCCGATAATGATGATAATACGCTTATAAAATGATTTCATCAAGAATGCTCTTATATAGTGTCAGAGTGTCAAACAGACATTAATTATTGACTATTCCCCCGGGCGGAAACGGGAATTTCTTTAATTGGCTTATCATTACCGATAAGATAGTATTTTTCGAACAAATTGGCAACGGCGCAGGCATGGTTGGGTATGATAACCACCGGACTGCCAACCTGAACCGGATGCGGATGGTGAAGCCGGACAACGCCGTGTTCTTCGGATAACCTTGCAATTTCACCGTCAACATTGATCAACGCGCCATATCCAGACAACAGCGATGCAGAATGCGCGCCGCGATCCAGATTAAGCGCCTTACTGCCGGCGTCGATGACGATTTGATTTTCCGACGGTTGCGAAATAACCGTTGACATCACAAACAAGCCGCATATCTCAGGCCCGCAGACACCAAGAGCTATCTGAATCCCGTCATAGAATACATAATTCCCCGGTCTTATTTCATTAACGGATGGATTCGCCGCCGACCAGCGTACCGTCGGTGTTGATCCGGTACTGACCGTCTTTACGTCAATACCATTTTGCCTGAGCAGCCGCCCTGCTTTTTCCATAACGGCTCCTTCATGAATCCCGATTTTCATGATTTCTTCCGTCGAAGAAGCGGCATAGGCGTGACCCGCATGTGTAAAAATCCCTTCCATCTCAAGCCAGTCAGTTTTTTTGATTTTTTTTGCCAGCGCGACAAGTGACTCATCCACCGCCATCCCGCAGCGGTGCAATCCACTGTCAATTTCGATCCGAACTTCTAAAGGTTTGTCAGAGTGGTGAAAAGTATTTTCCAGAGCGGAGATCTGATCAGGATGATCCAACCCGATAATCAGCCGTATTTTATGATGGAGTTTTTTTAACCTGCTCATTTTTATTTGCTGCGTGATCTGATTGGCAATGAAAATGTCTTCGATCCCTGCGTCCGCCATAATTTCCGCTTCGGAAAGCTTTGCCACCGTAATTCCGGATGCGCCTGTTTTTATCTGACGCAATGCGATGTCAATGGATTTATGCGTCTTTATATGCGGACGTAGTCTGCAGGAGTGACTGTCGGCGAGCTTCTGCATCGCGTGAATATTATCGATCAACCTGTTTTCGAGAATCAGCAGCGCGGGAGTCGGGATCTGAGTGTGCAGCGGGATTATGTGATGATACGGAAAAATTTGCGCATTTAAAGTTGACATGATGGTCTGTTATCTCAAATTTGTATTTTATACAGACTGTTAACTACAAAACCTTCTTTTCGCGCTGTCAGAACTGTGAAAATTTCTTTTTAATCCTGGTCCAAAGCCCTTCGCCCAGAAAATAATTTGCCGTCGTGGCGATATTTTGGATGGATGCCAGGATATCTCCTTCACCGGCCCAGTGTTCATAGATAATATCCGGATCATTATTGTTAAGATAATCATTCAGAATATATGCCGCCACAGCCAGATCGTCCATGTAGCCGATCGGCCCGAGAATCGCTTCGGGCAGGAGATCGATAGGCATGATAAAATAAGCCACCCCCGCCGCAAACTTCACTTTTTTGTCATTCGGCACACGACTATCCAGACTCAGTTTTACCAGTAAGTGGAAGAAATCAGGAGCCAGCATCAACAATTCCGCATGCTTGAAATTCTTCTTTTTCAGATACGCGTGAATCTGTTTTCTCATTTTCTGATAAAAATCTCTTTGATCCCGATTCATTTCATCTTTAATGATTTCATCATTCATTTTCAGAATCCCCGTTCTTTTCTCAGCGCGTTATAGGCGTTGTTTATTTCGGCCATTTTTTCATTTGCTATTTTTATAAAATCTTCCGGAATGCCCTTTGCCATTAACTTATCAGGGTGATATTCCACAACCAATTTTCTGTATGATTTTTTAATTTCATCATCGGTTGCCTGAGGAGTCACCCCAAGTATGCGGTAAGCTCCGTCATTATTCTTGACATAAATCGCCATTATCTGATCGTATTCCATTTGCGAAATTCCAAGCACCGAAGAGACCTGCCGGATAAACTGCTCTTCCGCCGGGTGAAAATGTCCGTCGGCCATGGAAATCCTGAACAGCAGCTGGATCATCATTTGCGCGACATCCGGCTGATACCCGATCAGGCTTTTAAATTGTCTGGCAAAGCTTAAACCATCTTCCGGCGATTTTTTCGCCTCATTAAAAAGTCGCGCGACAATCTTCCGCTCCTCATCTTTTAATCCCAGATCCGCTCTGACAAAATGATCAAATGCTTTCACCTCATCATCGGTGACAACACCATCGGCCTTTGCCATTTTTGCCGCCAGCGATGCAAGACTCACATAAAATACAAACTGACGATCATGGTCACTACCAACATCGGAATATCCTATTTGTTTTCCGCAATAAGGACAGCTCCAATTTCCGGGATGGTCGATAATTACTTTATTCCCGCAATGCGGGCACTGTACCTGTTGCTTCTTGCCGTTACCCGAGTCGGCATCAAAGGAATGTCCGATCGCGCCTCCGATGATGGCCCCCAGCGGGCCTCCAACCATGAACCCCAAACCTGCCCCTATTGCTTTGCCCCAAAATCCCATTTAAATCTCCATTTTTTTATCTAATTTCCTCGATGGTCTCAGTCAGTGAAATTTAATATCCTTAAGTTAGCAAATAAGCCTAAATCATTGATTCACTGCTCATTGATGCCATCGAACTGAGAATCAGTTTATTCTTAATTTAAAAAATACATGCTATAAATAAAACCCGAAATACGCGGTAATTTTCATACAAGACCATTTAATCCTGAAAAAACAATCAATTTTCATTAAATTAAAATCATCCTTTTATCATTAAGAGAATTAATCATGCAATTTCGTACCGAGATTAATCCGGACAAAAGTCCGGTTTTGATGGAACACGATCACAAAATTTTATCAATGGGATCATGTTTTGCCACCAATATCGCGCAATATATGAAGAAATCCCGATTTAAAATCCTTGAAAATCCGTTTGGCGTTCTTTATAATCCCGCGTCGATCTATTCTGCGGTGAGCCTTTTAATTGAAAACAAACGATTCAAACCGTCTGATCTGATATTTCATGACGATGAATGGCACAGCTTTTTCCATCACAGTGATTTTTCCCATCACAAAGCGGAAACATGTATCGAAAAAATTAACCGGGAATTAAATTCCGCGGCCGATTTCTTGAAAACAACAAACTGGCTTATTTTAACCTTTGGCACAGCCTATGTTTTCAGGCATACACAATCCGAATTAATTGTTTCTAATTGCCATAAAATTCCATCACAAGAATTCGATCATTTCCGCTTACGAGCGGATCAGGTTTATGACTATCTTCAAAAAACGCTTCAGATGCTCGCGCGGATTAATCCGATGATCAAAGTCATCATGACGGTCAGTCCGGTACGTCATCTTAAAGACGGTCCGGTTCAAAATCAACTAAGTAAATCCACCTTGCTTCTTGCCATTGATAAAACTGTAAATGAGAATGAAAATTGTTTCTATTTTCCTTCCTTTGAAATCATGATGGATGATCTCAGGGATTACCGGTTTTATGACTCTGATCTTGTACATCCGAACCGCGCCGCGACTGACTATATCTGGGATAAATTCCGTGAAACATGGCTGACCCATAATGCCGGAATTGCCTTAGCAAAACTGGAGAAACTGGCATCGGCGCGTTCGCACAGGGTTAGAAATCCGGATTCGCCGGCGCATCAAAAATTTTTGGATCAGCAGATCCAATTTATCGGTGCATTAAAAAATGAATATCCGTATCTTGACTTAGATGAGGATCTTCAATATTTCAGAAATCTAAAAAATACCTGATACGGCTAATATGAACTTTTAATTTTAATATGCATTTTATTTATTAATTATTAAATCAATTTCCGAACGACTGGTAAAAGAATATATTTTACGGGAAAAAATCCATGCTAAGATTGTTATTGTCTGCTTTAATATTTTTAATCTTATCGGTTCACACCAATTTATATGCCCAGCAAACAGAAATTGAACGGTATATAGAAAAAACTGAAAAACAAATTATTCCTGTATGGATATATTTTAAAGACAAAGGTCCTCATTCTGAGATTCGCTTAAAAAAACAGACCGAATATTTAACCGAACGAGCGGTCACCAGACGGCTTAAAATCAGACCTGCCGGTCAACTATATGATTATGACGATATACCCGTCAATGAAACTTATATCAATATGCTGCTCCCATATGCCGCAAAAGTAAGGATTCGGTCGAAATGGCTGAACGCGGTAAGCATCGATATCAACAGAGATGATATCAGTAAATTAAACCAGTATGAATTTATTGACAGGGTCACGCCTGTACTGGGTTATCAGCGTAATGAACCGGAATCCGGTGAAATATATGAGGGGAACGGAACCAAATTACACAAAGGCGCCGGGGAGATTGATTATGGCAGTTCGATCACTCAACTGGCGCAAATCCAGGTTCCTGTTTTACATGCTGATGGGTTGAATGGCGAGGGTGTTTTGATTTGTATGCTTGATGACGGATTCGCGAAATACGATCAGCACATTGTGTTTGATTCACTAAAGGTCATGGGCACATGGGATTTTATCAACAATGATGAAACCGTTGATGATAATGACGGATCGGGTAAACATGGCACCAAGACGCTCTCTACCATCGCGGGCTATGCCCCCGGTGAGTTGATCGGGCCGGCATACAAAGCTACTTTTTTGCTGGGTAAAACAGAAGACGATTTTGGCGAAACGCCCGTGGAAGAAGACTACTGGGTGGCCGGGCTGGAATGGGCCGAGAATCAGGGCGCCGATATCTTAAGCAGTTCTCTGGGTTATATCGACTGGTACACTCCCGATGATATGGACGGGGTAACAGCGGTGATAACCATTGCCGCCGACAAAGCGGTAAGCCGGGGACTGATTGTCGTCAATTCGGCAGGCAATGAAGGATTCAATGCTTCACAAAACACATTGATCGCTCCCGCTGACGGGAAGAATGTCATCGCTGTGGGGGGCGTGCTTGCTGATGGTACCCGCTGGGGAGGGTCGTCTGTGGGTCCTACTGCCGATGGAAGAATCAAACCCGATATGGCCGCCATGTCATCCGGTGTAAAAGTGGCATCGGATTTCACAACCACTTCATTTACAACCGCATCGGGTACTTCATTTTCCTGTCCGCTGGTCGCCGGCTCAATCGCCCTTCTTCTTCAGGCTTTTCCGGATCTGACACCCGCTCAGGTGGTCAACTCATTAAAAGCAACCGCCAGCCAGTCACATAATCCCGACAATTTATTGGGATGGGGAATTGTGAACATGACGGAGGCCTATAATTTCGCTTCATGGAATT
>JACDJB010001675.1_pt1 | contig 17488 bp, 15 predicted proteins | sample 7454121 | NCBI WGS metagenome assembly JACDJB01 (sample SAMN14253290, study PRJNA609438) | sludge metagenome | isolation source: sludge after 25d culture with pyrite | collected 2018-12-20 | reverse complement strand
TGGTAGCAGGCCGCCGCGAAGCCGGTCATGTCGCCGATCACCCCGCCGCCCAGCGCGATCAGCGTGGTCTTGCGCTCGGCGCGCCAGCCCAGCAGCGCGTCGAAGATCAGGTTCAGCGTCTCCCAGTTCTTGTACGCCTCGCCGTCCGGCAGCACGACGGGATGCACCGCCACGCCGGCCGCGGCGAGCGTCGCGCTCAGGCGTTCCAGGTACAGCGGCGCCACCGTGGTATTGGTCACGATCGCGACGCGCTTCTGCGCCAGATGCGGCACGATCAGCTCGGCGCGATCCAGCAGGCCGGCACCGATGTGGATGGGGTAGGAACGGTCGCCGAGGTCGACGGTGAGGGTTTGCATGTTGACTAAGTAGAGGCCCCTTATAACCGGGCCATTGTAACCAAAGCTCGGAAACGGTTGATCGCCCTTGGCACAGGCCGAGACGGGCACGGCAATTGCAGCCCATGTTGGCCAACCGTTCCCCGACGGGATTTCCGGAGAACATTCCGGAGCAGGTTGTCGGGGAATCGACTTTTCTGCCGGGATTTCATTCAAAAAACGGGGCCGAATTTCTTCATGGGTCAACGCATCCTGCTCGTTACGCCCGCCTCGCCGTTCGCCCCCCGTTCCGGAGCGCAACAGCGAAGCGCGCTGCTTCATGCAGCCTTGCGCCCGCTGGGCAGCGTCGATGTGCTGATGCTCGAACCCGGCACGGGGCCGACGCGACTCATGCCGCCCGCCGACGGTCTGCGTGCCCACGCCCAATGGCAGGCACACCCGATGGGAATCGGAAAGTACCGCCCCGATCCCAGGTTGCCGAAACTGCTGGCGGAAAGCGGCATCGCGCTCGATGATTACGATCTGATCGTCGCCCGCTACCTGAACCCGATCTGCAAACTACATATCCCCGCAGGTGTGCGTTGCGTGGTCGATCTCGACGACTGGAACTATCACTATTCGGCCGAACGCTCCTCGGTCCACGCGCGACTGAAATCGGCCGATGCCGCCCGGCTTGCCCGCCGCCAGCTTGGCCGCTTCGATGCCTATTTCGTGGTCAGTCAGCGCGATGCAGCATCGCTGCCCGTGCTCAAGTCTGCCGTTCTGCCCAACATCCCCTATGCTCCGCCGGCGCAACCGCTTCCGGCGACGGCCTCTGCCACGCTGCTGTTCGTCGGCTCGCTCTGGTACGCCCCGAACAAGGAAGGCATCGATCGTTTCCTTGCCCATAGCTGGCCCCGGATTCATGCCGTACGACCTGACGCCCGCCTGCATCTGATCGGCGCAGCCCCCGAATCGGTACGCCAAGGCTGGGAACGGCATGCCGGCGTAAGCGCACCCGGTTTCGTCGACAACCTGGAGGCCGTCTATCGCGAAGCCGCCTTTACGCTCGCCCCCATTCGTTCCGGCGGCGGCACCAACATCAAGATCCTCGAATCGCTGGCCTACGGCCGCGCCTGCGTCACCACGCCGCACTGCGCCACGGCGCTCGAAGCCGAGCTGGCGGGTGCCGGCCTGACCGCGGCGAACGAGGACGACGCGTTCGCACAACATTGCCTGGACTGGCTGGACAATCCTCGAACGTGCATGGCCGCGGCTGCGGACGGTCATCGCGCACTGCAAACACACTTCACACGCATGCGTTTCGACGCACAAGTCAAACGTCTCTGTCTGTCGGATTTCTGATTTCATGCCCACGTTTCCGACCGATCTGGCCCTGCGCAAAACGAAGCAGGGCCGCACTCACCCCCCATCCCCTCCTTGGAACCAGCCCGAATGACTGCCCTCGGCTGCCACCTGTGCGCAGCCGGAGTCCGCACCTCGTCTCCGCCACCTTGCCCGGCAAGCGCGAGGCGTCTTATCTGTATTGCGCTGCCTGCGACTCCGTCGACTCCGCACCGGCATGACACTTGCTAAACTCTAGCCCGATTCCGCCTGAACCCCCATGCCGCTCTCATTCGCCCCCCTCCTCGGTCTTTTCGTCTGTCCGCCCGATTCCAGGCCGGTACCATGAGTCTCGGCGACAGCATCCGTCACGGCGCGAAATGGGTGTTCATCGGCAACACCGGCAGCCAGATCGTCAATTTCGCGCTCGGCCTGATCCTTGCGCGTCTGCTGATGCCGGAGGAATTCGGCATGGTGGCGACCATCCTGATCTTCACCAATCTGGCCGGCTTCGTTTCGGGCGGCGGCATGGGGCAGGCGATCGTACGCGCCAAGGACGCGACGAAGCGCGACTTCGACCTGCTGTTCACCCTGCAAGCCCTGGTCGGTCTGGCCATCGTCGGTTTCTTTTTTACCATCGCGCCGGCGTTCGGTCGCTGGTACGGCGACCCGATCTATACGGACATGCTGCGCGCGGCCGCGCTGTCCTTCCTGATCCGGCCTTTCTTCAACGTGCCCAACAGCATCCTGCACCGCGACATGCGCTTCAAGGCCAAGACCGCGGTACAGCTGGTCAATCTGTTCATCTACAACGGCATCTCATTGTCGCTGGCCTGGAAAGGCTACGGCCCCTGGAGCCTGATCCTGGCCGGCCTGATCACGCCCATCGCCGGGGCGACGCAGCTAGCCTGGTATGCCCGCTGGCGGCCCGGCCTGTGCTTCGATTTCGCGCGTGCGGGCGAACTGATGCGCTACGGCCTTTTGGCGTCCGGCACCGACATTCTGGTCTACATACGCAGCCAGTTGCCGACTTTCATCCTGTCCAGAACACTCGGTCCTTCCGGCGTGGGCCTGTACAACAAGGCCGAAAGCCTGGCGGCGCGCCCGCACGGATTCGTAACGCATTCCGTCTACGAAGTGCTGTTCCGTGCACTGGCCAAAGCGCAGGACGACCTGAACCAGTCGCGCTATCTGTTTTTCCGCAGCCTGACCCTGGTTCTGGTGTACGCGCTGCCGTTCTACGTCGGCTTCGTCTGGGTGGCCGAACCGCTGGTGGTGCTGCTGTTCGGTCATCGCTGGGCCGATTCGGCCGCGCCGCTGGTGATCCTCAGTCTCGCCGCCCCGTTCATGATCGTGGAAAACCTGTCCGGCGCCGTGCTGGCGGCGCGCAACTGGCTCGACAGGGAACTGGTCGCGCAGCTCATCATGATCGCGGTCGCCGGCACCGGCATCGTCCTCGGCCTGCCCTACGGCATGGAAGGCGTGGCCGCCGGCATGGCGCTCGCCCTGCTCTACATGAGCATTCACATGTTCTGGCTGGCCAGGCGGTGCCTGCAGGCGCGCTGGCGCGATCTGGGCCGTGCCTTCGCGCCGGCCCTGCTGCTCAATGGCATCCTCGTCGCTGCGCTGTGGCTGACCGACGCCAGCCTGCCGGCCGCGCTCCGCTCGAACGGGCCGCTGTATGTGATCCTCATGGCGGCGTCAGGCGGGCTGGTTTATGCGCTCGCATTCCTGTACCTGCCGATCCCGGCGCTCGCCTCGGAATCCGCGCGCTGGAAAACCAAACTCAGACTTCCTCTCTCCACCGCAACATGAGCCGGATCGACCCCCTCTCCCGCCGCCTCCATCGCCAGGCCGGCCAGCACGGCCCGGCCATGCTGATGTATCACGCCGTCACGCCCGGCACCGGTCGCCCGGCCTGGCCGTGGGCGGTTTCGATGCGGCAGTTCCGCGCGCAGCTCGATTTCCTCGCGGAATCAGGTTACGCCACGCCGACCATGGCCGAACTGGCCGAGCCCGGCCGCGTCTGGCCCGGCCGCACCGCCGTCATCACCTTCGACGATGGCTACGTCGACAACCTGGCCGCCTGCGCGGAACTCCAACAGCGCGGCATGCGTGCAAGCTGGTTCATCGTATCGAGTTCGGTCGGCCGCCCCCCCGGCTGGCCCGACGACGGCCGCCCGGCCGGCCGCATGCTCAATGCCGCCGAACTGCGCGACATGCGCGCCGCCGGCATGGAAATCGGCTCCCACACCGTCAGCCACGCCCGCCTGACCGGGACGGACGACGCGCAACTGCAACGCGAGCTCGTCGATTCCAAGGCCGCGCTCGAAGACCTGCTCGGCGCGCCCGTCCCCAGCTTCGCCTACCCCTACGGCGCCTGGGACGCACGCTGCGCCGCAGCCGTCGCCGCGGCCGGCTACGCCGCCGCCTGCACCACCCGCACCGGCTGGGCACTGCGCGACAACGACCCCTACCGGCTGCGCCGCCTGACCGTGTTCAACACCGACACCGCCGGCAGCCTCGCCCGCAAGCTCTACTTCGGCAGCCACGACGTGCGCTGGCGCGACATCGCACGCTACGCCCTGCGCCGCCTGCGGCGCGTCTGACCGCCCATGCCGCCCGCCGTTTCCATCGTCATGCCCTGCCACGACGCGCTGGCCCACCTGCCGGCCAGCGTCGGCAGCGTGCTGGCGCAGGGTTTCGGCGACTGGGAGCTGATCGCCGTCGACGACGGCTCGCGGGACGGCACGCTCGCCTGGCTGCGAGCCCAGACCGATCCGCGCATCCGCGTGCACAGCCAGACCAACCAGGGCGTCAGCGCGGCGCGCAATGCGGGGCTGCATCTTACGCGCGGCAACTATGTCGCCTTCCTCGACGCCGACGACACCTGGTCGCCGGACTTTCTGGCGCGCATGCATGCAGCGCTCGACAGCCGTCCGGATGCCGTGCTCGCCTACTGCGGCTGGCAGAATCTCGGCCTGCCCGGCGGACGCGGCGAACCCTTCGTACCACCCGACTACGAAACCCCTGACAAAGAATCGACACTTTTTGCCGGCTGTCGTTGGCCGATCCATGCGGCCCTGACGCGCACCGCGTCGATCCACAGAGCCGGCGGCTTCGACACCCGCTTGAGAATCGCCGAAGACTACCTGCTCTGGCTGAGGCTGGCCGGTCGCACTGCCGTAGTAAACGTGCCCGAGGTGCTGGCCAACTATCACTTCCACGGTGGATCTCAAGCCACGGCCAACCACGTATTGGTCGCCATCGACTTCTGGCGCGCCCAGCGTTTCTACCTCCGGGAAAATCCCTCGTTCGCCCGCCGGCTCGGGCACCGCAGGCGCCGAGAACTCACACTGGGCCGCCTGAAGGAAGCCGGGTTCCGCCGTTACTGGGCAGGCGACCTCGACTCGGCCCGGCCGATATTTCGTCTGGTGATGCGGCACGGCCATGGCTCGTTTTCCGACTGGAAATACATGCTGCCCGCCTGGCTGCCCGCGACCTTCCATGCCAGACTCGTTTCCAACCTGCGACGCCCTGTTTCCTGAGATTGCCATGCTTGCCAGCGTCATCGTCTGCACCTATAACCGCGCCGCCTCACTGGCCGACACCCTCGCCGCACTGAAGCGCCTGAGCCCACCTGCTGGTGGCGAGTGGGAAGTGCTGGTCGTCGACAACAACTCGAAGGATGACACCCGGCAGGTCGTCGAAGATGCCGCAGCGAACTGGCCGCGCTTGCGCTACGTTTTCCAGCCGCAGCAAGGGCTTTCGCACGCCCGCAATCTCGGCATCGCTGAATCGCGGGGTGAGATCATCCTGTTCACGGACGACGACGTCCTGCCCGAACCCGACTGGCTGGCCGTCACCCTCGCCGGTCTCGACCAGTACGGCGCCGACGCCTGCGGCGGCTACATCGCGCCCATCTGGGAAGCCCCACCGCCCGCATGGCTCACCGAACGCTTCTACGGATTTCTTGCCGTGCGCACCGACCGCGAGGATGACTATCCCATTCTCGATGCCAGGCAGGCGCCCTTCGGGGCCAATATGGCGTTCCGCCGTGCCGCACTGGTACGCATAGGCAGTTTCGACCCGACTCGGGGAAGGGTCGGCGCAAACCTGGCCAGCGGGGAAGATGGCGAACTTTTCGAACGCCTGCTGAAGTCCGGCGGGAAGGCCATTTTCCTCGGCCGCTCGCGCGTGCACCACAAGGTCGAGGCCTACCGCTGCACCAAAGCCTACCTCCGACGCTGGCGCTACCAGGCCAGCCGCAATCTGGCCCAGACCCTGCCGGTTGCGGGCGACCGGCGTCTCGCCAACATCCCGCTCTATCTTTTTCCGCAACTGACGCGCGCGTTCGGGCGCGCCACGCTCGCCCGGTTCACAACCCCAGCCGACGAAGCCTTTTTCCGGGACATGCTGGTCTGGCACCTGCTCGGCACGATGCGTGGCCTCGCCGGCGGAAAAGCCTTTCCTGGAAAGGACCAGGCGGACCGGCCACCCCGCGCGCCCGGCCAAACCGGGAAACACGACCTTGGTGAAGACTGAATGCTGATCACAGTTGCGGTGCCAACCCACAACCGTCCCTGGCTCCTGCGCGAGGCGCTCGCCAGCATCGTGGCCCAGACCCACCCGCAATGGGAAGTGGTGGTGGTGGACGACGGCTCCGCGCCGCCGGTGCTCGAATCCACGCTGCGCGAATTGCTTGGCGAGCGTTTCATTCTGGTTCGGCACGATCAGGCGCAGGGAATCGCCGCCGCCAAGAATGCGGGCGTCGCCGCTGCCCACGGCGAAGTCGTGGTGCACCTGGACGACGACGACCTGCTCGCCCCAACGGCGCTGGCGCAGATTGCCGCCGTCTATGCCCGCCATCCCGGGCTGGAATGCCTGTTTGTCAACGTCGAGCCTTTTGGCACCTATGCGCCAGGCACCGCTGCCAACCAGTCGCACGCCGTGTCTGGACTGCTGGAGCGTGCGCAGCGCCCCACGGATCACGGATCACGGATCACGGATCACAGCGTAGCCTTTTCGACCGCAGGCTTTTCGCCGCGCTGCTCAAATCCGTTCCAATGGCGATGCAGCGCCCCGCTGCACGCAAAACCTTGTGGGATAGAGTCGGTCCGCTGCGCCGGGACAGCTACCTGCCGGAGCCGGAATGGGCCATGAAGTCTGCGCTGTTGTGCGAACCGGCACTGTTGTTGCACTGCGCCTATCTGGCCCGCATGGACGGGCAAAACAATGTGACGGTGCCCGAGCAAAAGCTAAAGCACATGCACGCAGCGGTGGACATCCGCAAAACCCTGCTCGCCTGGATTGCCCGCAACCCCACGCTTGCGGGGCATGCCGGCGAGGTCAGGCACAGCCTGGCCGGCGTCTACTTCAACCAGGCCTACCATCACCAGCGCAACGGCCATTGCAGGGCTGCCTGGCGGCCGCTGTTTGCTTCCTTCGCCACACATCCGCAATGGTATAGCCTGCGCTTCGCCTTGCGCCTGCTGGCAAGCTGCACCCAGCGCCGCGAGGCCGATTGAGCATCCCCCGCACGCCGGTACCGCGACACGGCGGGGCTATGGCACACTGCGGGACTGAGAATACGCGCCGCGCGCCAGGCTGCTCGACATCCCGGCACCGACGGCCGATCGGACAATGCGACAGGGAAGCGCAGACAATCGATGGACAACTTTGACCCCACGCTGATCTCCGTCGTCATGCCCTGCTACAACGCCGCGCCTTATGTGAAAGAGGCGATCGAATGCGTGTTGCGGCAAAGCTATCGGAACGTCGAGCTGGTCGTGGTGGACGACGGTTCGACCGACGGCTCCGAAGCCATCCTCGAACGCTTCGCGATGGCGCATCCCGACCGCATCGTCGTGCTGCATCAAATCAACAGCGGCCCCTATGCGGCGCGCAACCACGGCCTCGCGCATGCGCACGGCAACTTCGTCGCCTTTCTCGACGCCGACGACACCTGGCATCCCGATGCGCTGCGGCTGCTGCACGATGCGATGCAGGCGTCCCACGCCGACGTCGCCTATTGCGGCTGGCAGAACGTCGGCGAGCTGGCCCTGAACACCCAGCCCTACATTCCGCCGAACTACGCCGCCGAGGACGCCGCCGCGCTGTTCCTCAGGGCCTGCCCCTGGCCCATCAACGGCGTGCTGATCCGCCGCCAGTTGCTGGATGCACTGCGCGACTTTTCCGAGCGGCGCCCCACCGCGATGGACTACGACCTGTGGCTGCGCATGCTCGCCGCCCAGCCGACGGTCGTGCGCGTGCCCGAAGTGCTGGCCTATTACCGCCACTATCCGCGCGGCGCATCGCACATTCCGCGCTGGCGTCAGGTATTCGACGCCATCGCCGTGCGCGAGGACTTCGTCCGCCATCATCCCGACCAGGTCGCCCACCTCGACCGCGCCGAGCGCGACGCCAGCCTCTACGGCTCGCTGCTGCCCGAAGCCTACCGCTGCCACTGGCGGCGCGACCTCGACTCGTCGCGCCGACTGTTCCGCCGCGCCGCGCGCAAGGCCGACTGGAAGGCGCGCGACGCCAAGTACATTCTGGCCAGTTTCCTGCCTGCGTCCCTGTTCGGTTCGCTGATTCGGATGGTCGACGCCCGCCGCAACGCGCGCGACTCGCTGTGACTTCATGCTCACCGTCGCCTTCTGCACCTTCCGACGCGCCGACCGGCTTGACCGACTGGTCGCCGCGCTGCGCGCGCAGGACTGCCCTGTCCCGTTCGAGATTCTGGCCATCAACAACGCCAGCCCCGACGACACGCTCGACGTGCTCGCCCGGCTCCAGAGCCTGCCCGGCGCGCCGCTGCGCGTCGTCACCGAAACCTCGCCCGGCATCGTGCCGGCCCGCAACCGGGCGCTGAGCGAGGCGCTCGACCGCGACATCCTGGTGTTCATCGACGACGACGAGCTGCCGGAGCCCGGCTTCCTGCGCGCCGCCCACGACGCGATCGCACGCGAAGACGCGCAATGCGTGGGCGGCCGCATCGAGATCGATTTTTCGCCGTACGCCCGCCCCACCTGGCTCGACGACGAGATCGCCGGCTTTCTCGGCCGGCTCGACCACGGCAGCGCGCCCATCTGGATCGAGAGCGACGCGACCCCCGTGTGGAGCGGCAATACCGCCTACGCCATGAGATTGTTCCGGGCACACCCCGAGCTACGTTTCGATGCGCGCTACAACCGCGAAGGGGCCGACGTCGGCGGCGGCGAAGATGCCGCGATGCTGCGCACCCTGCTCGCGCTGGGCGCGCGCATCCGCTACCGGCCCGACATGGCCGTGCTGCATGCGGTCGACGCCTGGAAGCTGACGCGCGGCTATTTTCTGAAACTGCATTACCGCGCCGGGCTGCGGCAGGGCCAGTTCCGCCTGCCGGACTTCCCGCGCACGGTGCTCGGCATTCCGCCTTTCCTTCTGCAACAATTCATCAGTCACAGTCTGACGACACTGAAACTATTTTTCACCGGCAAACCCCGATTGTTACGTCAAAGCATGAATGCCTCACACGCCTTGGGACTGATCGTCGGTTATCGACGCCGCGCATGAATTCATGACAGCAATGAACAAACCCACCTCAGTAGCCATGCAAAGCGATTCACCCGTTTTCATTGTTGGAGCCCCTCGATCCGGCACGACAATGCTGCAATTTCGTCTACGGAAACTACCGGGCCTTTCCCTTCCCACAGGGGAATCGCATTTTTTTGTACCCCTGTACCAGAATCGGGACAAATTCGGCGACCTCAGCCGGATCGAGAATATTCGGGCCGTATTGCAGACGATGTACAAACAAAGCCGCGAATTCCTGGAAACCGATCTGCATGGCATGCAGTTCGATCTCGAAACGCTCGCCGCAGAGTTGCATGCTTCCGGATGTCACACCTTGCCCGCCATCATCAGCGGCTTGTTTGAAAAGAATGCACAGGGAGAAGGAAAGACCCGTTGGGGGGACAAGACGCCTTATTACGTCATGCACATGACGAAGCTGCTGGAATGGTTTCCCAAAGCCCAGTTCGTTCATCTGATCCGGGACGGACGCGATGTTGCCCTGTCCCTCTTCGGGCGTCGCAATGACTTTTACGTCTACAACGCTTATTTTGCAGCGGAGTATTGGGAAAGCTATATCCAGAAAGGGCGTGAACAAGGCCGCAGGCTGCCCCCCAATCAATATCTCGAACTGCGCTACGAAGATCTTCTTGCGGCGCCTGAAAACACCATGCGAAGCCTCTGCGAATTTCTCGGCGAAAATTACTCGGAGGAAATGTTCGAAGTCTCTCCTGTCGACGATCCGGGCAAGACACCGCTGGTTCATGAACCTTTGAAGGCAGACAACGCAGGAAAATGGCGGACCAGAATGACAGCCGCGCAAATCCACGCGTTCGAGAGCGTTGCAGGCAACACACTGCGTGAACTGGGCTATGAATTGGCTACCGCCGCCCAGCCGCCGTGGCTTGTCACCAAGGCCGCCTACCGACTGCACAACAAACTCCTGACGGCCTATTGGCAACGGGCCAAATCAAAACCCGAGTGACCGCGCTGACCATACTCATCTGCACCCACAATCGGGCCGACCTGCTCGACAGGGTGCTGGCATCGCTTAACCAGGCAGAACGTCCCGCCATACCCGTGCATGTTCTGGTGGCTGCCAACGCCTGCACCGACGATACCGTTGCACGCCTGGTGGCTTACCAGGCGCGATCGGCAGCAGAAAACCTGCTGCCGCTCTCGATGATCGAAGTCCCCACACCCGGCAAGTCGCACGCGCTCAACGCAGCGATTCCGCTCATCGAAACAGAGCTCACAGCCTTCGTCGATGACGACCACCGGGTCGACAGGCATTTTCTGGTTGCCATCGAAGAAGCCGCTACGCAATGGCCGAATGCCGGCCTCTACTGCGGCCGCATCCTCCCGGATTGGGATGGCAGCGAGCCCGCATGGGTTCACGACGAAGGGCCTTACCGCATCTACCCGCTTCCCGTTCCGCGCTACGACCTGGGAGATGCGCCTTGCGTGGTCACCGCCGCGGCCGGGCCCATTCCCGGCGGCGGCAACCTGACCGTCCGACGCCGCGTATTCGAGGCAACCGGCGACTTCTCCACCGAACTCGGGCCGCGTGGCCACGATCTCGGCGGCGGAGAAGACAGCGAATACGTTCTGCGTGCGCTGTCGCGCGGGGAAGAATGCCAGTACGCGCCGGCCATCGTGCAACACCACTTTGTCGATATCGAACGGCTGCGCCTGAGTTACCTGCTCAAGAAAAGCTACCAGCGCACCCGCTCCACCAGCCGCATCCACGGCGGCGGCGGTATTCCGCTCTACATGTGGCGCAAGCTGGGCGAATACAGCCTGCAAGGCCTGTTGAGCCTGTCCTGGGCCAAACGCCGTTTCTATCTGATCCGTACGGCGGCCGCTCTCGGAGAAATCCGCGGGCACGGTGAAGCCGGATTCCGGCAGAAACGGCTATCCCTGCCGCCCGACCGCGGCACCCTGCAGGTCGAGATGCTGGGCGTGGCGACCGTGGCCTGCGCGCTGATCGCCTGGTTCGCGGCAGGCAGTTCGCGCTGGGCCGGCCTGCTGCCGGCGGCGGCGGCGGCCGGCATCGGCGCGCTGGCGCTGCTCGCCAAGTCGCTGCTCGACTTCACCCAGACCGGACCGCGCATCCGCGAGGAAGTGCTCACCCATTACCGGCGCTACACCCTGTATGCGCTCGCCCGCCTCACCGCCTGGGCCTTCGTGCTGATGCTGTTCACGGGCGGGATCGGCGTACTGCTGTATTACATGCTCGCCACGATCCTGAATATCGGCTGGTCGGGCGGGCTGGCGTTCATCGCGGCGCTGCTGGGCGTGCTCGGCGGTTTCGGCCTGCAGTTCGTCCGCACGCTGCGCTACAACCCGGGGCTGCTGGTCGCGTCCATGCATTACCGCGCCAGCCGCCTCTACCGGCTGTGGCAGTTCATGACGCCCGCCCGGATCGGCGCGCTGCAGTGGCTGGCCGTGGGCAGCGCGGCGACCCTGTTCGTGCTGGCGAGCGCAGCGCTGGCGGAAGCCGGCCGCCCCGGCGCCCTGATCGCGCTGTGGGCCGGCACGCTGGGCATCGTCGGTGCGCTCGCCTGGGCCGCCTGGCAACCGCCGGCGCGCCCGCTGCGGCCCCGCCCGCCCCGGACGGCGGATGCCCCGCCCAACATCCTGCTGATCGGCTCGGACACGCTGCGCGCCGACCGGCTGGGCGCGCTCGGCTACCGGCGCGCGCTGACGCCGAACATCGACCGGCTGGGCGAAGCGGGCACGCTGTTCGCCAACTGCTACGTCCCGTGCGCGCGCACCGCGCCCAGCCTGATCTCGCTTTTTACCGGCACCTGGCCGCACACCCACGGCATCCGCGACAACTTCGCCGGCGACGACGACACCCGGCTGCGCATCGACGCCCTGCCGACGCACCTGAAGAAGGCCGGCTACCGCACCGCGGTCATCTCGGACTGGTGCGGCGCGGACATGGGCAAGTATTCGTTCGGCTTCGATCACGTCGACCTGCCCGACGACCAGTGGAACCTCAAGTACCTGATCCGGCAGGGCCCCAAGGACCTGCGGCTGTATCTGTCGCTGTTCATGCACAACCGGCTGGGCCGGCTCATGCTGCCCGAGCTTTACTACCTGGGCGGCGTGCCGCTGACGCAGCCGCTCGGCGGCCGCGCGCGCCGCCTGGTGTCGCGGCTGGCGGCGGGCGACGCGCCCTTCCTGCTCAACGTGTTCTATTCCACGACGCATCCGCCCTTCGCTTCGGAATGGCCCTGGTACACCCGCTACGCCGATCCCGCCTACACCGGCGAATCGAAGTTCGCGATGGCCCGGCTGACCGACCCGTTCGAGATCATTCGCCGCCAGGGCGCGCCGCGCGAGGAATTCGACCTCGACCAGATCATCGACCTCTACGACGGCTGTGTGGCGGAATTCGACGACGAAGTGGGGAAGACGCTCGCCCACCTCGCGGACTGCGGACTCGCCGACAACACGCTCGTCGTCGTCTACTCGGATCACGGCATGGAATTCTTCGAGCACGACACCTGGGGCCAGGGCAATTCCGCGGTGGGCGAGGCCAGCCCGCGCATCCCGCTGGTGATCCGCGATCCGCGCCGCCCCGCGCGCGGCCGGATCGACAACGTGGTGCGTTCCATCGATCTTGCGCCCACCCTGCTCGAACTCGCCGGCCTGACGCCGCCCGCCGGCCTGGACGGCGTGTCGCTCGCGCCCTGCCTCAGCGGCGACGCGGACTGTCCCGAGCTCGACGCCTTCAACGAAACCGGCATCTGGATCGCCGACATTCCGGGCCTGCCGGAATCGCACCTGCGCTATCCCGATCTGCTGGAACTGATGGAAGTGCCGGACCGCGAACGCGGCACGCTGGCGATCAAGCCCGAGTACGAAGGCGTCATCCTCGCCGCCAAGGACCGCATGATCCGGCAGGGCCGCTGGAAACTGGTGTATCAGCCGCTACGCGACGGCCACGCGCTGCGCCTGCACGATCTGGCGGCGGATCCCGCCTGCCGGCACGACGTGTCGGATGCGCAGCCGGACGTCGTCGCGGCGCTGTGGCCGCGTCTGCGCGCCTTCATCGGCACGCCGGACGACCGTCAGTCCGGGCAGAACCGGCAGTAGGGATTGGTCGGCGAGCCGATCTTCGGCGCTGGCGTTTCCGCTGCTTGCGTCGTTTCCGGTGTTTGCGTCGTCTGCGCCGGCGCGGCCTCGGCGGGCTGTGCGGCGGTCGCGGCCGGCTCGACCGCTGGCGGGGTCGCGGCCTCGGGCGGCGTCGCGGTCTCGACCGGCTCGGGTTTCATCGGCTCCGGATAGGGCAGCTTGCCGCCCAGTTCGGTGTAGCGGCGCTGCAGGCTGCGCGTGCCGGGGTTGTGGCGCAGCCCCTCGGTCACCGTCTCCAGCGCCTTGGCGCGCTGTTTCTGCGCCTCGTACAGATCGGCCAGCGTCATCCAGGCACGCGGCAGTTCAGGATTCTTTTCGACCGCCTGATTCAGGTTGACGACGGCCTCGCCCGGCCGTTTCAGCAGCGACAGGGCCACCCCGCGGTTCATCAGGAACTCCGCACGCATGTGGAAATCCGGGCTCGTGTGCGTAAGCATGTAATCGAACTGCTGCACCGCAGCGCGCAGGGTTCCTGCGCGGTCCCTACCCTGCAGGCCGTAGGAACGATTAATGAAATTGAGGCCTGCGCAATAGTGGTGCATATGGTTGAAATCGCCGCCCATCGTCGCCCGCCAGGTCTTGAAGGCGTCCGAGCCCTCGTTGAAACGCGCGCCGCAGTAAGCGGGCAGCGCCGCCATCTCGGTTGCGGTGGGCGCCCAGGAAGCCTGCGCGGCCGGGAGTGCAAACAGGGCCGCGAGGCTCGTCCATCCGATTGCTTTCGACAGGGTCATTCTCTTTTCCTTCCGATTCGGGCGGCAAGGCGCGATGCGCACAGGTTCGACCGGATCTCGCGCAGCGCCAGCCAGTCGAACAGGGTATCGCCGCCCCGCCATTCCAGTTTCAACACATCGCGATAACGCGGATAAAGCGCGCGCACGTGGCGCGGCAGAACCTCGAAGCCGGCCGGCTGGATCGCCCGGCCCAGCATCCGGTTCTGGTAGCCGCGCACGCTGTAGCGCACGCGGCGGCGAAAATACTTCTTCCACTCGCGCGGCAGCCAGGGCGACACCGAATCGAATTCGAAGCCGGCCTCGTGCGCGACCACCACGCGCGCGTCGTCCCAGCGCGTGTCGCCGCGCAGATCCCATTTCAGCATCGCGCCCACCAGCGCGTCCTCGCCGATGGTGCCCACAGGCATATGGATGCCCTGCGCGCGGATGCGTTCCACGAAGGCGCCGCGCAAACCGTAAAGATTGCCGGCCACGCCGCGGTCGCGCAGCATGTCGCGCTGGAAGACCGCCACGCCGCGCCCGCTCATCGGCAGCGCCGAGACGCCGTTCGCATGCGCTTCGCCCTCGAGCGTGCGCGCCATGCGGTCGAGCGCGCCGGGCGTCGCGCGCACGTCGCCGTCCACGAAGAAATACGCCGCCCGCCCCACCGGCGTGGCCTCGTGGACGAAGACGTTCCAGGCGTTGGCCTTGTCGCCGACGACGATGGAGACGAGCTGCACGTTGGGGTGCGTCCGCGCGTATTCGCGCACCCGCGATTCGGTCGCGTCGGTGCAGGCGTTGGCGAGGACGTAGCAGGCGGGTGGCACGGCGGACGCCGCCTGCAGGCTGTCGAGGCAGGCGACGATGTTGCGCGCCTCGTTGTGCGCGAAGACGGCGACGGGCCACGGAGCGGATGCGTTCATGGTCGGAAACTATGCCTGATCGGCGTGCAGTTGTCTGGTCTTGGCGGCCACGCGTTCCCAGGCGAATTCGCGCTGCACGCGCTGCAGGGCGGCGTCCGCCAGCGCCGCGCGCCGCGCCGGCTGCGCGATCAGCGCGCGCAGGCCGGCGGCGATCGCGTCGACCGAGGCGCCGTCGACGCGCAGCCCGGTGACGTCGTGCAGCACCGCCGAGCCGGTGCCGCCCGCCTCGCCGGCCAGACTGGTGCGGCCGCAGGCCGCGGCCTCGATGAACACCATGCCGAAGCCTTCGTTGTCGCCGTCGATCTCGCGGTTGGGCATCACGAACACATCGCAGGCGTTGAACCAGCGCGGCAGATCGGCTTCGGCGACCGCGCCGATGCGGTGCACGGCCGACTGCAGGCCGCATTCGGCGATCAGGCCGTCGAGATGGGCCGCGTCCTCGCCGATGCCGCCGATCACGTAGCGCACCGGCAGGCCTTCCGCGCGCAGACGGCCCACCGCGCGGATCGCCTGATCGAAGCCCTTGCGGCGCGACAGGCGGCCGACCGAGAACAGCAGCGTCTCGTCCGCTGCGATGCCGAGCCCTTCGCGCAGGCCGGCCGTGTCGAGCCCGGGGCGGAAGACCGTCACGTCGACGCCGGGATAGACGACCGCGATGCGCGCCGCGTCCACGCCCATCTCCAGCAGGGTCGCGCGCGTGTGCTCGCTGTTGGCGACGACGCGATCGGCATGCCGCAGGGCGAAGCGCATCGCCTTGTACTTGCCGCCGCGCCCCCAGGTCGTCAGTTCCTCGCCGTGCGCGTAGATCGTCACGCGATGGAACGTCAGCCGCGCGACGGCCCAGGCGACCAGCCCTTCCGGCAGGGCGCGGAAGGCGTGGATCGCGTCGAAGCGGCGCGTCGCCGCAAGCCGCAGCGCGCGGAAGAAGAAGCGCGCGTACATCGCCAGCGACTCCGGCCGCAGCCAGGCCACGCGCTTGAGATCGAGCCGGTGGATCGTGTTGGGATGCGCCGCGTCGACAGCCGCCGCGCCCGGCACGTCGGCCGTGACGATGTGGATGTCCCGTCCGCCCAGCCGCTTGTAGACCTCGGCCGCCCACACGGCCGTGCCGCCCTTGGTCGGCAGGAACAGTTCCGACAGCACCAGCAGCTTCATGCAGCCCCTCTCAGCATCGACAGCACGTCGCGCACGCCGCGCCAGCCCGGCGTTTCGATCAGGCAGGGCAGCACCGCGCGCACCGCCGCCGCGCGCCGGCCCTGCTTCGCCAGCGCGCAGCCGAGGTTGTAGCGCGCATCGCGCATGCGGGCCGCCACGCCGGTGCGCACGGGGGCGGGAAAATTCCGCGCCAGCCGCGCAAGGTCGGTCAGCGTGCGCACGTTCTCCTGCTGCGCGGCGACCGGGTCGCGGCGCGTGGCGCTGCCGGGGTGGATCAGGTACACGCCCAGGCTGGCGCAGACGACGCCGATGCGCCGGCTGGTCGCAACCAGACGGGTGAGGAAATGCACGTCCTCGCACACCCTGAATCCGGTCGGGTAGCCGCCGAGCGCGACGAAGCGCGCGCGCGGCACGGACAGCGTGTGGGTGTCGCCGAAGTGGTCGGCGACGAAGGCGGCGAATTCGTCGGCGCGCTCCAGCATCACCCGCGTCCGGCCGGCGGCCTTGTCCAGCAGCGCGCGGCCGGAGGCGTGCTGCGCCATTGAGGTGCCGAGCAGCGCGCCCTCGGGATCGCGGTATTCGTAGTCGCCGGTGAGGAAATCGAGACTGGGATCTTCGGCGATCCATTCGGCGTGCAGCCGGAGGCGATCCGGCGCATACCAGTCGTCGGCGTCCAGAAAGGCCAGCCAGTCGCCGGTCGCCGCGGCGGCGCCGGCGTTGCGCGCGACCGACACGCCCTGGTTGGCCTGCTGCACGAGCCGCACCGGCGCGCCATAGGCGCGTGCGATTTCGGCGGTGGCGTCGCGCGAGCCGTCGTCGACGACGACGATCTCGTGCGCCGGCCAGGTCTGGCCGAGCACCGAATCGATCGCGCGTGCGAGCGTGGCCGCCGCGTCGTAGGCGGGAATGACGACGGAGAAACGCGGCGCACTCACGCCAGCACCCAGCCCAGCCCGGTCAGGCGCGCGGCCCGGGCAAAACGGGGAATCTCGGCGAGGCGCGCGCGCCAGGCGCGCACGCGGGCGCCGAACCGGGTGTCGATCCAGTCCGGATCCTTGCTGCGAATGGCGCGCGCCAGTTCGTGCGGCGACAGGAAACGCAGGTCGGCGCAGCGCGCGCGCGCCGCGTTCAGGCCGGCTTCGAGGGTGGCGAGGCTGGCCTCGGGCGCGTCGAGAAAATTGAAGCGGTGCGTCTCGGCCAGGCAGGCGCGGCCCTGGCGCGCGCGTTCGGCCACGCCGTCGGCGAGGCGCTGCGGGGCGTGCCCCAGCGCGGGCTCGAAGTACACGTCGCGCACCAGATAGACCTGCGCTGCGGACGAAACCTCGCCGCTCAGCATCGTGCG
>JACDJB010001671.1_pt1 | contig 17548 bp, 14 predicted proteins | sample 7454121 | NCBI WGS metagenome assembly JACDJB01 (sample SAMN14253290, study PRJNA609438) | sludge metagenome | isolation source: sludge after 25d culture with pyrite | collected 2018-12-20 | reverse complement strand
TGCATTTTGTCATAATGACTCAATGAGTTTTTTCATAATCAGCGTCATTTTAGGCTCAGCTTTCATGGCAACTTTCAGCACTTCTTCATGCGAAATCTCAACAATTTCATCCGGCACGCCACTGTCGGTGATGATGGATATTCCAAAAATCTTCATTCCCGAATGGCGGGCAACAATCACCTCTGGAACGGTTGACATGCCCACAAGGTCAGCGCCAAACAGGCGGAACATCTTGTATTCGGCGGGAGTTTCAAATGTTGGACCCTGTACTCCTACATATACGCCTTCACGCAGGTTTATATTATTTTCCAGAGCAATCAGCCTGGCTTTGTTTCTAAGCCCCTTGTCATAAACACTGCTCATGTCGGGGAAACGGGGACCCAGATCATTGTTGTTTTTTCCGCGCAGCGGATGTTCGGGAAAAAAATTGATATGGTCGGTGATATTCACGATGTCGCCAACTTTCCATTCGGGATTTAGTCCGCCCGATGCATTGGAAACGAAAAGGTATTTCACGCCTGTAAATTTCATTGCCCGGACAGGGAAAGTTACTTCCTGCATGGAGTATCCCTCGTAATAGTGAAAACGCCCCTGCATGGCTAAAACTTTTTTGCTCCCCAATTTTCCGAATATCAGCCGCCCGGCATGACCTTCAACCGTTGAAACGGGGAAATGGGGAATTTCGCTGTATGGAATTGAGTCAATAACTTCGATTTCTTTAGCTAATCCGCCAAGTCCGGTGCCTAAAATAATTCCAATTTCAGGATGTGCTTTTATTCTTTCGTTGATATAGTCTGCGGTTGCTTTTATTTTCTCCAACATATTTTAAAATTTTTTTGTTAAATATTTTTTCTTCGCTATCCAAAAATTTCACGCTCACAGGCAGGTAATAGAGGTTGTTTATTAACTGCTCGTCCGGGTCTCTCATTTCTCTGAAACGCATGGCGTCCTTCTCGGTTGTAACAATAATTTTGCCCGGTGAGTTTATTTGGTTGAATCTACTGATAATCTGTCTGATGTTTTTTCTTGAATAGTTGTGGTGATCAGGAAAGTGCATGGTGTGTATCTCCGAAGAAAAAGCTTCCAGATGTTCTACAAGCGGATCGGGAAAAGCGATTCCGGTTACAACCAGCATACTCCTTTTTTTGCCTTTGTAAAAATCAGTAACGGATTTGGATTCCGGGAAAACGGGACGGATTTTCTCATAACTGAAGGTGGAAAAAAAAAGGTCCTGGTAGGGCTTGAGCAGAATATCCTTTTTTATTATCCGCTTCATAATCGGGGTTACTTCATTTTCGGGGCATTTTGTGAAAATGATAATATTTGCTCTGCGTATCTGTCCTGCACTTTCGCGAAGTCTGCCCACAGGCAGCAGTTTGTCAGCAGTAACCGGGCGGTTATAATCAATCAGCAAAATGTTAATTCCGCGGTAAATTTTCCTGTGCTGAAAGGCGTCATCCAGAATAATCACGTCCGGCGACTTTTCGCCTGCTAATCCCAGAATATTGCCGACACCTTTAACCCTGCTTTCTGATACGGCAACAGTAGTGTCGGGAAACTTTCCCTTGATTTGCAACGGTTCATCCCCAACTTCTGAAGCTTTTGACAAAACTTCAACAATTCTGAATCCGCTTGTTTTTCTTTTGTAGCCTCTGCTAAGTGTAACAACATCAAATTTTTCACGGAGCAGTCCGATAAGATGCTCCACATGCGGCGTTTTTCCCGTTCCGCCTACCGTAATGTTTCCAACTGAAATAACCGGAACATCAAACTCTTTGGATTTCAGTATATCCCAGTCATATAGTAAATTACGGACAAAAATGACAATTCCGTAAAGTGCTGAAAGCGGGTAAAGAAAAATTTTTAACATGCAGATTTTTTAACAGACAAAATTACTGGCTGATAATTTTTATAAGTTTTCCTTTGGGCAGCTGCTGGTTCAGTTCAACATTATTCAGCAGCGCCAGTTCGTTCATCTGTCCCTGCGCCACTCCATAACTGCGCAGTGCATCTGCCATGGTTGAATTTTGCTGAACCTGTACAACTTTAATCCGTTTTGGCTGAACGTTTAATCTGGAAGCTTCGGTGAGACGGCTGAATCCTGCCATGGTGGACTCAAACAGGCGGGCGTAGGAGTTAAATTCAGCACCGGAAGTTACTCCGTGAAATATATAAACTCTCCCGTCATATTCAATGAAATAGGACATTACCCGAATTGCCTGTTGTTGACCGGTCTGCTGATTCTGAGAAACCTGCTCGGAAATTACTGCAACGGCAGGAAGTCCGTTCACGGTGGTGCGCTTTGATTCGAGAAGGTTGAGATTTAACTGCTCCATCGCTGCTTGTGCAGCTTCGGCTGCCGATGCCTGCTCAGCCAACATAAATATCATCAGTGCACTTCCGTCTTTCGGACCCATTTGCACCTGAAGCGGAGAGTTCTCCAGCATCCATGTGGCAGGCACGGGAAACCTGAACTTCAACTCGGGATGATAGAAAATGTTTCCGTCCACATAGCCCTGGCGCGGGTCTTCGCCATATACAATTCCGTCGATTCTTCTCAGGTAGCTGTCCTCATTCACCAGCCATTCGTCGTTCCCCAATTTCTCTTTCCATTCGGCAGACTGTTTTGAAACTGAAACCTGACGATCTTCAGGATTGGGGTGTGTGGAAAAGAAAGTAGGAATTCCTCCGTGGTCGCTGTTCATGTTCATCTTTTCCAGTACATTAAAAAAATCAGCCATCTTTTGTGCATCGTATCCGATTCGTGAGGCGTATTCCACGCCGAGCCTGTCGGCTTCCCGTTCATTGTCGCGGCTGAATTTCAGAAACAGAAGTTCCATTCCCTGCATGGCATAATCGGCAAAATTACGGAAATGCTCAGAAGCGATCATTCCGCCAATCAACAGCAGCTGTCCTAACTGCTGTTTGCTTTGCTGAACAACTGTGTGACGGGCTGTTATGTGTCCCATTTCGTGCCCCAAAACCCCCATCAGCTCAGCTTCACTGCTGAATTGTGCCAAAATGCCGCGGGTCAGATAGATATAGCCGCCGGGAACTGCAAAGGCATTCACAACCGGTGAGTCCAAAATCCGGAAATGGTACTGTAGATTGGGACGGTGTGAGAGTTTACCCATCTCATCGCCTTTGGATTTAATGAACGAAAGTAACTGATCGTTCTGGTATAGCCCAAACGTGGCGATTACACCCGGATCATAACTGCGTCCCATTTCAATCTCCTGAGCTTCGGAGAAAAGAGCCAACTGCCGCTTTCCGGTAACCGGGTTGATGGCACAGGAATAGATAAATGCCACTGCCGTAAGCATCAGAAACAGCCGGGTAAGTAATTTTGACAGATTTATCATTCGAAATTATTTTAAAGATTTGATTTCATAATGAACAGTTAAATATCGGAATTTATTTTTGACAAACTAAAGGAAACTCCTCAAATATCAACATTATGCAATTTTATTCATTTTCAAGCATTTTTTCGAATAAAATTCTGAAAAAAATGGTGGTCTTAATCCGGGTTTAATGAAAATATGAATAAAAAAGCCGGACAACAGCCCGGCGTCTATGTATCTAAGGTTTATATGTTGCATTAAAACAACTTTCTGATTCCTACAACTTCTTTCACCTCTTTCAGTGTTTTGGATGCTGACTCGCGAGCTTTTTCGGCTCCCGATTTTGCAACCTGTGCAAGATATGCATCATTTTCCAGAATATCAACAATTCTTTCGCGGATTGGCGCCGTATAGAAAATAATATCTTCTGCCAATTGCTTTTTCATGTCGCCATAGCGAATGTTACACCGGTTATACTGCTCGTTAAAAAATGCAACCGTTGCAGGTTCTGAAACAATCTCCATCAGGGTGAACAGATTTTGAATGGCTTCCGGTTTCTCCTGATTCATTTCCGTGGGACCTGAATCGGTAACTGCGCGCATCACCTTTTTGCGTATCGAAGCAGGTTCTTCAAAAAGATTGATTGCATTGCCTTCCGATTTGCCCATTTTGCCGCTGCCATCCAGTCCGGGTACTTTAATCATATCTTTTCCGTCGAAAGTGTATGGTTTGGGTGTCGGGAACACTTTCTTATTATACATCCTGTTGAAGCGCCGGGTGAATTTACGTGCCATCTCCAGATTCTGTTCCTGATCTTTTCCCACCGGAACATAGTTGGCTTTGTGAATAATTATGTCGGAAGCCATCAGCACGGGATAGGTCAGAAGTCCGGCATTTACGTTGTCAGGCTGCTGACGTGCTTTTTCCTTGAAGGAAGCTGTGCGCTCCAGTTCGCCCAAATAGGCGTTCATGTTCATAATCGTATAAAGTTCAGTGATTTCAGGCACATCACTCTGAATGTATATGGTTGCCTTTTCGGGATCGATTCCGCAGGCTAAATATTCTGCAAGCACCTGTTTCACTCCCGCCTGAAGATTTTCGGGAGTGGGGTGGGTGGTTAGCGAATGCAAATCAGCAATGAAAAAGAAGCAGTTAAAATCTTCCTGCATTCTTATAAAATTGCGTACCGCTCCAAAATAATTTCCCAGATGCAAATAGCCGGTCGGGCGTATTCCGCTGAGAACTGTCAGTTTTTTTGTCATTTCAAACGAATCAGAATTTTAAAGCTGCAAATCTACATGAAAAAATTTAACTGCTTAATATTTCAGTACCGATTGCGTTTCCACATCCTTTTCGCTGTTCAGCGGCACTAACGTAAATCCCCATTTATAGCTCTGATTGGCAGGTATTGAATATTCGGGAAGCGGACGAGCGCCCCAGCTGTTGTAGCCGGCAACGCCCTGCTGTTTCATATCCACACACACTTCCACAAAGTTTTGGGGAGTGATGTCGTTGATATGGGTTTGCCGCGGTTTCCTGTTTTTAGCATCCGCATCGTTGCGGGCGGCAATCTCTTCGCTGCTGAAATTGTTCCACTGATAGGGACGGTTTGTGTTTTCTTCGGAATCGAAATCTTCAACCGAATTTCTCAATGAACTGAAACCGATGGTTTTGTCTGCAACGATCATAAGCCCTCTTTTTCCACTCAGGGCAACCCAGCGGGTATCCGTGCGGTGCCCGTTTTCCTGCGGACGAACATAGGGGAAATACATCTCTTCGGCTGTGGTTTTGTATAGCCCGACTTTTGAACCGGAAGCCCTGTCAATGTAGTTTTCACCGGGTCCGCGACCAAAATATTCCACTTTGTTCATGGAAACAGGCAGGCGAAACCGGACTCCGATCCGGGGCACGTTAATCCCCGAAGAAGCTTTTCGCGCCGCCGCTGCTTCGGGCGAAAAAGTGGCTGTGAGCGTAGCTTCTGAGGCATCAATTTTCTTCTCTTCCATGTCGGTGGAATGGAACTCAATATCGGTTTTCACAATTCCTGACGGATAGATGGTGTATTCAATCGTATATAAATTTCCGGCTGCCAGCAGATAGGTGGTTTTCAAAACTACGGTTGCTCCATTTTGTGAGACTTTTGCCTCGGTAACACGGAAATTTCTGCCCGATTGTTTCCAGATTTGCAGCCTGTGTGGCGAACCGTTTCCGTAGTCGTTATCGTTGGGCGGACGCCAGAAATTGGGCTGAATTCCAAATCCTGCATCAAAATATTCGGCGCCTTTCACTTTATAGGATGTAACCATGCCTTTTCCCTTGTCAAAAACAAAGGTAACGGCTGATGATTTCACACTGATTAAATCTTCGGATTCCGTAACTTTCAAGCTGGGATTTTTGGAAGTTTCGGCATAGTTCGTTTTGGGCGTTTCAAGCGGCAGTTTGAACTGTTCGACAGCCACTACATGATTTGCCGGGATGAGCAAATTTTCTGTTTTTTGAATAACCTCGAAATTGATGAAATACTCTCTTCCCGGTTTAGGCTGAATATTTCCGGTCGGGACGCTGATTTCTACTGACTTTTGAGCTTCCAAAGATACGTTCAGTTCATCTTCTGCAATGGTTTTCCCGTTTTCTGAAATATAATACCTGAACGCATAATTGCCGGTGTTGGAAAAGTATTGCCGGTTGATCAGACGAAAAGTGCCTTTTAAAAGGTCAACCGCCTCGAAAGCAAAATTCTGATAAACATATTTCACCTCTACCATGGCAGGGTGGGGAGTTCTGTCGGGGCTGACTATGCCGTTAATCAGAAAGTTGCCGTCGCTGGGCATGTCCGGACCGCCGTAGTCGCCTCCGTAGGAATAAAAGAGCCGCCCGTTTTCGTCAAATTCCTCCATTCCCTGATCCACCCAATCCCAGATATAACCTCCCTGCAGGTTGGGATATTTGTAAATTGCTTCCCACTGAATATCTAAATTTCCGTTTGAATTGCCCATGGCATGGGAATATTCGGATGGAACAACAGGACGGTCGCTCCCTTTTTTGCCAATCTCTTCTAACCAGGCAGCGCTGGGATATTGCGGAACATACATGTCGGTATTCATATCCCACAAAGAGCGCTCGTAATTCACCGGACGGTTCATAAAACCCCGTTCCTGATCTTTCAGGAATTTGTAGGTGTGAAAAAAGTTAATGCCGTTTCCCGCCTCATTTCCAAGTGACCAGATTGCCACAGACGGCTGATTTTTATTCTGCTCAAACATGTTGACGGTTCTGTCTAAATGCGCCTGCTCCCATTCGGGCTGTTTCGCTAAAGACTGCTGACCATAGTACCAGCCGTGCGATTCTATGTTGGCTTCATCATAGACATACAAACCGTATTCATTGCACAGCTCATAAAAGCGCCGCGATTGCGGATAATGTGCAAAACGCACCGTGTTGATATTGTTCTGCCGCATCAGTTCAATGTCCTTGCGCATCAGTTCTTCTGTAACATAGTGTCCGGTTTTGGGATTGGTTTCGTGAATGTTGACTCCTTTGAGCTTAATGGGTTGCCCGTTCACCAAAAAGAGCCGGTCGGTTCTGTCGCCGGTTTTTACCGGTTTTATTTCAAAACGGCGGAATCCGATAGGATAGGGAACCACTTCGCCCGCAGATTCTCCATCCTTTTTTACGGTAATCAACAGCTTGTACAGATTTGGAGCTTCGGATGTCCAGGTTAGTACATTTGGAAGTTCTGCGCTGAAAGTGATTGCGTTTTCGCCCCGGGCTTGCACGCCTATCGGTTTACTGCCTGATGCAACCACTTTTTCTGCCGCATCCAACAGTTCGTATGCAACTTCGCCGTACAAAACTTCGTTATCGTAGTTGCTGACAGTAGTTTTTAACTCAAAAATTCCGTTTTTGTAGCTGTCATCCAAAGTTGATCTGACCCGAAAATCGCGCAATGAAGCCTTGGGTTGCGACCAGAGATATACGTCGCGTTCAATGCCGCTTATTCTCCAAAAATCCTGACATTCAAGGTAGGAGCCGGTACTCCATCGGAAAATTTTTAAAACCAATGCGTTTTTTTCCGGCTTGACATATTTGTTGATTCTGAACTCGGCAGCGGTTTTTGAGTCTTCGCTGTAACCAACTTCTTTGCCGTTGATATAGACATAAACACCCGATTTGGCGCCGTCGATTTTCAAGAAAATCTCGCGATTGTTCCATTCCTGCGGAATTTCAATTTCGCGGCGGTAAACACCCACCGGATTCTCTTCCGGAAGATAAGGCGCAGCCATTTTCGGGTAGCGGGTTTTGGGGTCACGTTCCACAAATTCGTATGGATGGTTCACATAAATTGCCGTTCCGAAGCCCTGCATCTCCCAGTTGCCGGGCACTTTAATATCTTTCCAGCCGGAGAGCGACACGGTTGAGTCGGTTACATTTTCAGGTAACTGCTTATAACCGTCCACAAAAAAGAACTTCCACGTTCCGTTGAGAGAAATGTAATATTTGCTCTCTTCAAAGCGGGTGTTTAACGCGTCACTTTTGTTGTCGTAAGTCATAAAAGGGGTGCGCGGATACTCTTTGTTTACCTGCACCACATTTACATCTTTCCAGTAGGGCAAAGCGCGCAAAGCGGAAGTCATTCTGGCTTCCTGTGCCTGCATGCAGTTTATTGCTAACAGGCCGGACAGTAAAACGAGTATTGAGAATTTTGCTTTCATCAGGATGTTTTTTGAGATGAATAAACTTATTTTAAGCAGTTTTTTAAGTTGAATTTTGTCCTGCTTTCCAAAGATGTTAAAAATTAGTGAGAGAATTTTAAAATAGCAGATGAAAAGTTTCAATTTTGTATCACGTTTCCTTTATTTCCGGGCGGCATGATATTTTTGCCCGAAATGTGTATATTACCCCAAAACAAAAAATTATTTTAAGAGAGAAAATGAAAAAAGTGATTAGTGAAGGTTTGAGAGTTCCCATAAAAATGTGGTTGGACGATATTGATGAAAATGCACTTTTACAGGCAAAAAATCTTGCCAATCTGCCTTTTGTTTTTAGGCATGTTGCCCTGATGCCCGACAGCCATACCGGATTTGGGATGCCCATTGGCGGTGTGATTGCAACAAAAGATGTGATTATTCCCAATGCAGTTGGGGTTGATATCGGCTGTGGCATGTGCGCTGCAAAAACATCTTTAACTGAAATAGATACGAATGTGCTGAAGATGATTATGTCGGGAATCCGGCAGTTGGTCCCGCTTGGTTTTGAGCACCATAAAGAATCTCAGGATGAAGCCCTGATGCCTTCTTTGGAGAGTGTCCCCGAAAATGGAATTGTGTGGCGGGAGTATGAAGCAGCAACAAGACAAATCGGGACATTGGGCGGCGGCAATCACTTTATTGAAATTCAAAAAGGTTCCGATAATCACATCTGGATAATGGTTCACTCCGGCAGCCGGAATATCGGTTTGCAAGTGGCTGAACATTACAATAAACTGGCTATTGCGCTGAATCAGAAATGGTATTCAGTGGTTGAAAGGAAACTGGATCTGGCATTTTTGCCCATGGAAACGCAGGAAGCGAAGGACTATTTTGCAGAGATGCAGTATTGCATTGATTTTGCCTTTGCCAGCAGGTTACTTATGATGGAGCGTATTAAAACGGTGTTCGCCGATACTTTTGGCGACGCTTTTTTTACCACCGATTTTATCAATATTGCACACAATTATGCACGAAAAGAGAATCATTTTGGTTCCAATGTGATTGTTCACCGTAAAGGCGCAACCAGCGCCCGGAAAGGGGAATCCGGCATAATTCCCGGTTCGCAGGGAACAAAGAGTTATATCGTTCGCGGAAAAGGAAATCCCGAAAGTTTTCAAAGCTGCTCACATGGCGCGGGACGGGTTATGGGCAGAAGACAAGCCATGCGCGAGCTGAGTCTTGAAGATGAGATCAAAAAACTTGACAGAAAAGGGATTGTTCATGCCGTCCGCAGTACACGTGACTTAGATGAAGCGCCCGGCGCATATAAAAATATTGCCCTGGTGATGAGAAATCAGGAAGATTTGGTTGAAATAGCAGTGGAACTCTCCCCGCTGGCAGTGATTAAGGGGTAGGGGAGGTGGGGATTAAGTTGAGATTAAGTTGAGATTGTTGCAGGTTTTATACTTCTAAAATCGCATAAGAATCCTGTGGAGCACACCGCCGCCTGACGCAAAACCGCACCAGCGCAGGTTTAGCACTAAAGTTCAATTGAAGAATAGAAGTTGAATTTTGCATTCCGCCTGAAGCGGGGCCGTCCATCCTGCCTATTGCCAATACGATGTATGTGGTTCGTTCTTTTTATCAGAGTTGCAGTGTCAATTTTAAATGTCCGCCTAATCCTGTTTGAATAATTTTCATCAAAGTTGAAAGTCTGATGTCACTTGCATTGTTTTCAATTCGTGAAATGTAAGACTTGTTAGTTCCAACCTTTTTGGCAAGTTGTTCTTGCGTCATTCCAAGTTTAAGTCTTGCTTCTTCAAGCAAAACTCCAAGTTGGAGTGCTTCAAATTCTTGTTCCCACTGCTCTCTCTCTTTGGCTCCGCGCTTGCCATATTTTTTGTCAAGGATTTCGTCAAGAGTTGTGATGTCGCTTTCTTTTCTCGTTTTCATACTCTACTTTTATTTTTAACGCTTTTTCAATTTCTTTTTTCGGTGTCTTTTGTGTTTTCTTTTGAAATCCGTTTCCCAACACAATTAAATTTCCTTTGTCGAAAAAAGCAAAAATCCTGAAGATATTGCTCTCTACTTCAACCCGAACTTCAAAAAGTCCATCAGTTCCGGCTATATGGTCAAAATATTTTTTAGGAACTCGCTCAATTTTACGCAGTAAATTCAATGTCCACTCAATTTTTCGTTGCACAGCATTTGTTTGGTCTTCATAGAAGTCCAGAAAATATCTCTTATATGCAATTACTTGTCTAATTAACTCCACTCTGCAAAGTTAACTACTTAGACAACATTATGCAATTTTTTTGAGATTTTGTTTTGTAACGCGTGTTGTTTTAGAATGACCGTTTACACCTTCGTTTACGCATCTAATTTACAACTTTCGCCAATTATAAAGGTAGAAATCATTGAAAAGATAGAACCTCATTGAATGACACAAACAGACATCTTCCCATAAATCGCCAAATAATCATAGTATAAATGTTAATAATATTTTAAAATATTAAATTATGGACACTTAATCAACTTCAATGTTAACTTTGTGGCAGAACTTTTATCGGAAGAATTTGTTCAGTATTGCAGTAAAAAATGAAGATCAATGAATAATTTAAAATATACCATTCCCGCTCTGTTTCAGGAGTCTGTGAAAAAATTTGCCGGTAACACATCGCTTGTTTATGCCGGCGAATCTGATTACACCTATCGCCAGATGGGTGATGATGTTATGCGGATTGCGGCACTATTGCGTAGTCTTGGCGTCCGGAAAGGAGATAAAGTGGCTCTGTTAGGCGTGAATATGCCTACCTGGGGAACTGCTTTTTTTGCCATTTCATGGGTTGGCGCCACGGTTGTTCCAATTTTGCCAGACTTTCATCCCAACGAGGTGAAATCAATTATTGAACACTCCGAATCGCAGATGATGTTTGTCTCCGAAGGGCTTTTCAGAAACCTGAATGCAGATATTACCGGGATGCTGGAATATTTGATTTTACTCGAAAATTTTGCAGTAATTCCCAATGGCACAACTGCCGCCGGATTGCAGGAGTTGAAAAGCTCGCTGCCGGATGTTGCTGAGTCTAATCCAGAAGATGTTGATGAAAATGATATTGCTTCAATTATCTACACTTCCGGCACAACCGGCAATTCCAAAGGGGTGATGCTAACGCATAAAAACTTGTCATGGACATCGGAAAAGAGCTATACGCTGCAAAGTATTAATTCCGAAGATCGCTTTCTTTCTGTGCTGCCACTTTCGCACACATTTGAAAACACGCTCGGGTTTTTGTTCCCCGTTAAATTCGGGGCTTCGGTTCATTATCTGCGCAAGCCGCCAACAGCACCTGTTCTCATGCCTGCGCTGCAGAAGGTGAAACCCACCATCATGCTGGTTGTTCCGCTAATCATTGAAAAAGTATTTCGCTCAAAAATTTACCCACAATTTCAAAAAAGCGCAATAACCCGTTCGCTTTATGCTTTTGCACCCGCAAGAAAGTTACTGCACCGTGTTGCTGCGCGAAAGCTCTATAAAACTTTTGGCGGAGAGCTGAGATTTTTTGGAATCGGAGGCGCAAAGTTAGATACCACCGTTGAAAGGTTTTTGAACGAAGGAAAATTTCCCTACGCCATCGGCTACGGACTGACCGAAACTTCGCCATTGCTGGCAGGTGCTGTGGGTAAAAATGTCAGGATTGGTTCAACCGGTATTGCGATGGATGGCGTTCAGCTCAGATTGGGCGATGCAAACTGGAAAACCGGCGAAGGCGAAATTCAGGCAAAAGGTGAAAATGTGATGAAAGGATATTACAAAGCGCCCGAACTCACCAGTGAAGTGTTCACTGAAGATGGCTGGTTCAAAACCGGAGACAAAGGTTGGTTTGATAAAGATAACTTCCTGTATATCAAGGGACGTATCAAAACAATGATTGTCGGCGCCAGCGGCGAGAATATCTATCCCGAGGAGATTGAAACAGTTATCAATAAAATGCGCTTTGTGTTAGAGTCGCTTGTGCTGGAGAAAAAGGGGAAACTCGTGGCGATGGTGCACCTTAACATGGATGAGGTGGAGCAATATTTTAAGCAGCTCAAGGCAGACACCTATCAATATATTCAGGATTTGTCTGACGATATTTTGAAGGAGATTCACCAGAAAGTGAATGCAGAGCTGAATAAATTCTCCAGACTGCAAAATGTAGTTTTGCAGCCCATTCCTTTTGAAAAAACACCCACTCAGAAAATTAAACGATTTTTATACGCTTAGCTCCTTTAGGGTTAAAAAAGGGAAAGTTCGGTGCGGGCTTTCCCTTTTTTTATTTTCAGGTGAGCAGAATTTGTTAATTTTGCAGTATATAAAAAGCGGAGTAGCAGATGGTAACAGAATCAAGATATAATTTCAGAGGTGTTTCGGCATCAAAGGACGATGTGCACAATGCCATCAGGAATATTGACAAAGGAATATTTCCCGGGGCGTTTTGTAAAATTGTGCCCGATATTTTGGGCGGCAATCCCGAATGGTGCAACATCATGCATGCCGACGGGGCTGGCACCAAATCATCGCTGGCTTATGTTTACTGGAAGGAAACCGGCGACTTATCGGTGTGGAAAGGAATTGCACAGGATGCACTGATTATGAATATCGACGATCTGCTTTGCGTGGGTGCAACTGACAATATACTGGTATCATCAACCATCGGCAGAAACAAGAATAAAATTCCCGGCGAAGTGATTGCCGCTATTATAAACGGAACCGAAGAGCTTTTGGAAAAACTCCGTCAGCTGGGTATCAGCGCCTGGCTGACCGGTGGCGAAACTGCCGATGTGGGCGATCTGGTCAGGACAATTATTGTGGATTCAACCGTAACCGCGCGGATGAGGCGAAAAGATGTTATCTCCGCGGGAAATATCTCTGCCGGCGACGTGATTGTCGGTTTGTCTTCCTCCGGGCAGGCAACCTACGAAGAGGAATATAATGGCGGCATGGGAAGCAACGGATTAACATCAGCCCGGCACGATGTCTTTGCAAAATATCTGGCTGAAAAATATCCCGAAAGCTACGATGCGGAAATTCCTGCGGAATTAGTTTATTCGGGCGGGTTAAAATTGACCGAGCAAATTGACGAATTGGGAGTTGATGCGGGAAAGCTTGTGCTTTCACCTACCCGGACTTATGCACCCGTGATTAAAAAAGTGCTGGAAAATCTCAGAGAAAATATTTCGGGCATGATTCACTGCTCGGGAGGCGCACAAACCAAAGTGCTCCACTTTGTTGAAAATGCTCATGTTGTTAAAAACAACATGTTTCCGGTGCCGCCCCTGTTCAGAATTATCAGTGAACAATCGGAAACCGGCTGGCAGGAGATGTACAAGGTGTTCAATATGGGACACCGGTTTGAAATTTATACCAATCAAAAGACGGCAGAGGAGATTATTGCCATTTCCAAATCGTTTAATATTGATGCACAGATAATTGGTGAGGTTGAGCCTTTTGAAGGAAAAAAACTTACTATTAGTTCCGAAAACGGAACTAATATTTACTAACTCGTTAACACACAGAGAAGAGAGAGAGGAGAATAGAATGACAGAATACACATTATTGGATAAATATGAACCCATCAGACTTCGGTTTGAGGAGGTGCAGCAGCAAATTACCGACCCGGCAGTGATTGCCGATATGAAGCGCTATGTAAGGTTGAATCAGGAGTACAAAAGTCTTGAAAAATTGGATCGCGCTTTCAGGGAATATAAAGGTCTTGTGGAAAATATTCAGACGGGCAGGGAGATGCTGGCAGAGGAGCATGACGAAGAGCTGCGCGAAATGATTTGGGAAGAGATTGAAGGGGATGAAGAAAAAATTCCGGCGAAAGAGCATGAGATTAAGATGTTATTGGTGCCCGCAGACCCGGAAGACAACAAAAATGCAATTCTGGAGATTCGTGCCGGTACCGGCGGCGACGAGGCAAGTATTTTTGCCGGCGATCTTTTCCGGATGTATTCCAGATTTTGCGAACGAAAAGGCTGGAAGTTAGAGATAACCAACGTCAATGAGGGCACTTCGGGCGGATTTAAGGAGATTGTTGCCAATGTTACCGGTGACGGCGTGTATGGAATTTTGAAATATGAATCGGGCGTGCACCGTGTGCAACGCGTGCCACAGACCGAAACGCAGGGACGGGTGCACACTTCGGCGGCAACGGTTGCCGTTCTGCCGGAAGCGGAGGAGTTTGATGTGGAACTGAAAGAGTCGGATATTAAAAAAGATACCTATTGCTCTTCAGGACCGGGCGGACAGTCGGTAAATACCACCTATTCGGCAATCCGGCTCACACACATTCCGACTGGAATTGTGGTAACCTGCCAGGATGAAAAATCACAGATTAAAAACCTGGCAAAGGCGATGAGCGAACTGCGTACACGCATTTACAATATGGAGTATCAAAAGTATATCGACGATATTTCATCAAAGCGCAAGACAATGGTCTCCACCGGAGACCGCTCCGCAAAAATTCGGACATACAACTGGCCCCAGGGGCGCATTACAGACCATCGCATAAATCTGACACTCTATAATCTTCAGGCAGTAATCAACGGAGAAATTGATGAACTGATTGAAAAACTGATGATTGAGGAAAATGCGCAAAAACTCAAGGCAGCCGAGATTTAATAATTCTCAGAAAGTACAGCAGAATCATTGACATTTAAATTTTGACCATGAATAAAAGCGAACTTTTCCGGAGCATAAGAGAAAAACGGAGTTTCCTTTGTGTGGGATTGGATACCGATATTTTGAAAATACCCGGGCATCTGAAAAGTCTGCCCGATCCGCTATTTTCTTTCAACAAGGAGATTATTGATGCCACTGCTCCTTTTACGGTGGCTTATAAACCCAATCTGGCATTTTATGAAAGCATGGGTCCACAGGGGTGGGTAAGTCTGGAGAAAACGGTGCAATACATTCGTGAAAATTATCCCGGAATCTTTTTGATTGCCGATGCCAAGCGCGGTGATATCGGGAATACTTCCGGTTTGTATGCCCGCGCTTTTTTTGAAAGATTCGACTTTGATGCGGTAACAGTTGCTCCCTACATGGGCGAAGATTCTGTAAAGCCTTTTCTTGCCTATCCCGGACGGTGGGCTATCTTGCTGGCGCTCACTTCCAACAAGGGTGCCTATGACTTTCAGTATATTAAAGATAGCAAAACCGGAGATTACCTTTTTGAAAGTGTATTGAAAACCGCTCAGAACTGGGGTTCTTCGGACAATATGATGTTTGTGGCTGGAGCCACAAAAGCAGAGGAGCTGAAGGAAGTCCGGAAAATTGTACCCGACCATTTTCTGTTGGTTCCCGGCGTTGGAGCACAGGGCGGCAGCCTGAAGGAAGTGGCTCAAAACGCCATGAACAGCCAATGCGGACTGCTGGTCAACTCTTCCCGCGGAATTATTTATGCTTCATCAGGCGAAGACTTTGCCCAAAAAGCGGGCGAGGCAGCCAAAGAGATTCAGTTGGAGATGGAGGAGTTGTTGAGGGTTGGTTTGCCTGGCTAAGAAATTCGTTTTTCGAAGGTGTAGTAAAAATTTCACTAAAGTATCAGTAGCAAAAGAAAAAGCTCCGGGATTCATCTGTTTATCAGATATTAACCGAAGCCTTTCGGTACCCGGAGGGGGACTAAAAAATTTACTTCCAGATACATTCATTTATTTTCTATTCCATTGAAATGAAAGCACTTAATCTATTTTACTTACTATTTAAATGTAAATAAATGTAATAAAATAACCAAAAAGTTTCAGTAATGTTTCAGTAAAATTTTATCTTTACCATAGACATTTTTAAAGGCGAATCTATGGATACAACTTTCAATCTGGAATTAAACAGCAAACCTTCAAAGAACAAAACCTACAATATTCTGCTAAGAATAACGCAAAGAAAAAAACATATTCGTAAAAAAACAACTATTGCAGTAAAAAGTAAGGGCGATTTTAACGCAAAGGCAAAATTTGGTAAATGGATAAGGACTTCAGAACCAAATTCCGCAAAGTGGAATGATATTTTAATCAAAGAAATTGAAAATGCGAAGGAAGTTTATCGTGAATTAAAAAAAAGCGGACAAGCGACCATAGAATTAATTAAAACAAAAATTAACACAGAAGATACCTCTCCCTCCTTTTTGGTCTATGCTAAACAGAGAACAGAGGATATTTATAATGAAGGAGGTTACAGGAACTATAAAAAGTATAATGGATTCTGCAATAAACTTGAAACATTTTTAGCCACAAAGCGAAAAAAAGACTTGCTTTTTGTTGAGATAACACCTTCATTCCTTTCCAAATTTGAAGCTCATTTGCATACGCTACCCAATGCAAAGCATCCAGAATCAAAGCTTCATCCAAACACTATTTCACTTACCCTGAGAATTTTTAAAACACTCATAAATCGAGCAGTTCAGGTTGAAAAACTGATTACACCAGACCAAAATCCTTTTTTGGGTTATAAATATGATCAACCCAGGTATGCCACAAAGGAAAAGCTCAATTTAGACGAAATCCAACTTATAGAAAATTTGAAATTAGAAAAAGACTCCCTTATCTGGCATTGCAGAAATTATTTTTTATTCTCTTTTTTTATGGCCGGCATAAGGGCTGGCGATTTAATCCAGTTACGTTGGGTTAATGTTACTTCGGATGGAAGACTTGAGTACCGAATGGGAAAAACATTAAAGGACCGCAACCTCAAACTGCATTCAAAAGCCCAAAAAATTTTAACTTATTATCGTACAGAAGAAAGCAAACCGACGGACTATATTTTCCCACTATTAAAGAATAATGCTCCATACGCTAAAGCAATTACAGAAGATCAGAAAGCTACTTTATCCCCACAGGTGATAAAAAAACTCATGAATGATGTAAACAGCAAAAACGCCCTAATTAACAAGTACTTAAAAAAGATTTCTGAAAAAGCCGGAATCACTAAAAATCTTACTTTCCATATAGCCAGGCACAGCTTCGCAAAAATTGCCAAAGGGAAAAATATTGACAATAACCACCTCAAAAACATTCTGGGACACAGCAATATAACAATCACGGAACGTTACATGGGCAATTTTGAAACAGCAGAAACAGATGCTGTTTTGTCTTCTATTTTTGATGAGCCCAAAGACCCAAAAGAAAAAATAAAAGAGCTTTTGAAAAGTATTGATCCGGAAGATTTGGAAGAGATTTTAAAAGAAATGAAAAACGAAAAAAAATAAAGTTCTGATGACAGCACCAGAAATGTTAGATGAAAGGTTTATGGCTTGCACAGGTTATTCAACTGAGCAATTAAAGGAAGTGGCATCTCTTCCTATTTACGATCAATCCAAAAAAGATTATCCGATCAAGGAATTTGTAAAAAAACTGGAAGCTCATAAAATGGATGAATATACAGAACCGCTGTATAATTATATGCTAATCGAGTGTAAGAAACACAATCATGTCCAAAATAGAGGCGAAAAGAATAAATCAATTACTTCTCAAAATTTA
>JACDJB010001669.1_pt1 | contig 17554 bp, 16 predicted proteins | sample 7454121 | NCBI WGS metagenome assembly JACDJB01 (sample SAMN14253290, study PRJNA609438) | sludge metagenome | isolation source: sludge after 25d culture with pyrite | collected 2018-12-20 | reverse complement strand
GATCATAGTTGGAGATAAACCCCTTCACTGCCCCGAAATACTTGTAATCGGCAGGTTCGCTGTCGGCCGAAATCAGACCTCTTTCACGAACATATCGCAGACATTCGGCTTTCCAAGTATCCGCTGTGATTTCCATGTCTCCGACCGGATAGGCGAATTCGATCTGAAGCAGATCATTCTTCTTTCCGGCAATCGCTCCTGGGAAAGAAATACGATTAATAGGGACGTCCTTTTCGCCAACCAGAACTTCATGAAACCGGAAAGGAAGTTCGCCCTCGAATGCAAAGCTGCCAAGACAAAGCATCTGCGGGTGGGCGACCGGAAATTCCATGCCAAGCAAGCGTCCCATGATGACCAGCGGCGCACACCAAAAGTAACGGGTGGCCGAGTAGGAATCACCATCGATCACGACGCTCGAAACACGTTGATCCTTCTGATCCAGGACGACATCAATCGACCCAAAACCTTTCACGACCTTTACCTTGGAATGATCGATATGGTCATAAATGCCCGCGATAAAGGCGCCGAATCCCCCTTCATCCGGATACATCACGAGATGCTCACCCTGATTGCGAACCTTCTGGTGGAACTTGACCCACTCCGGTCCCTCTACCGTCTTGGGCGAGGTCCGAGGAAAGAACCAGGGATAAACCGAATCCATCAAATCGGACTCCGGCTTACCCTTCTTCCGCTGCCAGGCCAGCGAAGGATACGAGGGTAGAATCTCGTCGAATGCGACGTGCATCAGATAAGAACCGTAGATTCTCTCGATAGCATCGCGCGTTGGCGGCTCATTCAGAGTATCGTGAAATTCCGACGCGCTGATCTTGTCGGCGATGCCCTTCGGCCATTCTGAAATCGGGGCATTGTAAGGCAGAACATTCCCCTGCAGAGCAATGCCCCTACGCAACGGCAGCAGGTGAAACTTATCCTTCAACATCCGCGCAAAATAGCGCGTGGTAAAAGGCGACCGATTATAATCGATCGTGTGATAGCCAAAATCGAAAGTATCGCCCCGCGTGTTTTGGAACGAGCCATTGGTGCCACCCAGGTTCGCTTCTTTCTCTGCGAGCAAAACATGATAACCGGCCTGACTCAGAATCTGAGTCGTAATCAGACCCGATATTCCGCCCCCGACAACGATGGCATCAAATTTCTCAAGCATGACTTGACCTCTGGTATGGGCTATCTTTGAACTATCAGTTCAGCTTCGTCTAGTCAGGAACCATTTCTGAAAATGCAGCCCGCGCCCACAGACCATGCCGCGAAGACTTTCCACGATGGAACGTATAAGAAATTGGGCTTTTCCGCGCAGCGCCTCTACCCAAATGAGGAGTTACTGCGATTCATGGGCAGCTACTATTTTCCCTTGCCGCCGGACGAGCGAAAGACTCTCAGATTTCTGGAAGTGGGCTGCGGCTCAGGCGCCAATCTGTGGATGATCGCGCGAGAAGGGTTCGATGCACACGGCCTCGACCTGTCCCAAGAAGGCCTTCAGCTCTGCAAGCAGGTCCTATCCCGCTGGGGCGTAACGGCGGCGCTCAAGCACGGAAGCATGGTTGCGACAGACTACCCGGACCATCATTTCGATGCCGTTGTGGATGTCTTTTCGGGCTATTGCTTCGACGACAGAGATTTCAATACATACCTTGACGAGATGGCGCGCATTCTAAAGCCATCCGGTCGTTTCTTTGCCTATACCCCGTCAAAGAACAACGACAGCTTTCGTGACCCCGGCCCCTCACGGATGATCGACGGCAGCACACTCGACGGCCTTCGCAGGACCACCTCTCCTTTCTTCGGTCAGGACTATCCCTTTCATTTTACAGAGCCTGAAGAATACGAAGCCTTGCTCGCAAAACGCGGATTTGCCATCCTGCGGAACGAGCGCATCGGAAGAACCTATCGCTCGCGCGAGGAATACTTCGAATTCACAAGCATCCACGCGCAGCGAGGCGCTTAACTCTATCGTTCGTATATATTGGCGTAGCCGGGAAAAAACTGACAAGGAATACTCAGCGTGTCGAACGACGCTCTCAAAGAACTGGATAGCCATTTCTCTTTTGGAGAGAATTGGGCTTCCTATGCCAAACTAATTGGGGAGCGCCAGATCGAGCAAGCAATGGAAGGGTTGACCAAGCTCATCCCTGCAAACGATATAAAAGGGCGCACCTTTCTCGATATCGGCTGTGGATCAGGCCTTCATGCCCTGGCAGCCGCAAGACTCGGCGTTTCGCGTGTTGTCGGCGTCGACATCGATCCCAACAGCGCAGCTACGGCGCGGCAGGTCTTATCCCAGCACGCGAAGGATACACCTTGGCAAATTGAGAGTGTCAGTATCTTTGACCTCACGCCCCAATCATTTGGCCTATTCGACATCGTCTATTCGTGGGGCGTGCTTCATCACACCGGCGACATATGGCAAGCAATTGACAACGCGTCAGCTCTGGTCGCACCGGGAGGCTTGCTGGCAGTTGCGTTCTACCGAGAAACTTATCTCGACCCGTTCTGGAAACTCGAAAAGCGCCTTTACACAAGCGCTCCATCCTTTATCCAGAATGCAATCAAGGGTGGATACATCGGCGCGTTCCGTCTGGCACGAGCCGCGACCCGGCAAGGCTCATTCTCAAACTACATTGCCAGCTACACCTCCCGCCGAGGCATGGATTTCGAACACGACGTTCACGATTGGCTTGGCGGCTACCCCTACGAATCGACATTAGCCCCGGATGTCGATCGCCATCTCACATCGCTGGGGTTCAAGGCCGAGCGAATCTTTGCGCGGCCGAAATCCAGCGGAATATTCGGCTCAGGCTGTGATGAATATGTGTATCGGCGCGTCTGATTTTAGCCAGAAGTAAATTGAGACGTTTAGATTCATCTCGCCGGCCGCGATCCGATCGAGGTTTGACCGAGATCGGAGAAGTTCCATAGATGGAAGATTACCAGACCTTCCACGGAGCCTTCCCATCCTCCCATAAGCTGTTCAACAGCGTCTTGTCACGCAGCGTATCCATCGCATGCCAGAAACCGTTGTGTGCGAAAGCCATTAATTGCCCATCGCGCGCGATCTCCTTGATCGGAGCGCCTTCCCAACTGCTCGAGTCTCCCTCGATATAGTCCAGCACCTTTGGCGAAAGCACAAAGAAACCGCCATTGATGGCGGCGCCATCGCCCTGAGGTTTCTCCTCAAAACCATCAACCCGCTCGCCCGCCAGTCGCAATGCGCCATAGCGCCCCGGCGGCATAACCGACGTGACTGTCGCAAGCTTGCCGTGCGCCGTATGAAATGCGAGTTGGCGCGTCACGTCGATATCAGCGACGCCATCGCCATAGGTAAAGAAAAAGACTTCTTCATTTTCGATATAAGACGCCACCCGCTTGAGGCGCCCCGCGGTCATTGTGGAGTCTCCCGTATCAACAAGAGTTACTTTCCACGGTTCGGCATTGCGTTGATGAACTTCCATCTTGTTGTGCACCATGTCGAAGGTGACGTCCGACATATGCAGGAAGTAGTTCGCGAAGTATTCTTTGATTGTGTATCCCTTGTAGCCGCAGCAAATGATAAAATCATTGTGGCCGTAAGCCGAATAGATCTTCATGATATGCCAGAGGATGGGGCGTCCGCCGATTTCGATCATCGGCTTCGGCTTTAGGTGAGTTTCCTCCGAAATCCTGGTGCCCAAACCACCAGCCAGAATGACAACTTTCATATCGCTGATCCGCTTTCCGTAACGAAGTTCCTAAATCGACGATAATCTGCCGTCGAAAAGGTTTTTAGAAATTCCCGATACTCCGGCTTGCCGTAGAGTCTCGCCGCAGCAAAAATGCGGAACAGATATTCCGCGCTCTGCAACAAGGATGGTGGAAGCTTCTGAAGACGCACCTTTCGACTGACTGACGCCGCGAGATCGAACGTAATTTGCCCGGCATAGTCAGCAGCAAACAACCTCAGCAGTTGCTGACGCACGTCTGGATCTTGATCATCACCAGTCAATGAGGCGAGCAAATTCCGATAGAAATCAGATGTGTTCCGCGAGACGATCGTGCCGAAGCGACGCCCCACCGCATTGACATTCACCGAGTACTCCCGAAAAGCAAATGGAACAGCGCATCGCTTGAATTTTCCGGCACGCGCGACGTGCATGGTGATGGCTGTATCAACAAATCCCGCGAAGCCTTCAATGATTTCCGCGAAGTCTTGCTTTGCAACAAAATCGACTGCACTCCGCAAAATATCCGTGCGATTCACACCGTAGTACACCGTGCTTTTTGCATTCACGATCCGTTCAATCCAACGCTCCGAGACGTTATCGTGATAAGGATAAACCATCGGCCACAGGGCAATTCGATGCCTAAATGTTTGGTAGAGATATGCGTAACCTTGACTGAAGGCGTAGTCAGAATTGCGCTCCAGAAATGAGGCGCTGGCCTTCAGACCTTCTTTGGCAATAAAGTCATCGTCGGCGCACATCGCGACCAAAGGGGTCGTGACCTGCCTCATTGCGAGCTGGAGCTTCCGTGGATAAACCTCAAAACCACCCGGACAATGAACATGGGTGATATTGTCGGACTGAAGCCCACCGCAAGACGGCGAAACCGAGCTGTCAGCGATGACGATGGGGCAACCGAAATCGGAGAACCAGCGTACGCACCTGGACAAATAGCCCGGCCGATTGTGCGTCGGTATCAAAATCGTACAGTTGGAAATTGCGTTCATCGCGGTGGCCTTGAAGCCCAGCACGCCGCAAAACGCCCTATCGTGTTGCCGGCTTTACAGCTTTCATACCCACAAGACCGGGGTTTCGTCCATAGTCCGAGGCATCCGAAATGCCCTCAACATTGACCCCGTCCAGGCCAGCCGCTATCCGAACCCGGGATTTCTTGAAAAGCGCTTGCAGGCATTGAGTCCATGATATTCGCTAAAACTCGAATTCCGGTAGCCGGCCCCTCGATCACCAACCGGGAGGTCGAGCTTACGGCGGAAGCTGCGCAGACAGCGTGGTTTCAAAACAATTATGTTTTCAATCAGCGATTTGAAAACGCCGTCGCGGATTATGTCGACGTCCGTTATGCAGTATCGGTTCCTCACTGCACCGCGGCGCTTCATCTCGCGCTTGCGGCGCATGGAATTGGTCCCGGCGATGAAGTTATCGTGCCGGATGTCACATGGATCGCATCTGTTGCACCTGTCGTCTATGTGGGCGCAGATCCCGTTCTGGTTCACGTTCTCAAGGATACATGGTGTCTCGATCCTCGGTCGGTGGAAGCCGCGATAACGCCACGAACACGCGCGGTTATTGGCGTCGACCTTTACGGATCAATGTGCGACTGGGCTGAACTGCGGCGGATCGCCGATCAGTATAATCTCATTCTCATTGAGGATGCGGCAGAAGCACTCGGGTCATCTTTGCATGGCCGACGGGCGGGATCTCTGGGAGATGCAGCAGCCTTCAGCTTTCACGGTTCTAAAACAGTCGCGACCGGCGAAGGCGGAATGTTCGTGACCGACAACGAAGCGACATGGAAACGAGTTCTCTTTCTGCGCGATCACGGCCGCAATCCCGGCGACAAGTATTTTCTCAATAGCGAAATCGGCTTCAAATACCGGATGAGCGCGGTGCAAGCCGCTCTTGGTTGCGCACAGATGGAACGCATCGATGCGTTGATCACGGCGAAGCGGCAGATATTCTCATGGTACAATGAGCGAATTGGTCATCTGCAAGGGATCGCCCTCAATGCGGAGCCACCGGGCGTGTGCAACAGCTACTGGATGGTGACGGCTATTCTTGATCCCGAGCTTGGCCTGGATAAGTTCGCGATAATCGCCGAGATGGACAAGCGCAATATTGATACGCGGCCCTTCTTCTCACAACTGTCCACGCTGCCAGCCTTCGATGATCGCCCGGCGGCAAAACGGTTTCTCGACGTGAACCACTCCGACACACGCATCGCCGGGTATGGCATCAATCTGCCATCGGGGTATCACATGACCGAGGAACTAGTTGATGTGGTTTGCGAGGCCTTCAAAGAGATTATCGCGTCCTCCCGCGCCTAAGGCGCCGCATCAGCGATACCTGCTAACGCGGGCGGGAACGCCTACGACAATTGCATTGTCGGGGATATCCTTTGTCACCACAGCTCCCGCACCGACGTACACGCCCTTTCCAATTCGAAGATGAGGAAGAACGGTTGCGTTCGTTCCGATCGTCGAGAAATCGCCGATTGTTACTTCGCCGGCGATAGCGGCTGCCCCCATAACATGAACACCCTGCCCAAGCTGACAATCATGATCGACAGAACAGTTTGTGTTGAGGATGCAATAATCGCCGATCTGCGCAAAATCATTCACGACGGCGCCAGGCATTGCCTGAAGCCCTTTTCCGACTTCTACGGACTCACCTAAAAAAGATGCAGGATGAACAGCGGAAACCGGCTCCAGCCCTAATTCTGAAAGCCGGGTTGAGTAAGCGACGCGATCACGCCCCCTATCGCCCGCAACACATACCAGGAAACCGTCACATTGCCTCGCATGCTCATCAAAGACACCTTCATCAGAGATGAAGGTGCACTCCCATGGCGGCAACAAACTCGAATCCCTGTCATAGACAACAGGGACCGTGTGGCCCCTCTTGATTATCATGTTATGGGCAAGCCTGCCCTGCGCTTTGGCTCCGACAAGAAAGACACGCATTTGATTCTCGTCTCTATCTGATGCGCCTCAGATACCCACTTGGAGCTACTGTAATCAGTATCTTGTTTTCTACTGCCTGATCGATCTCAAACTCAGTATGTGCCTCGAGATACTTGCGAACTGCAGTTTTCGGATTGTCGCCGGGGCCCCAATTGCGATCGGGGAAAAAGTCTTTCGACATATCATCAACAACAGTATCCATCACAACGCAGTAGCTGCCAACGGACACCATCGGCGCGTACGCTTCAAGCTCCGCAAGAACATGCTCATGCGTATGGTTCGAGTCGAGTACGACAAGCACGCGCTTTCCAGCGGCAGCTTTCCTTGCTGTGGCAACCACATCCGGCGCGACACTCGATCCTTGCAAAAGGTGAATACGCTTGAACATAGGGTGGGCTTCGATAGCCTCACGATTGTGAGGACGGATATCTATATCGATCCCCAACACCTCACCCTTACCGATTAATTCCATCATTGATGCGTAGAAAATCAACGATCCGCCGTGGGCGACACCGGTTTCGATCAAAATGTCCGGCTGAACGCGCCAGAGGATTTCCTGCATCGCAATCATGTCTTGCGGATACTGAATAATCGGCCGGCCCATCCACTCAAAATGATACGAATACTTCGCACGCGCAGAAGCGTTAAACCAATCTCGCGTTGCCGCCTGCAGAGCAGCATCGGTGCCCTGACGAGCAATCTCTTCTTCGCATTCACATCGGAATTTTTCGGCGGGTGACATTAGCGGGTTGGTCATTATCGAAACAAATCACTCTGTTGTTTACGGAGAGTCGGAGGTGGTGGCCGCCCGCCTCCAATGGCTTGGCAGCCTGACCGATTGACGGCAAGCTATCCGATCAGGCATAGGATGGAAACCGTTAACACCGCGCGTCAACCATATCCCCGTTTGGTCCGGGCGCTGTCCCCCAAAAGGCGCATGAACATGCCTCTCAACCGAGAGTTCTGGCGCGGCAAACGCGTTTTGATCACCGGTCACACGGGGTTTAAGGGCGCTTGGCTCACACGCTGGCTTGCCAGCCTCGACTCTAACATTATCGGCCTTAGCCTGCCGCCAACAACCGCCCCCAACCTGCATGACATGCTGGCGACCCCTTTAGCGGGTGAATATATCCTCGATCTGAGCGATGCAGAAGCTACGCGCGAGGCCGTTGACAGCGCACAGCCGGATATCGTGTTGCACCTCGCCGCTCAATCCCTCGTCCCGGAGAGTTATCGCGATCCTGTGGGCACGTTCCGCTCCAATTTCATGGGCACGATCCATCTTCTGGACGCCATTCGATCATCCCAGGCGCGAGCAGCAATCCAAGCCATCGTTGTTGCCACAACGGACAAGGTTTACGCCAATGATGAAACCGGTCACGCATTCAACGAAGGCGACCGACTCGGCGGAGATGATCCCTATTCTGCATCGAAAGCCGCGGTCGAAATTGCCGTTCATGCATGGCGGCACTCCTTCGCAACGACCACTCCACCACTCGGAACTGTTCGAGCTGGAAATGTGATTGGCGGCGGAGACTGGGCTCCTTACAGACTTTTGCCGGACATCGTCCGTGCCGCACGATCAGGCAAGCCGCTCGACATTCGACGTCCGAACGCAACACGCCCGTGGCAACACGTTCTTGATCCGCTTCACGGATACCTTTTGTATGCTCAGGCTCTCGCGTCGGGCAACATGCCTCCGCCGAACCTCAACTTTGCACCCGCCGATACCAGATCGCTTGCGGTGAGAGAGATTGCCGATTCCCTGACGCAAGCGTTTGGCATTCCCGGCTGGCAATACGTCCCAGCTCCCGAGACCAAAGAGAAAGACGCGCTGGCGCTTGATGCATCCTTGGCATTCAAGTCGCTCGGCTGGAAGCCCAGCTTTAGCAACATCGCCGCCATTGCAACCACAGTTGAATGGTACAAGGCCTGGGCTCAGGGCGACGATGTCAAAACTCTAACAGATCGCCAGATCGAAAGCTTCGAAGAGACAATATGAGTCAGTGTCGTTTCTGCCGAAAACCGCTAACGAGAACCTTCATTGATCTCGGCCTGCAACCGCTTGCGAACTCTTATCGTCGCTTCGATCAGCTTCAATTTACCGAACCGCGCTATCCGCTGCACGCGAAAGTGTGCGAATCCTGCTTTCTGGTTCAGGTCGATCACGACGTCCCGCCAGATGCTATTTTCTCCGACTATGCTTATTTCTCTTCTTACTCACCCAGTTGGGTCGAACATGCGCGCCATTATGCAAAAGCAATGATTTCTCGGTTTGCGCTTCACGAAAACTCGCTGGTTGTCGAAATTGCAAGCAATGACGGATACCTGCTGCAACATTTTGGAACAGCGGGCATCGGCGTCCTCGGCATTGAGCCAGCCGGCAATGTTGCAAAGGAAGCTGAAGCACGCGGCATTAAGACCGAGGTTGCTTTTTTCAATCGTGACACGGCCGCGCGTCTACGTGCAGCCGGCGTACAAGCCGACCTCATGGCCGCCAACAATGTCCTGGCTCATGTGCCAGATATCAACGAATTCGTCAGTGGATTCCCCCTGATTTTGAGTGATCAAGGAGTGTTGACGGTAGAATTCCCTCATCTGCTCAATCTCATCGAGCAAACCCAATTCGACACGATTTATCACGAACACTACTCATATCTCTCGCTGCTCGCCTGCGAACGGATTTTTGGAGCGCATGGCATGCGCGTCTTCGATGTTGAGGAACTGCCAACACATGGCGGATCGTTGCGACTCTTCGTGTGCCACAATTCGGCAGACCATAAGCCGGCCGAGGGACTGACACGTGTTCGACAAAAAGAGAAATGGGCCGGGATTGGCGATTTGGCAACTTACGGTGGTTTTAACGCTCGAGCAGAAGAAATCAGAGATGAACTCAAAGATTTCTTGAGAGATACAAAAGAAGAAAACCTCAACGTAGCCGCTTACGGAGCTGCAGCGAAAGGCAATACGTTACTGAACTACTGTGGCATTAATACAGATCTTATCTCTGTAGTCTTTGACAAAAATCCTCACAAGCAAAACCACTATCTGCCCGGATCGCAAATTCCCATTAAGTCCCCCGATCTGATCACTCACACCAAGCCGGATGTATTGCTCATTCTTCCCTGGAATCTGCGAGATGAAATCATGGCTGAGCAATCCACCCTCAAAGGATGGGGCGGGCGCTTCGTGACTGCAATTCCCAGGCTCAATATTTTCTAGTGAGTGAGAGACAGATTGAATGCGTCTCATCAAAACCGATATTCCGGATCTGCTCATTCTGGAGAGCAATCCAAATCATGACGGGCGGGGCTATTTCCACCGCCTGTTTGACGCAGCGGTTTTTGAGAGCGCCGACATCGATTTCATTCCGCGGCAAAGCGGAATAAGCCACAATTTGCGCGCTGGTACTTTGCGCGGCCTTCATTATCAGACGGGCCGAAGCTCGCAGGCGAAACTTGTCCGCTGCCTGCGCGGCAAACTCTTCGATGTCGCAGTAGACCTGCGCCCGGCATCAATAACCTATCGGCGCTGGTTTGGTATTGAACTCAGCGAGAATGACCATCGAGCGCTGTTTGTTCCAGCCGGGTTCGCGCATGGTTTTTTAACGATCCAGGATCGAACCGATATTCTGTACGAACTGAGCAACGCCGAGAACGTCAACGAAGCCGCTGGCATACGCTGGAACGACCCGATCTTCGGCATCCGATGGCCCGGCACGCCAGTTGTAATAAATGAGCGCGACACGAATTATCCTGACTTCGCAGCCAGGAAATAGACCTTCCTCAATCAAGCCTCTGCCGATTGCGAAACAACTCTTTCGGCTTTACCCTTCTCAAGGTTGATAACGAAATCGGCCTCACGCACCAAGGCAGGGCGATGAGTAATCGCAATAACCGTAATGCGGCCCTTTACCCTCGCAAGCGCCTGGGTCACCAGCTCCTCCGTATCGGCATCAAGGGAACTCGTGGCTTCATCCAGCACAAGAAGGCGCGGATGTCCCAGTAACGCGCGAGCCAGTGCAATGCGTTGGCGCTCACCACCGGAAAGCCGATTGCCATGATCGCCCACTAAGGTATCGAGACCGTCGGGCAATCGTTGAACAAAATCAGCAGCCGCAGCGTTTAGAGCGACACGTATCTCCTCGTCGGTGGTTTGCGGCCTGATCCAGCGGAGGTTATCGCGGATGCTGGCATTGAACAGAACAGGATCCTGTCCGAGATAACCAATCGCCCTCCTCCAGGACGTGACCGGCAGAGTATCCAATGGATGCCCGTCGACCTTTACCGAGCCGCTTGTCGGCCTTCGAAGACCGAGAGCGCAATCGAGCAAGGTTGTCTTTCCGGAGCCGGTTTGACCTGTGAGTGCGACAAACGACCCGGCGGGCACGTTGACATTCACACGATCCAGAATCGTACGGGACTCGATCTGAACCGACAGATGATCGATAGCAATCGATGCTGCGTGATTGGGCGGCCATCCATCCGGAGGGATTCGTGGCGCGACAACGTGGTTTGAGCGAGCTTCGCGGAGAAGTCGCATCGCTTCGCTGAATGCCGGCATGTGAAAATCAATGATTTGCAGGCTTTGACGCAACCCGGTTATCCTGGGGAAAAGCCTGACAAATATGGCGATAATCACCAATATGGCGCCGACATCGACGGTCAGAAATTTCGGGCCCGCATATAGAAGCGCAACCACGAGCAACCCGCCGCTGTATTCGAAGATCGCCCGCACGACTTGCGCGTCAAAGGTATTTCCGAAAGAGACCGTTTCCATCCGATTCACGGTCCCAGCCAGTCGCGCAAATGCCCGGTCTTCGGTGGCAGTTGCCTTCACGAATTTAGCGCCGCCGATGATTTCTTCTGTATCCGCGATTAAGTCCGCGTTGAGTTTGGTTTGTTCTGTACCGAAGGCCAGCGCGCGAACGGCCCACCAGCGCGTAAGACCGAAGAGTAGCGCGCCAAAAACCAGCAGCAGTCCCACGACGATGGGAGCGATGAACAACGAGATAACGATCTGAACAAGGACGAACAACAGAGCTGCGGCCGCTACATTGAACTGAGAAAAAACCAGCCCAATGCGCATCGGCTCGTTGGCGATGGCGGTCACAAGATCCCCGGTTCTACGCGAGACGAAAAATTCGTAATCCGCGGCCAGAAATCCCGAAAACATCCGCCGCTGCCAGAAAGCCACGTAGAACGACTGCAACCGAGCCGCCAAGAACGACTGCAGCAGAAAGGCTGCCGCACTCGAAACGATGAGGACGACGATCAAGACAGCAATCGACAGGGGCGTCACAGACAGTCCAACCGCTTCGATCAGGCGGAAAAAGATCTTGCTAATATGGTCGGCTGGTCCCGAGGTCGCGTGACTAAAACCGGACAACAGAGGCAATAGTGACGCGACAGTTGCCCCTTCAAGCAGCGCACATAGAAACGTCAACAGCGCCAGCAACGGCAGCTTCCAGCGCAACGCCGCCCACGCATCTTTTACGAAGGAATACGACGCTGCGTTCACGAAAATATCCAATCGTTGTGCGTCCGCCGACTTGGCGGAAATCTTGAATAAAAATCTATCACTTAATCAAGCTTGTCCGATCAATTGCGCATCTGTCACGACACGAACCTTACGACCGAGCATATCGAGAAGAAGCTCAACCCGCTCATTGTCTGTTTTTGCGAGAAAGATTCCGCAGCAAGAATCGAAGGCACCGCTTATAATGCGCACTTGATCCCCCGCTTTGAGACGCGCGGCCGGCGAAACAACCGACAGAAATCCATCCGCTTTCTCATGCGCCTTAAGTTGCTCGACGACATCGGTTGCAATACGCGCCGGAACTCCCTCGTGCCCAACCAGACGCTTGATTCCAACCGTCGAATTGATTGCGCGCCAACGCTGCTTTTCCAGATCAATTCTCACGAAAACGTAGTTCGGAAACAGGGGCGCTTTCACGACGCTAACGCGGCGCGCGTGACGTACCGTCTTGTGGTACACCGGCAAGTATACCTCAAAATCCTGCTTGCTCAGGTTCGCACAAGCTTTGATCTCCCCCTGAACCTGGGTCTGAGCCACATACCATGCAGCGTTCGAAGAGGCTGTCATGATGATGACTGATCCTTCACCTTACGAGGGCGCAGGTCGACAAGTTCAGGGATGAGAACTGCATCAGTACCAAGCTTTTGCCGAACTTCATCGACGATACCAACAATCAAGGGAGTCGGCATCAATGCAGTCACGACAAATCCGTCAAGCTCGACTTCAATTGCGCCAAGTTCTCTGACAACGGGCAATCCAACAAACCGCGTAAGCTTGCTGGATGGATCGACTACACACACCAGAGAGACATCGCTTTCAATCGCACAGATCGCAGCGATCTCAGCAAGGTCGGAAACCCCCACCAATGCGAGCTGCTTGAGGTGCATATCTTTGGCGGTCTCGAAAACCTTTAGACAATCCGCCTTTGCCTTCCGGAAAAAGCCGAAAGACGATGACAGGTACTCAACTGTGAGGCGGGATTTCTCGGCGAAGCCTTGCGGGGTGAGATAGTAGGCGTAGCGGCGCGCGGGCGCCTGACTCGCCTTTACAAACCCCTTTTTGATGCAGCGATTAAGATAGGCGTTGACCAGGCCAAGCGCGATTCCGAGTTCAGCCGCAAAATGCCGCTGCGACCTAGCCCCATCCTGTTCGACAGAGTTCAGCAGACCGAGAATAATACGGTCACTGTCTTCCTCGCGCTCACCTTGAGGTAACGCCCGCTCCATTGGCTCACTCCCTAACCCGGCCTCAATACTGTGTTCATGGAATGAACGTCAAGATTACAATGACGGCGCCACCGTAACCTATTGATGAAAAACAACTAACAAGATAGAAGCTGAACCGTCCCCGGGCGGGCTTCACGATCCCGGCTTGCTCCCTGTGTTCATCCGAATGACGGCCTCAACTACAAAACTCCTCTACGTCGTCACCGAGGACAAGGCCTTCCTGTCCCATCGGCTTCCCATGGCGCGTGCGGCGCGCGATGCGGGATTTGAGGTTCATGTGGCCGCATCGGTTGGACCGGGGGCGGAGGCGATACGCGCCGAAGGTTTCACTATCCATCCCATGCCGCTGCGGCGCGGCGGACTGTCGCCACTGGGCGCGATCGCCACCATCAGGGCGCTTCGCCGGATCAAACGCGAACTCGCGCCCGCGATTGTGCACCATGTCGGCATGCAGATCTGCGTCCTCGGCGGCATCTCGTCGCTCGGCATGACGACGCCGCAAATCAACGCGATGACGGGCCTCGGTTACGCATTTACGTCGACCACCGCGCAAGCGCTTCTGCTTCGCGTCGTCATCGCGGTCGCGCTGCGATTTCTGCTCAACCGGGATCATGCGGTCTTTCTTGTGCAGAATCCCGACGACCGCACGGCGCTGGAGACGATCGGGATTGATCGCCATCGGCTCGCCCGCATTCCAGGCTCCGGCGTCGATACCGACAAGCTGACGCCGCTGCCGGAACCCGGCGGTCCGATCACGGTGGGATTTGCGGGGCGCCTCCTGACCAGCAAGGGCATTCGTGCGCTGGTCGCGGCACATCGCATTTTGCGCGCGCGGGGTTTGGACATTCGCCTGCGCATTGCCGGAGACCCCGATCCGGCCAATCCTGATTCCGTCACCCTCGACGACGCGCGGCAGTGGAACAACGAGCCGGGCATCGCATGGCTGGGCCATGTGCCGGACATCGAAGCGCTGTGGCGCGATTGCCATATCGCCGCCCTTCCCTCTCACAGGGAAGGTCTGCCGAAAAGTCTTCTGGAAGCGGCGGCATGCGGCCGGCCACTCGTCGCCACCGACGCCCCGGGCTGCCGCGAGATCGCAATCCCGGGACAAACAGGCCTGCTGGTGCCGATCGAAAATCCGCAAGCCCTTGCCGACGCAATCGGCGAGCTCGCCTCCTCGCGGGACCTGAGAGCCCGATACGGCGCGGCCGCCCGGCAGCTTGTGGTCGAAACGATGTCAGCTCAAGCCATCGGCGCGGCGATTGTCGGCCTTTACAAGGAACAGATCGGACGCACCCGCTGACTCGCGCACGCGGTCACATTTCCCGCAACCTGATCGTAGCGTTCAGAACGGCGAAAAGCTGCGCGCCTCGCATTTGTCATTGATGACCGCGGGCCGCCACGTCGAGACCGTATCGCCTTTCAGAAAAAACGTGAAGTAACGCGCCTCGTTACCGGAGCGCCCGCGCGAGCACACGGTCCATCGTTCCGGCCCCGACTGTGCTTCGTTCGGCCCGATGCCGGAAATCTCCGACTGGCTGATATCTTTCATCGACTGAACAATCTGCTGGATGCGATCGAAGATGATTTTCTGCTGGCGAGAATCCGGCTCCGGATCCGGCTGCACCGACTCCTGCACATCGAAGAAAAACGTGCACCCGCCGAGCAGGACTGCCGCAAGCAGCAATTGAAGCCACCGTATTGCCGCCAATGATGCTCACTCCCGCCTGTCCGGCAGACTTACTATCGCTTTGGCGCTTCGATTAAAAGTGATATCGAGGGCTTGAAAAATCATCAGCGCCGACGTGTCACGCATTTTCATGAGTTCAATTCCAATCATCGCGATACCGCTGCTCGCCTGCGTTGTTTGCGCGGCTCTCATCGTCCTGCTGCGCCCGCTGCTTCAGCGCTACGCGCTGGCCCGGCCGAACGCACGATCATCGCATCGTGTGCCGACGCCACAGGGCGGAGGATTGGCTGTCATCGTCGCCACAATTGCCGGCGCTGCATTTTCGGCTTGGTATCCCGGTGGAACTGCGTGGCCAGCTCTGCTCCCGCTGCTTGCGTCAGCGGTGCTGCTCGCCTGCGTCGGCGCCTACGATGACCTGCGCGCCATGCCGGTGTTTCCGCGCTTGCTCGCGCAGGCCGCGGCGGTGGGTGTCGTTCTCGCAACCCTTCCCGCCGAATTCCATCTGGTATCCGCCCTGCCGTTGTGGGCCGAACGGCTGTTGCTGCTCGTTGGCGGGCTTTGGTTCGTCAATCTGGTCAACTTCATGGACGGCCTCGACTGGATGACCGTGGCGGAAGTTGTCCCCGTGATGGGCGCGCTGGCGGCATTCGGCCTTTGGGGACAATTGCCCCCTGGGCCGACGATCATTGCAATCGCGCTGCTTGGCGCGATGATCGGCTTTGCACCGTTCAACAGGCCTGTCGCAAAACTTTTCCTGGGCGATGTCGGCAGCCTGCCGATCGGCCTGCTGATGGGATGGTGCCTGCTCCAGCTTGCAGGAAGCGGACATCTCGCCGCCGCGCTGCTGCTTCCGCTCTACTATCTCGCCGACGCGACGCTGACGCTGTTTCGGCGTCTGATGAATGGCGAGACCGTCTGGGTCGCTCACCGCTCTCACTTTTATCAGCGAGCGACCGACAATGGCTTCAGCGTCATGCAAGTTGTCGGCGAAGTCTTCGCTCTGAACGTTGCGCTCGCAGCCCTTGCCGCGGCCACCATCCAGGTCAAGGCACCCTTCATTCAGGGCATCGCGCTGGTGTTCGGCGCCGGTGCGGCCGCAATCGTCCTTTACCGCTTCTCTCGCCCGCGCAAGATTTCGAGCTGAGCTTACGCGGCGCCACTCTTGAATTCCGGAATCGCGTCCTTCAGCACACCGACGATCACGCTGCGCTGCTCGCTTCCGACCGCTTTCTCCAGCGTGGACAGCCAGCGCTGCAACGTCTCCAGCGGCGGCTCGTTGGGGCGCGCCGCGACGATGCCGGCGATGCCGATCTCCGCCGTGGGTTCTTCGTGGGCGAACAGGATTTCGTTGAGGCGCTCGCCCGGCCGCACGCCGGTGAACACGATGTCGATGTCATAGCCCGGCTGCAGGCCCGACAGGCGGATAATGCGCTCGGCAAGATCGACGATCTTCACCGGCTGGCCCATGTTCAGGACATAGACCGAGACGTCCGGCCGCACCGGGCCAAGCGCATGGGTCGCGGATGTCACCACAAGATCGCACGCTTCACGGATGGTCATGAAGTAACGCACCATATCCGGATGCGTCACCGTGACGGGTCCCCCCGCCTCGATCTGCGCCTTGAACTTCGGCACCACCGAACCGTTCGACGCCAGCACATTGCCGAACCGGACAGAGATCAGCCGCATCGGGGTCTTGCCGTTGGCCTTGTGCATCAGGTCGCGATCAAGGGCCTGGCAATACATTTCGGCGAAGCGCTTGGTCAGACCCAGCATCGACACAGGCTCGATCGCCTTGTCGGTCGAGATCATCACCATGGCTTCCGCGCCGGCGGCCACCGCCGCATCGGCCACATTGACGGTGCCGAAGATATTGGTCTTGACCCCCTCGCCCCAGTCGCGCTCGAGGATCGGAACATGCTTCAGCGCCGCGGCGTGAAACACAATGTCTGGCTTGAACTCCGCCATCAGATGCATGATGCGCGCACGATCACGAATATCCGCAATACGGCCTTCGACAACCGCCTCCGGAAACTTCACAGCGAGCGCTTCGACCACCGCATGCAAAGCCGGTTCCGCATTCTCCACGATCAACAGCCGCGACGCGCCAAACGTCACCGCGCGGTCGCAAATTTCCGAGCCGATTGATCCGCCGCCGCCGGTGACGACAACCGATTTCCCTTTCACGAAATTCTCGAGCCGCTGATAGTCGATCTTGACGCTCGGCCGCAGCAGCAGGTCTTCCACCGCCACCGGGGCCAGACGCGGCGCTTCTCCGCTGCCTTCGAGTGAGGGCAGACGGCTGACCGTCAACCCGAGTTTGCGCGCGCGTGTCAGCACCGATTCCGGCGCGGCATCGGCCTCGAACGCCGACGGCAGCATGACAAGACGCTCGATCGGCCGCTC
>JACDJB010001665.1_pt1 | contig 17577 bp, 17 predicted proteins | sample 7454121 | NCBI WGS metagenome assembly JACDJB01 (sample SAMN14253290, study PRJNA609438) | sludge metagenome | isolation source: sludge after 25d culture with pyrite | collected 2018-12-20 | reverse complement strand
GTGAACACAGCCCGACCGGTCGCCGGATTTCCACCTCACGGCCGCCGGCCCCAACTTGTTGCATCCACAACTGGGTCTCCCCAGAAGGCCACGTACGGTTCCGGAGCTCCCCAGTTGCGGCCGCAACGAGCGGGATCGGCGCGCACCGACGACCGAGCACGCGTACTGCTGCTGCTGGTGAACCGCCGTTCGGTCTCCGCCCGATCCAGACGGACGGCTACACCGCAGGTTGTTGTTGGGTGATGCAGTGGATGCCGCCGCCACAGGCGAAGATGTCGCGAGCGTCGTGCAGCACGATCTCGCGGCCGGGGTAGGCGCCCTCCAGGATCGAAGCTGCCACGTCGTCGTTCGGGTCGTCGAACGAGCACAGGATGACGGCGCCGTTGCAGATGTAGTGGTTGAGGTAGCTCCAGTCGACCAGCTCGCCGTCGGCGTGGGTCTGCACCGGGGCCGGCACCTCGATCAGCTCCAGCTCGCGGCCGGTGGCGTCGGTCGAGCGACGCAGCAGTTCGATGTACTCGCTGGTGACCTCGTAGTCGGGGTGTGATGGGTCGGTCTGGCGGTGCACCAGCAGCACCCCCGGCCGCACGAAGCACGCGCAGATGTCGACGTGACCGCGGGTGCCGAAGCGGTCGTAGTCCTTGGTGAGACCTCGCGGCAGCCAGATGGCCTTGCTGACGCCGAGATACGCCTTGAACTCGGTCTCCACCGACTCGGCGTTCATCGTCGGGTTGCGCCCCGGGTCGAGCTGCACGGTGGTGGTGCACAGCACGGTGCCCTCGCCGTCGACGTGGATGCCGCCACCCTCGTTGACCATCGGGGAACTGAACAGCTGTGCACCGGCCAACCCGGCGATGAACGCACCGACGTGCTGCTCGTCGGTCCAGTCGCTGAACCCTGCATCGCCCCAGGCGTTGAACTTCCAGTGCGTGGCACCCAGCCGACCGTCGGGGTGCGTGAGGAACGTCGGCCCGCTGTCGCGCGCCCACGAATCGCCGATGGGCGTCTCGTGGATCTCGATCGAAGCGTCGACCATCGTGCGCGCCACCTCGCCGTCGCCGAGGTTGCAGACCAGCGACACCGGTTCGAAGCGATTGATGGTGTTGGCCACGCTGGCCCACACGCGGCGGTAGCGGCCGAGGTCGCCATCGGCGTCGTCGCCGAAGCCATCGTTGACGGGCGGGAACTCCATCCAGGTGCGCTCGTGCGGCACCCACTCGGGCGGCATCGAGAAACCTTCGAGGCGGGGGGTGGTCACGGCACTGCTCCTTGCGAACGATCAGAGGAAGTAGAGGCGGCTGAGCGACACCTCGTCGGAGGGGGCGGAGTACACGGCCTCACCGTCGAGCGACACCATGCCCGTTCTCGCATCGACGTCGACAGTGCCCAGGCGGTTGTTGAGCACCATGTTCGCGGGGCCGATGTTGCGTGTGCCCTTCACCGCCACCCGGCGACGGCGAGTGGTCATGTGGTCATCGCCGGCATCGAGCGCTGCCTGGCTGACGAACGCCACCGACAGGTCGGCGGCCGTGGAGCCGAAGGAACCGAACTGCGGCCCGAGCACCAGCGGCTGGCACGAGTCGGTGGTGGCATTCGGGTCGCCAGTGACGCCGTACGCAGGGAAGCCGGCCTTGAGCACCAGCTGCGGCTTGGCGCCGAAGTGGTCGGGGCGCCAGAGCACGATGTCGGCCAGCTTGCCGACATCCAGCGACCCGATCTCGTGTGCCAGCCCGTGCGCGATGGCGGGATTGATGGTGAGCTTGGCCATGTACTGGCGCACGCGATCGTTGTCGTGCACGGTGGGCTCGGTACGCAGGTCCTGCTTGTTCTTCGCTGCCAATTGGAACGTGCGCCGAACCGTCTCGCCGGCGCGCCCCATGCCCTGCGCATCGCTGGAGGTGATGCCGATGACGCCCAGGTCGTGCAACACACCCTCGGCGCCCATCGTGCCGTTGCGGATGCGATCGGTGACCATTGCATGATCCGTGTGCGAGTGGTGGTTCAGGCCGTGCGCACTGAAGATCATCTCGTAGTGCTCGTCGAGCGCGTCGCGCCCGAATGGCAGCGTGGGGTTGGTCGACGACCCGATCACGTTGGCGACACCGGCCAGCTGCAACACGTTGGGAACGTGCCCGCCGCCGCAACCCTCGATGTGGAAGGCATGGATGGTGCGGCCGGCCAGCACCCGCAACGTGTCGTCGACGGAGAGGCATTCATTGAGGCCGTCGGTGTGCAATGCCACCTGCACGTCGAACACCTCGGCGACGTTCAGCGCGGTGTCGAGCGCCCGCGTGTGGGCACCCATGTCCTCGTGCACCTTGAAGCCACACGCGCCTCCCTCGACGAGCGCCTCGATGAGGGGCGATTCATCCGACGACGAGCCGCGACCGAGGAACCCGATGTTGACCGGCCACTGATCGAAGCTGTTGAACGCGTGCCGGAGCGCCCACGGCGAGTTGACCCCGACACCCCACACCGGCCCGAACTCCTGCCCGATGATGGACGTGACGCCAGACGCCAGCGAGGCCTCCATGATGCGCGGCGACAGCAGGTGCACGTGCGTGTCGATGGCGCCGGCGGTGGCGATGAGCCCCTCGCCGCTGATGATGGTGGTGCCGGTGCCGACCACCACATCGACATCGTCCTGCATGTCGGGGTTGCCGGCGCGGCCGATGCCGCAGATGCGCCCCTCACGAATGCCGATGCTCGCCTTGCCGATGCGGCAGGTGGCATCGATGACGACGACGTTGGAGATGACGACATCGCACGTGTCGCGCACCGCAGCGGCCTTCAACAGCAGCCCGTCACGGGCGGTCTTGCCGAAGCCGGCCAGGAACTCGTTGCCGCGTTCCTGCGCGTCGTACTCGATCTGGATGACGAGGCCCGTGTCGCCCAGCCGAACCCTGTCACCGACCGTGGGGCCGTGGATCGCGGCGTATGCGTCGGGCAGGATCTCGTCGGGGTGCGCGTGGCTGTGTGGCACTGCGCCATCGTCGTGGCTGTGCTCGAACTCGCCGTGCGAATGGCGATGCGGGTGGCCATGACCGTGGGGGTGCGAGTGGTCGCTCATGCCTCGGCTCCGAGGTAGCCCTGCGCCACTGCTCGCGCCAGCGCAGCCGCTTTCGCACCGGGTGCATCGAGCGGGCCGTCGACCAGGCCGGCGAACCCGATCGCGACACGGGCACCACCCACGGGAACCAGCGGTGCATCGGTGGCCTCGCCGGGTTCGAAGCGCTGCGCCGCGCCGGCGGGAATGGCCAGCCGCATGCCATAGGCCGCTGCGCGATCGAACGACAGCCGCTGGTTCACCTCGAAGAAGTGGAAGTGCGAGGTGATGCTCACCGGCACATCCGACGTGTTGACGACGGTGAGGTGCACCAGGCCGGGCGGCGGGCTCGGCTCGCGCGCGGCTGCCAGCACCGCACCAGGCCCCTGCGAGCCCAGGCCAGCGCCCTCGCCGAACGGGTTGCGCACCACCACCATGCGGGTGCCGTCGTCGAACATCGCTTCCACCTTCACCTCACCGACGATGTCGGGCACCCCGGGCAACACGTCGGCGTCGGTGAGCACGTTGGCACCCGCCGCGGCGGCCTCCATCAACCGGGCACCGTCGCGCGCCGCCTCGCACACCGTGTCGGCGATGAGCGCCGTCGCTTCCGGTACGTTCAACCGCAGCCCACGCGCACGGCGCGCCCGCGCCAGCTCGGCAGCGGTGAAGATCAGCAGCCTGTCGCGGTCGGTGGGCGTGAGACGCATGACGGCGAGGCTATTCGCTGCGCACAGAGTCGCCGCGAAGGGCGCGACCTCCAACTGCGCCCCGGCCGTATCCTTGGCGCATGATTGCGGAGCTGCAGAGCTGGTCACCTCGGCGTTGGGTCACGGCGGCGGCCGCCGGCGTGATCGTGGCGCTGCTCGTGGGTTTGCCCACCGATGTCATTCCCAACCCGGTGTTCGGCCGGCCCGTACCTGTGACCTGGTGGTCCTACCCAGTCCTCGTGTTCACCGCGGTGCTCGGCGGCATCCTGGCCGCCACCTACGTCCGCGACCCCGAGCTTCCCGCCGACCCAGGCTCTGCGGGGGCGGCCGACGACGAGCGCATCGCACGCACCGGGGGGTTCGGTGGGTTGCTGTCGTTCTTCGCGGTCGGGTGCCCGGTGTGCAACAAGCTGGTGGTGATCGCGCTGGGTACGGTGGGCGCCCGTCGCTGGTTCGAGCCCATCCAGCCGCTGCTCGCCGTGCTGTCGCTCGTGTTGCTGTTGGTCGCTCTGCGCGCCCGGCTGCGCAACTCACGGGCCTGCCCCATCCCGGCGCGCTGAGCGCCGCCGGATTCAGCGTCAGTCGGTCTCCAGGCCGGCCAGCGAGCCCTCGGCGCGCCACTGCTCGAGCAGCCGGATGAACCCGGGTGAGCCGCCGCCGTAGCTGCCGTTGCGCACACTGCGCTCCGCCGGCCGCCCCTCGTTGTTGTAGTAGCCGGGCGTGCACGCCTCCAGGAACTTCACGTTGAACTGCGCCATCTCGACGATGGTCTGCACCCACGCGTCTTCCGCCTCCTGCTCGGCCTCGATGAGCGTGAGCCCATCGACCGCGGCGCGGCCGAGCAGGTACCCGAGATGCTTGGCCTGCTCGTCGAGCATGTGTGGGAAGTTGACCGAGAAGCCCGACTGCACGATGCTGACGATGAAGCAGTTGGGGAACCCGCGTGAGTGGAAGCCGTGAAAGGTGGACACCCCATCGGCCCACTTCTCGGTGAGCGTGACGCCGTCGCGACCGTGCACCTCGTACCCGGCTCGGCGGGCGTAGTCGGTGCCCACTTCGAACCCGGTGGCATAGATCAGGCAGTCGACCGGGTACTCGACCCCGTTGGCCCACACGCTGTGCTCGGTGATGCGCTCCACCCCGCGCCCGTCGGTGTCGACGAGGGTGACGTTGGGCCGGTTGAAGGTGGGCAGGTAGTCGTCGTGGAAGCACGGGCGCTTGCAGAACTGGCGATACCACGGCTTCAGCGCCTCGGCCATCACCGGGTCCTGCACGATCTGGTCGACCCGTGCACGGATCTGCTCCATCTTGTCGAAGTCGGCCAGCTCCATCACCCGCCCGATGCCCTCCGGGCTCATGTCGCCGCCCTCGCCCTGCCGCAGGCGGATGAGCAGGTTGCCGATGATGTCGGTCCAGCCGTCGTGCACCAGGTCTTCCGACTCGGGAATGCCCGAGACCAGGTTGTTGAAGTTGTCCATCCGCCGCTTCTGCCAACCAGGCTGCAGCTGGGCCTCCCACTCGGGGTCGGTGGGCCGGTCGTCGCGCACGTCGATGCTCGACGGCGTGCGCTGGAACACGTACAGCTCCTTGGCCGCTGCCCCCAGGTGCGGCACGCACTGCACTGCCGTGGCTCCGGTGCCGATGATGCCGACCACCTTGTCGCGCAGCCCGTCGAGGCCGCCGGTGGAGTCGCCACCGGTGTAGTCGTAGTCCCAGCGACTGGTGTGGAACGAGTGCCCCTGGAACGACTCGACGCCGGGAATGCCGGGCAGCTTCGGGCGATGCAGCGGACCGTTGGCCATCACCACGAAGCGAGCTCGCATGCGGTCGCCGCGGTTGGTGCTGATGACCCAGCGGCGTTCGGTGTCGTCCCACGTGAGATCGGTGACCTCGGTGGACAGGCACGCGTTGTCGTACAGGCGGAAGTGGCGGGCGATGTTGCGGCTGTGCTCCAGGATCTCGGGCGCCGGCGCGTACTTCTTGCGCGGCACGTAGCCCACCTCCTCCAGCAGCGGCAGGTACACGTAGCTCTCCACGTCGCATGCCGCGCCCGGATACCGGTTCCAGTACCAGGTGCCCCCGAAGTCGCCACCCTTCTCGATGAGCCGCAGGTCTTCGATGCCCGCCTCGCGCAGGCGGGCACCAACCAGCAGGCCGCCGAAGCCACCACCGATGATGGCCACCTCCACCTCGTCGTGCAGCGCCGGCCGTTCCTGCACCGCGACGTACGGGTCGTCGAGGTAGTGGGCGAACTGTCCCTTCATCTCCACGTACTGCTCGTTGGCATCGGCGCGCACGCGCTTGTCGCGCTCGCTCTGGTACTTCTCGCGCAGTGCGTCGGGCTCGAAATCGATGCTCATCCGTGTTCCCTTCGACGACGCGCCCTCGAGACGTGCGCCACGCGCGAGTGTGTCAGCACGATCGGGTCGAGCGAGAGCCGAGCGACCCGGTCGACGGCCACCCTCGCGCCGGAGATATGTTCACGACATGCCCGACGTCGTGTTCAAGGACCTCTGTATCGATGTCACCGCAGGTGGTGGTCGACCAGAAGCGGTGGCGCGGTTCTGGGGTGCCGCGTTGCACCAGCCGGTGGTCGAGCACGAGGGTGGCGACTTCCACTTGGAACCACCGATGGGTGGTTCCAAGGAGCGCACGATCTGGATCAACGCGGTGCTCGAGCCTCCCGCCGGCAAGAGCCGGGTGCACCTCGACCTGCGCGTGCCCGGGGGCGACCCGGTGCCGTTGATCTCGTGCGGCGCGCGAGTGGCCAGCGAGCCAGGCGAAGGCCACCCGTGGTACGTGCTCAACGATCCCGACGGCGTGGCGTTCTGCGTGTTCGGCCCGCATCCGCAGTACCCCGATGCGCCCAACGGCCCCTTCGAGCTGGTGGTCGACGCGGTCGACCCGTTGCGCATCGCCACCTGGTGGGCCGCACGCACCGGCGGCATCGTGGGCCAACGCTCCGACACAGGGCACGCGTGGGTGGAGGGCGCCGCCGGGTTCCCGTTCCTGTTCTGGGTGTTCAACCCCGTGCCGGAGCACAAGACCGTCAAGAACAGAGTGCATTGGGATGTGAAGCTGGCCAACGCAACGGTCGACGACCTGGTCGACGCTGGTGCAACGCTGCTGCGCATGCGCGACGGCGACATCGACTGGTGGGTGCTGGCCGACCCGGAGGGCAATGAGTTCTGCGCCTTCGCGTGACACCTGGCACGGGCAAACTACGCCGTTGTGACCCGCAGTTCATCTGCCCGACACCTTTGCACCGTACCGTGATGGTGACCGCTCGACGAGAGGACGGCCACCGATGACCAGTTCCCCCTCGATCTCCCCCGAGATCACCCCAACGACACTTGTGCTGCTCGACCCCACTTCGCCCGACGGCGAGAGCGCGCTCACCCTGCTGAGCGACGACGACCAGCACATCACCCTGCTGGTGCTGCTCAGCGGCCCGGCGTCGCGTGCGCTGCGCGACTTCGCCCGCGCCGAGAACATCGACATGTCCACCGCCGGGTGGCGCTACCTCGAGGAAGTGGTCAGCCGGCTCGACCACGCCGCCGGTCACCTGCTGGCCATGACGGCATGCGGCCCCAGCGCCGCCGCCGAACTGGCCGACGTCGCTGCCACCGACACCGTTCGCCGAGTGCTGCTGCCCTCGTCGGTCGATCGCCTCGAGCCAGGGCTGGCCGGTCTGCTCACGCGTTGCGTCTCGGCGCCCGTGCTCACCGCATCGGCGCTCTCGCCCGCCGCCTGAGGCTCTACGCTGCCTCCGTCGCCAGCGAAGGGGCACCATGAGCACAGGGTCTGCCAGCATCACCATCGATCGTCCGCCCGCCGAGGTGTGGGCGGCCATCGCCGACATCACGCGCATGGGCGACTGGAGCCCGGAGTGCATCGCCGGGCGATGGGTGGGCGGCGCAACCGGCCCTGCGATCGGTGCCACGTTCGAAGGCGACAACGTGGCCAAGCTGGCCGGTCGCACGATCAAGAAGTGGACCACCACGTCCGAGGTCACGGCGTGTGAGCCGGGCGCTGTGTTCGAGTTCGTCGCCGAGGGCTATACCACGTGGCGCTACTCGTTCGAGGCGGCCGGCACCGGTACGAGGGTGACGGAGACGTTCGACTACACGGCGAAGGGGTTCATGGGCTTCGTGTACGACAAGGTGCTGTTCCGCCCGAAGGCGATGACGAAGGGCATGCAGCGCACGCTCGAGCGCGTGAAGGCCGGGCTCGAGCACCCATGACCAACGCACTGAAGTTCGGCTGGCTCTCACCCGTGATCGGGAACCGGTGGAGCGACTATCAGCCCATCGCCGCCTGGCAGGACCAGCACATCCTGCCCACCGCGTTGCCGCACTTCGACTCGCTGTGGATCGCCGATCACTTCTATGGGTTCGACGCCAAGACCGACCCGTTCCTCGAGGCGTGGACCACGCTCACCTGGCTGGCCGCACGTCACCCGAACGTGGAGCTGTGCCATCACGTGCTCGGCCAGGGTTACCGGCCGCCGGCACTCACCGCGAAGATGGCGGCCACGCTGCAGGTGCTGTCGGGCGGCCGCTTCATCCTCGGCATCGGCGCCGGCTGGCGGGAGGACGAATACGCCGCGTACGGCTACGACTTCCCCAAGCCGTCGGTGCGCTTTGCCCAGCTGGAAGAGGTCATCACGATCTGCCGGCTGATGTGGACCCAGGACGAGCCGTCGTTCGAGGGCACCCACTTCCGCATCGCCGGCGCCTCGGCGCCGCCGCTGCCGAGCCCGGTGCCGCGCATCTGCATCGGCGCCTCCGGCGAGAAGATCGGCCTGCCGCTGGTGGGCCGGCTGGCCGACATGTGGAACTCGTTCTTCCGCGGCGACGACGACTGGAACCGCCGCCTGGGCATCGTGCGTGCTACCGCCGAACAGGCCGGGCGCGACCCCGGCTCGATCGAGGTCACCACCACCGTGGAACGGCCGCTCCCCGAAACCGACGAGGACAGCGAGCGGCTCGTTGAGCAGCTCGGCCACCTCGCCGATCTCGGTGTGCAGCACTTCGTGATGGACTTCGGCAACCCGAAGAGCACCGAGCCCATCCACCGCTTCGTGGAACAGGTCATCGGCCCACTCCGTCGCTGACGCCGCCCCGCCACGCGGCGATGCCGCCGACCGATGGGTCGGCGGCATCGCAGAACCCCGCGCCGAGATCCGGCACTCAGCCGAAGTTGCCGGCCGCAACGTTGCCCAACGTTCCTGCCAGGCCCTCCTGCAGTTGCGGGCTACCGATCGCTTCGAGCATCCCGAGTGCCCGGTCGGCCAGCACGACCACGATCGGGTCGAGCTCCTCGAAGCGCGGGCGCGGGCCGGGCCACGGCCAACGCGGCCAACGCGTGCCGCACCAGTCGTCGAACTCGGCGACCAGCGCGTACGCGCCGCCACCCTTGACGACCTTCTTGCGACCGTTCACCTCGCGGCTGACGGCGACCGCCTTGGCGGCGGCCAGTCCGATCTCCTCAGCGATGGCGGCGGTACCCAGCGCCGCAACGTTGCGCACGATCACCGAGGCGACGATGGCGTCGACCTCGAACTGGTAACGAGCGCGGATCAGCAACGGCCAGGGCACGTTGTCGGTACCTGGAAAGTGTTCGGGATCCCACATGGACACTCCTTCGTCGGTTGCGACGGATCACGATGATCACGTCGCTACAACGAGGCTCGGGCGAGCACGGGGATACTCAAGGAACGGTCAAGCCACCGCGCGCGTGACAACAACGGCGACAACAACGACGGCGACGACTACAACGACAACGACAACGGCGACGGCGACTACGGGGCGGTCGGGGCGACGGCGTCGAGCGCGCCGAGGAACTGGCTCACGGATCGGTCGGCGAGCGCGCCATTGAGCTCGGTGGAGCCGGTGAGACCGGCCATCAGGATGGGCCCGACGAACAGCGTGAGCAGCAGCTCGGGGTCGTCGTCGGCAACGATGCGCCCTTCGCTCACGCCGCGCTGCAGCACATCCTGGAACACCTTCAGCTGTGCGTCGTGCATGCGTTGTTCCACCTCGGCGATGTCGTGCTGGTGCAGCTTCAACAGCAGCATGGCCGGCAGGACGCGCAGCCATCCCGGCGCCGTCATCATCGCCAACATGCTGTGCACCAGCCTGCGCAACGCGTCTTCGAAACCCAGTGTCGGGTCGGGCGCCTCCAGCTTCGGAGCGATGTGGTCGAACACATCGACCACCAGTTCATCGCGCGTCGTCCAGTGGCGGTACACGGTGGACTTGGCCACACCGGAGCGAGCGACGACACCGTCGATGGTGATCGCGGTGGGGCCGCCCTCCAGCAGGAGGGCTGTCGCGGCCTCCATCACGGCCGTGTGCGTACGTTCCACGCGAGTGCTCATCTCGGTGGTGAACGGTACCCGTGACAGATGTCTCGGGCAGGGCCGTAGGGAGTGCGTCCGCATGAACAGTACGATACCGTCTCGTTCTACAGAAACGATACCGTCTCGTATCGTTACAGCGACTTCCGCACCGTCCATCCCCACCGTCACCCTGTCCCGCCAGCCGAGGAGCCGACATGTCCGACCAATCCCCCGCCCGCACCGACGAACTGCCGTACCAGCACCAACCTGCCGAGACGGAGGTGGCCGATGCTCGTCGCCGCACGATGATCCTGGTCGCGATGTGCACGGCGCTGGTGGCGGTGATCGCTTCCGTCTCCGGCCTCAACGTTGCTCAGCAGCAGTTGGCCAGCGACCTCGGCGCCACTCAGAGCCAGTTGCTGTGGGTGATCAACGGCTACACCATCGCCCTCGCCGCACTGCTGATGCCCATCGGCGCCATCGGCGATCGCTTCGGTCGCAAGCACATCCTGCTCGCAGGGCTGGGTGTGTTCGCTGTCGCCAACGTGCTGGCCTCGCTGGCCACCTCGCCGGCACAGCTCATCGCGTTCCGTGTGCTGGCCGGCGCCGGCGCTGCGATGATCATGCCGGTCACGCTCTCCGTGATCACGTCGACGTTCCCGGAAGCAGAGCGCGGTCGCGCGGTCGGCATCTGGGCAGGCTTCGCCGGCGGCGGCGGCATCCTCGGGTTGCTGTCGTCCGCGATCCTCGTCGACAACTTCACGTGGCCATGGTTGTTCGTCGGCCCGGTCGCGCTGGCGCTGGTCGCCGCAGCGTTCACGGTGCGCTTCGTGCCGCACTCGAAGGAGCACAGCGAAGGCCGATTCGACGTCGGTGGCTCGCTGCTCTCGGCGCTTGCCGTCGGTGGCCTCGTACTGGGCATCCACGAAGGCCCCGAGGTCGGCTGGACCTCCGGTGTTGCCCTGCTCGGCCTGCTCGTGGGCGTTGCCTCGCTCATCGGCTTCGTCGTCTGGGAGCGGCGACAAGAGCATCCGCTGCTCGACGTTCGGGTGTTCTCCAACCGCTCGCTGGCCGCCGGCTCGCTGGGGCTCACCGTGAGCTTCGCGATCATCATGGGGCTGTTCCTGGTGCTGGTGCAGTTCCTGCAAGCGGTGCTCGGCTACTCGGCGGTGCGCGCCGCGGTCGGCCTGCTGCCGATGATCGCCGTGATGATGCCGCTGTCGGCCGCGGCCACGGGCATGGCGCAACGGTTCGGGCTGCGCGTGATGATGACGGCCGGCAACATCGCCACCGCCGCCGGCCTGGTGCTGCTGGCGCTGATGGCGAGCGCCGACGGTGGGTACTGGCCCATCCTGCCCGGCATCCTGCTGCTGGGCCTGGGCATGGGGCTGTCGATGAGCCCGGGCACCGCTGCGATCACGGCGTCGCTGCCGGAGGAGAAGCAGGGTGTCGCCTCGGCGCTCAACGACACGGTGCGCGAGTTCGGCGGCGCAGTGGGCATCGCACTCATCGGCAGTGTGCTCGGCGCCGGCTACGCCTCCAGCGTCTCCGGGGCCACCGCCGGCCTTCCGGCCGAAGCAGCTGCTGTGGTCGAGGAAGGCATCGGCGGCGCATTCGCCATCGCACCGTCACTGGGCGAGCAGGGCCCTGCCGTACTGGCGGCCGCCCGCACTGCCTTCGTCGATGGTTGGCAGTTCTCGATGTGGTTGTCGGCGGCACTGGCGATCGCCGCCGCTGTGTTCACCGCCGCGTGGATCCCCCGTCATCGCACTGCCACGAGCCTGGTGGCACTCGACGCGCCGGATTCCACCACGACGCCCGAGCTGGTTGCTGCCGGCTGATCACTCGTAGACGAGGCACCCGTCGTCGAGGTCGGCTGCGGGCAGCGCTTCCTTCTCGTACCAGTAGTCCTGCGTGTGCCGCCACTCGGGCTTGTTGCCGGCCTTGGGCAGCAAGTGCATGCTGCGCATCAGGTAGTTGGGGTTGAAGTTGCTGGGGTCCATCCATGGGCCGATGGCCATGTCGGCGTCCTGCGACCGAAGTGCGGGCGTGACGCGCTGCGCACCGAGCTCGTCCATGTGGTGCAACAACCGGCAGACGAGGTCGCTGATGAGGTCGGCGCGCAGCGTCCAGCTGGCGCGGAAGTAGCCGAAGACCCACAGCAGGTTGGGCACGCCGGTGAACATCATCCCGCGATAGGTGACCGTGTCGGCCAGGTTGAGTGGCGTGCCGTCGAGCGTGAACTCGATGTCGCCGAGCACGCTCAGGTTGAAGCCGGTGGCCGTGAGGATGACGTCGGCTTCCAGCTCCTCGCCGCTCTTGGTGCGAATGCCCGTCTCGGTGAACGTGTCGATCTCGTCGGTCACCATGCTGGCCTTGCCGGCGCTGATGCCGGCGAACAGGTCGCCGTCGGGCACGAACGCCAGGCGTTGCTGCCATGGCCGGTACTTGGGCGTGAAGTGCTTGTCGACGTCGTAGCCCTCGGGCAGCAGCGACCGCACGATGTTGAGCAGCTCGGTCTTGATCATCTCCGGCTCGTCGAACGCAAGCTGGGTGACCATCTGCTGGTCGTGCAGCACCTTGCGGCGCACGATCTCGTGGATCCAGGTCTCGTCGATCTCCAGCTCGCGCAGCGTGTCGGCCAGTTCGTTCGCGTTGCGACCGGTCCAGAAGTAGGTGGGCGAGCGCTGCAGCACCGTGACGTGCTCGCACTGGCCGGCGATGGCCGGCACGACGGTGGCCGTGGTGGCGCCGGATCCGATGCAGATGACCTTCTTCCCCGTGAGGTCGAGGTCGTCGGGCCAGGTCTGTGGGTGCACGATGCGGCCCTGGAACCGATCCATTCCCGGCCACTCGGGCGTGTAGCCCTCACTGTGGCGGTAGTACCCCTGGCACATCCACAAGAAGTTGCAGGTGAAGCGACTCGTCTCACCCGTCTCGCTGTTGGTGGCGGTGAGCGTCCACAGGTTGTCGGCGCTGCTCCAGGCGGCGGCACTGATGCGGTGGTGGTAGCGAATGTGGCGGGCGAGGTCGTTCTCGTCGATCACCTCGCCCATGTACTTGAGGATCTCCCCGGCCGACGCGATGGGTGCGCTGGTCCACGGCTTGAACCGGTAGCCGAACGTGTACAGGTCGCTGTCGCTGCGCACGCCCGGGTACTTGTGCATCAGCCACGTGCCGCCGAAGCTCTCCAACCCTTCCAGCACCAGGAAGGTCTTCTCCGGGTACTGCTCCTGCAGGTGGTACGCACCCCCGACGCCGGAGATGCCGGCGCCGACGATGATGATGTCGAAGTGCTCGGTCGTGTGCTGCTCGGTCGGCTCGGCGCGCGTGATGGTGTCGCTCATGGGGTCCCCTGCTTCAGCCTTGAACTGCTGGACAGATCGTCCAGTTGTCCGATTCTCGAACCGGCAGAGTCCACCAGACCAGGGCCGTTCGGCTCTAGCCGGACAACTCGCCGCGAGTTGAGGCCCGGCTTCATCCGCAGCGACCCTCGTATGGGATGCTTCCGCCATGAAGACCGCTGTCACCGACATGTTCGGCATCGACGTTCCCATCCTCGCCTTCACCCACTGCCGCGATGTGGTGGCGGCGGTCACCAAGGCCGGCGGTCTCGGCGTGCTGGGCGCGGTCGCGCACTCGCAGGAGCAGCTCGAGATCGACCTCGCGTGGATCGAGGCCGAGGTGGGTGGCCGGCCGTACGGCATCGACCTGATCGTGCCCGCGAAGTACGCGGGCGACGGTGAGGGTGGGTTCACGATGGACGACATCCGCCAGCTCATCCCGGCCGAGCACAAGGCGTTCGTCGACGACATCCTGCGGCGCTACGACGTGCCGCCGTTGCCCGACGACGAGGCCGGCCTCGGCCGGGGCGTGGCCAACTCCGGCACGGCAGCACCCTTCTCGGCCAACCAGGCCGACCCGCTGCTGGAGATCGCACTCGCGCACCGACCGGTGTTGGTGGTGAACGCGCTCGGCCCGCCACCGCCGCACATGATCGACCGCGTCAAGCAGGAGGGCCGCCTGCTCGGAGCGCTCGCCGGCAAGGCGCAGCATGCCCAGCGCCACGTCAACGCGGGTGTCGACCTCATCATTGCGCAGGGTGCCGAAGCGGGCGGTCACACCGGTGAAGTGGGCACGATGGTGTTGATCCCGGAGATCGTCGATGCCGTGGGCTCGGTGCCGGTGGTCGGGGCTGGTGGCATCGGGCGTGGCCGCCAGATGGCGGCCGCCATGGCGCTGGGGGCGCAGGGCGTGTGGTGCGGCTCGGTGTGGCTCACCACCAACGAAGCCGAGACCCACCCGGTGGTGAAGCAGAAGTTCCTGGCAGCCACGTCCAGCGACACCGTGCGCTCGCGCTCGCTCACCGGCAAGCCGGCGCGTCAGCTGCGTACCGCCTGGACCGACGAGTGGGACAACCCCGACAACCCGAAGCCGCTGGGCATGCCGATGCAGCCCATCCTGGTGGCGGAGGCGCAAGCACGCATCAGTCGCGCGGCGTACAAGCCGGGCAGCGGCGCCGAGCAGCTGAGCAACTACTTCGTCGGCCAGATCGTGGGCTCGATGAACGTCAGCAAGCCTGCCGCTCAGGTGGTGTTCGACATGGTCGACGAGTTCATCGAGGCCGTGCAGTCACTGGGCCGCCTGCTGGAGACCTGAGCAGCGACGGTTCAGTGCTCGGCGGGCGGGTTGCTCGACCCATCGATGGGTGAGGAGCGAGACGACCAACAGCACCGCGACGGTGGCCATCGCCGACCACCACGACGGTGACGACCGCTTGATGGCGCTGTCGTTCACCACGATCACGAACACCCACTGCAGCATGTAGAACGAGTAGCTGGCATCACCCATGGCCCGAACGAACCGATGCTCCAATCCGCCACTCACCGCTGTCGGCCCCCACGCGAGCGCCGCGACGAGGGCGACGGCGAGCGGTGTGTAGGCCACGTAGAGGCCGGCCGTGGCGAACTGCGCGAGCAAGCCGGTGTCACCGATGTTCGCGTGGGACGGCACCATCAGGATCGCGGTGGCCGCGCCCGCGACGCACAACAGCAACGCGTTCCGATTGCGTCGCCGGCCAAGGCCGCCGCCGGTTCCACCATCACGCTGCCAGTACACGAGTGCAGCACCGATCGTGCACCCCAGGAAGAACTCCCAGATGCGAAGCCCCGGGAAGAACTTCACTCGCTCGAGCACGGCTCTGACGTCGGCCGGCGACTTCCCTCTGTTCATCAACGCCCGCTCCAGCACCACGGCCACCGCCGCAAACAGCGCGCACTCGATCGCGAAGACGATGAGACCCAGCGATGGCAGGTGCCGCCGCTGAACCCGGGCCAGCACCCTCCAGATGAAGAAGGGGAACACGCAGTAGAAGCACAGCTCTGCGGAGATGCTCCACGACGGGATGTTCCAGAGGTGCATGCTCTTGGTGGGGACGAATGCGTGCAGCATCGAGATGTTGACGAACCAGGAGAGCACCGAGGGCCTCAGCGCGTACGCGATCACCAGCGGCGTGATCAGCAGATGCGCAACGACGTGCATCGGCCCGATCCTGGCCAGGCGAGCCCACAGGAACGCTCGTGCTGCTGTGACGCCGGCCGCGAATCGATCGAAGTAGTTGTAGGTGAGCACGAGGCCGCTCAAGACGAAGAAGATCGTGACACCTGCGGCACCCTGACGAACGAGCGGTTCGTGTGCAGCAGTGAACGGCACGAGCTCTGGAAAGTGCGAGAGCACGACGAGCAACGCCGCGACGAACCGAAGACCGGTGAGTGCGTGGATGGTTGGCCGCGACGGTGTGTCGATCCGTGCAACGTAGCCGTCCGCCGAGCCGGGCACCCGCCGATCAGGCCGACTCGCTCTGAGCCGCGGGGTCGAAGCTGACGTCGGCGGTGTCGACCACGCTGGCGCTGCGCCCGGGCCCGGTCTGCCAGGTCCAGTACATGTTGGTGTGAGCGATCACCTTGTCGGCCGGCGGCAGGCCGTACTGGGAGAAGTCCTCGGTGGTGTGTGCGTCGCCGACGAGCACGGTGTCGTAGCCACGGACAAATGCACCGTGCAGCGTGGCGCGGATGCAGGCATCGGTCTGTGCCCCGGCCACGACCACCCGGCCCACCCCTCGCTGCGTCAACTCGGCCTCGAGCGTGGTGTCCTCGAACGAGTCGCCGTGCCGCTTGTGCACCATCGGTTCGGCCTCCAGCTGCGGCAGTTCCGGTACGTACTGCCAACCGGTCGCACCCTGCGGCAGCTCGTCGGACGAGTGCTGCACCCAGATGACCGGCACCTGCTCGGCGCGCGCCTTGTCCACCAAGGTGGCGATGTTGGCCACCACCGCATCGCGATCGTGAGCGTTGGCCACCACGTCGTTCTGCACATCCACCACCACGAGCGCCGTGTTGGGGCGGTTGCTGAAGCTGGTCATGATGTGCTCCTTCATGTGCTCGATGGCCCACGACCCTACCCGTCGCCTGCGACCCACCGAGACGACGCTCATCGCCTGTTCCACGGCCAGGTATTCTCCGCGACGTGCCGACGATCACCTTCACCGCCAACCTTCGCCGGCACGTCGCCTGTCCGACTGCGCAGGTCGCGGGCACCACAGTGGCGCAGTGCCTCGCCGCCTACTTCGCCGTGCACCCGGCCGTGCGGTCGTACGTGCTCGACGACCAGGGTTGCGTTCGGCGGCACGTGGTGGTGTTCGTGGGCAGCGACCAGTTGCGTGACCCGTCGAAACAAACCGATGCAGTCGGGCCGGCCACCGAGATCACGGTGATGCAGGCCCTGTCAGGAGGATGAACATGTCGTTGTTGGTCGGAACGAGAAAGGGTCTGTTCACGCTGGAGCGGGGCCGTACAGCGTGGCAGATCGAGCACGTCGACTTCCTCGGCGAACCCGTCACCACCGGTGTGGTGGGCCACGACGGTGCCACCTACGCCGCGCTGGGCACCGGCCACTTCGGTTCCCACGTGTGGCGCCGCGACGTGGGGGGCGAGTGGGCGGAGGTGGGCGCTCCCGCCTACCCGGCTCGCCCAGCCGATGCATCCGATGTGTCGCCGATGACCCGGGAACCGTGGCCGTGGTCGGTGCAGTTGCTGTGGAGCCTCGAGAACGGGCACGCCCAGCGACCCGACGAACTGTGGTGCGGCACCATCCCCGGCGGTCTCTTCCGCTCACGCGACCGAGGCGACTCGTGGGAGCTCGTCCGGTCGCTGTGGGACATGCCCGAACGCACCCAGTGGTCCGGCGGCGGCTACGACTGGCCGGGCATCCACAGCATCAGCGTCGACCCACGCTCGCCCGACACGGTGCTCATCGGCGTCTCGTGCGGTGGAGCGTGGATCAGCGACGACGCCGGCGACACCTGGTCACCCACTCCCGGCATGCGCAACGAGTACATGCCGCCCGGCGAGGAGCACAATCCGGTGACACAGGACCCACATCGCCTGGCGCGCTGTGTCGGCGCGCCCGACGTGGTGTGG
>JACDJB010001662.1_pt1 | contig 17587 bp, 22 predicted proteins | sample 7454121 | NCBI WGS metagenome assembly JACDJB01 (sample SAMN14253290, study PRJNA609438) | sludge metagenome | isolation source: sludge after 25d culture with pyrite | collected 2018-12-20 | reverse complement strand
GGGGCCGCTGTCCGGCCGGATAGTGAATTTATCACCATGTCTAATATCGTAGACAGGCTGGCCGAAGCTGGCGCGGTAGAAAAAAGAAGCGTCAAAACCCAATTTGATCAGCACGGCGTTGAATACACCGTGCTTAACCCATCAGCATTCGGGTTAAGGATAGAGGTCGGCCCTTCCGCCGGGTCTGCCCACAGGCACAGCCCAGGCCGGCTTAGGATAAATGGGGTAGAATTTTTCTAAACCCGGCCGGCAAAACTATCACGTTATGAACAAAAATAACATTACTGTAGTGTTCGATAACAATCTCCTAAATATCGACAAAGAGGGGGCCCAACGATTCAGGCTGAGGCCTGGGGATACGATAACTTCAGAAGAAAAGTTTTGGCAAATACTCAGACAAAACACCGCCCACATGATGAGCCGACTGAGAGTTATCATTGAGGCGGAAGAGCGAATAAAAACAAATTCATCAAAAAACTAAAAAATGCAAATTCAAACAGTTAGCGACCAAAAAAGAGGCTGCGGCTGGCGAAAGCCCGGCGGTGCCTACCTGCGCTTTGACGGAGAACTCTCCGACTGCGGGATGTTTCCTATCTACCTTACAGCCTGCCCCTGTTGCGGAGAAGGCATCAAACCGAGCCGGTCGCCCCGGTGGATCGAGGCAAAACTAATACAAAAACCTTGTTCCAAGAAGCTCAGTTGTACAGGCTGCGGGCCGGCAAAACTTTCGCCGGAAGAGAAAGTACTTCTCATATTTGTAGGAACAGCCCATTACCCAACGCCCGAGGCGTTCATGCGGGAAGCTGCCAGGTTGGGAATCTCCCGGCGCCTTACCAACGGCCTGCCCAGGGGCTTCACCGTCGGGGAAACTTGGGTCGTTTTGGCGATGAGCGTACAGCAAGCCGACAACAAAGGCGAAGTAACCCGCCGCAACAAAGCCTTCGCGGCCTTCCGGCCCGACAGGGTGGAATACGTGGTGGACCCGGCGAAGCTCGGCCAGGAAGAGTACAAAAAGCACTTAAAAGGGATGGAAAAGAAGGGATATACTTTGGTTCAGGTTGAGCGCCGGGAATCTGTTCAATCAAAGATGTTTGAGATATGAAAAGCCTTTATTGTGCCGCCAAGATAAGCCCGGAATGGCGGCTGAACTTCTACCGGCAAACTCCACAGATGCTCATTAGAGCAGCCGAAGTAACGGGGACGCACGTACCGAAATACGGGTTCAGCGGGAAGAACCCTGAAGAAGCTGAAGCTTTCTCCACAAAGGAAAAGCTTTATCACTTTATGCGAAGCCGCCCAGAAAATGAAGGGGTTTTCCCCTATATTGTGATCCAAGTTGTAGAGAGATAGCAGTAAGGGGCGCACCGGGGGAAACTCCGGTGCGTCCAATTGGACACATTTTCAAACCATAAAAATAAAAGGTTATGAATTGGACTTACGATTTGCTGGAAAACCTCCAAAGTATAGAAGACGCTCTGGATGCTTTGGAAAACGGATATTACGATAGTTACGACCTCTGTTTTATAGAACAGCACAAAGAAGAATATGAAGATGAATTGCGACAACATGCTTGTTTTCTCCCGGTAGGCGCATCTAGTTTCAACGGCTGTGAGATAAAAGAAGGCGAACTTGTTGCTATTTTACGGCCATCTCCACCACCCAGGAAAACTCTTTGCCATTGGGACCAAGATCCCCGGGGCGAAAGGTATAGAGTAATTGGTGCTGATTTCCACGAAAAATTCTGTGACAATTTGAACGATGAGAAATAAACCCTTCCGCCCCCAGTTGGAACTACAAAAAGGCTCCAGGCTCTACAAAATCTGGAGCGATATGAAGGCTCGATGTGAAAACCCAAAGGATAAGGATTACCCAAGGTATGGAGGAAGGGGTATCCAAGTCTGCCGCCAGTGGCGAGAGTTTATGCCGTTCGCCAGGTGGGCTTTGCAAAACGGGTATAAACCTGGGCTGACCATCGACCGGAATAATTACGACGGGATGTACGAGCCTGGAAATTGTTCCTGGGAAGACGCCAAAGCCCAGGCGAACAACCGGTCTACCAACTTTGTAGTTGAATACAAGAGGGAAGAAAAAACCCTGAAGGCCTGGTGTGAAGAATTAAACCTACCGTACCAAACGGTTTATGCCAGGATCAAACGATACGGCTGGAGCATCAAAGAAGCTCTGGAAAAGCCTATAAGCTAACTCACCTTGGGCCTTCCCGGCCCTCGGTTTATGTTTGTTTTCCGATAGTATTTGGCCCCGGGTTCATTCCCGGGGCCTATTTACTTTTCCGCCCTCCTCAATTTTATCACTACTCTATGTTCGCTGGACTGTTCCTGCGAATACTCTCTTTCCACCCACCTGGGGGAATCGTCCTCAATACAAGAGAGCATTCTCAACGCATCAAACCACGGCTTTCCTGTAAAAGCAAGGTTCTCATAATCCTGCGCTACCCGGGAATAAGTCCGCATGAAGCTCACTCGGATCTTCTTCCCTTTTCCTATCGGGTGGCCGTTGTCCCTGAAGTAGCCTCTCAGAAGCCCTACAATCTCTTCTCTCAGCCTGGCATACTTCCAGGCCGGCATCTTCCGCAAAGCGTTCCCTCCGGGGCTGAAGAACGGTATGTCAATAGTATATTCCATCGCTTTCTTTTTGATTTCGGCCAATCAATTGCCCCCGCGCAGGGCTTTGTTTCGAGCCGCCCGGTACGGGGCCAGAAGCCAACGGACAGCTTCCATCAACTGAGGATGTTCTCCCACTTGATATTGTAACTGCCTTTCCAAAGCCGGCCCCCACTCTTCTACCGGAAGGCCGACAATCAGCCCCTCAATATTCACCCCAACCTCTCCGGATTCAACCATCTCCATAAGAGACGCCGTTTGCTCCCCGGAATAGTAGTTCGCGAATCCACTCAGGACTTTCTTTTTGGTCAACCCTAGGTAGGTTTTTAATTGTTCCACCGACGAGTGTCCGGTCATTTCCATTGTGAGCGCCAGGTCCCCGGTATAGTGGTAATAATTGGTGATGAAAGTCTTCCGAAGAGAGTGGGTAGTGATTTCTTTCCAATTTTTCGCTCCGCACTCTTTTGCCGCGTTCTTCACAATTTCGTTTATCCCGTTCAGAGATAAAGGTTTCGTTCCCCTGGAACGAAGAGCATTGAAAAACAAGTAATCTGTCGCCGCAGGGCGCTTCAGCGCCTTGTAATAGGCATCCAGCTTTTTGCGAAGGCCCGGGACAATACCTATCGGGCGGACAACCGGAATTTCTTTCTTAGATAAATTCGATTGCTTGGAAATCAAAACATGGATCTCCGGCTTACACCCTCCCCACTTGTCCAAAAAGACATTCCAGGTAAGAGTGCGCAGTTCCGTATTGCGCAGCCCCGTGAGCAGCGCCAGGGACATCAACACCCCGTCCCTCCCGGGCAGGGCCATCATCTTTGCCGCCAATTCTTTGGAAATCGGCTCTTTGGTGTGCCCGTTGTGAAGTTCTCCTTGAATGACTTTCCTCCTCTTCTTCCTTTTTCTTATGATCTTTTCCATCTTTTCCACTTTTTATATTCCGCTGGCGTTAGGGGCTTGGCGCCCTGTTCTATCAGCCAACTGAACAGGTTATCAATGAATTTTTTTACGTCTTCCCTGGGAGCGTCAGAGAGGCTCAGGGGTATCTTTTGAACCTGCCCATTTGATTCCACCTCCCGGGTGAAATCTATTTCGGGCAAAGTCTTTAAGAAAGTCAAGGCATCATGAGGGGAGTTTATGTTGTACCCAAAGCCTCGCAGGACATCCATCGCAGAACCCCCCAGTACATGAAGGTATCCCCTCTGTTCATCCGTGATCAAAAGCACATCGGCGGGCTTGATTTCCAGTTGGAACCGGATTTCCAGTTGGCCGTATGAGAAATACGCGCTTTTGACCAATTCCAACCAATTTTGCAAACCTCGTGTATAAAGCTCGGGAATTCCTTCCCTCCCATGTTCATTTGATAGTTTTATAAAACACTCTAAATCAGGAACTTTCATAATAGTGTGAAATTTAAGGTAAGTTTCGCACTAAAGCGCGAAAGCAAAAAATTTTGACAAAGCTTACGAGATGTGCTTAAATCTTGTAACAATAAGCTCACGTTTCATACTCTGTTCTTTTCGATCACCAGTTGTAACAATTTCCGGGATTCCTCTGCATAAGGCTGCCGGGCAAACCCGGTTATCCCGTCATCCAGGAACCCCTGGTGGACTTTCATCAGCCATTCATTGTACAATTCGTTCTGGCCGGCCCACTGGTGGACATCCCGGGAAAGGAACATCAGGTTGTTGATGTCGTCAGCGTGAGTTATCCCGTATCTATCCCAGGCTTCACATTTCACCCGGCCGAAAATATGATGCACGTCACTACCGGGGCCTCCTGTAACTTCACAAGGAGCAAAGTCGTCCGGCCCGAGGCCGAAGTGAGCCATATAGATTTTTCTATGCTTCATAAAATTCTGAACTCATCTTTCGGTACTTTCAACCGAATTGTGGTTGTCCGCACAGTTACAAAAATTTCCCCGGTGCCGTCCGGCAAAACCCGGAACCGCTCGTCCGGTATTTCGCTTGGGGACAAATCCAGATGCTTTTTCTGGATTTCTGCCATCCCCCGGCTGGCGGACAGCAGCCAAGTTTGAAAAATACGCGGCGTAATTAACACCTTATCTAAATCATAGGTCATAGCATCACCATATTTGCGATCATGTCCTCTACCGCCTGGCGAAAGCCTGCCCGGTCTACCCGTGCGTCCAAATAAGACAGGATCTTGTGATAATCGTCCATATCCTCCGGGTCGCCGTTGGCCCACTCTAACCTGACGGCCATTTCCACCATCCAGGAAAATTCTTTGCCGTTAGCCAGGCCCATCGGGATGATGAGTTCCGGCTGAGGTGTCCTGGCGCCTTTGAGGTAGCCGAACATTTTTTTATCTGTCATCCCGGCAAACCGGGCGACGAAGTCCAATTGTCGGTCCACTTCCCTCCACTCCACATCGTTGGCTAAGGCCCGGGTATCCTCCGAAGGTGGAAATTCATAAAGGCACGGTTCACCTGTCGGAAAAACCCCGGCGCAAACTTTTACCGAGGTATGGTTTATCTCCCCGCACTGGGGGCACCGCTTCCCGGGGGGCTTCGCATTTGGGTCGGGCAATGCCGGAGGGACATGAATATTGAGGCCCTCGGAAAGGTAGTCCTCTACAAAGCCGAACCGGGCCCAGTTATTACCGCAATCCAGCAGAAGGAAGTGGTCTTTAATATATTCCCCGTCCGGCCCTCGGCGCCAGTCCCCGTCTTTTCCCCACAAAGGCCGGTCCCCCCTGGTAGCAGATTGGATATACTTCGCCCGGACGTTCGTGGCATAAGCCAGGCAAATGAAGTCGACATCGTCGATACTAATTCCTTCAACCAGTACAGACACGTTGACAACCAGATCTAATTTTCCAGCCGCTAAACTTTCCAGGATCCCCTCTCGGTCGTGCGGGCTCGGGTTCTGGTGGTTACGTTTCTTCGTCTTTGACGTTATCGTCGCTACCCGAAAGCCCCTTTCCCGGAGAAGGTGAGCCATTCTTTCGCACTGCTTGATCGAGTTAATCGTATAGACAAACCCCTTCCGGCCCTGAGCGTACTTTTGAATCACATCTGCAATAGCCCGGATTGCTTCATCGTTGTAAGCCTTCTCTTCCAAGTCCTTTTCTACAAACTCCCCGGCCCGGATTCGTACTCCACTGAGGTCTGGGGTAACCGGAGCAATCATTCGGGAGCGCACCAGGTATTTGTTTTGGACCATCCAACGGTGAGTAGCGATCATAATGGAATGGTCAAAAACCTGCCCCAATGTTTCGTACTTAGAGTGGCGTTCGGGAGTAGCAGTGAAGCCCACCAGGATTGCTTCCGGATACCGGTCAAGCAATTGCTTATACTGCCCATCCTTTTTACCAGGGCGCCCGGGTTTGAGCCGGTGGGTTTCATCGACAATGATCAGCTTGAACTTTGTCGATTCGTGTTCCCCTACCAGTTTCCTGTTCACCGCCGTCTGAATTGTAGCCAGCATGATTCCGGTATTGCGCTGCTTGTTCCCGGCAATCGCATAACCGATTGCGTTCTTCGGGACACCCATTTGATAAACCAGCCGGTCCTCCAGGGCGTTCTCTCCTACTACCAGGTCGCGCCGGTGTACTAAAAAAAGAGCCCGGTTGCCCTGGGAATACATCCAGGCCAACAGGTAAGCTGCCAAGGAACCTTTGCCCGACCCGGGAGGAGCATACATGAGGATGCGCCGGCGCCCGGCCTCCACTGCTTTGGAAAACGCCTGAAGCGCTTTCTTTTGATATTCTCTTGGTTTGAAATTCATAACGGTGTTTCAGGAAGGTGCTGGCGATGGTAAAGCTCCTCGATCCGTTCGCGGTTATTATAGAACTTCACTTCCGCCAATTCGTGATACCTGTATGTGGGATAGATCATCGGTTCAAAGACGCCGTTGGGGATTGAGGGGTGTTCCGACCCTAGCACCCGGCGAAGCCGGAGATCCACAATAAGAGGCTCCACCTTGACCCAAACGTGGTTGGGCAAGCGGTACGCTCCAAAGTTAGCATCGTGTTTTACCACACTCTCATCAATGGGCGGGCGGTGTTTCTTGTGCGGCACCCACACATGCCCGGTAACCAACCTGGCGTTATACCCGGCATCCCGGAAAACCATCCCATATAACTCGGCCTGTTCAGCGGCATCCAGGGCGGGGTTGTTGTATTTGTCCAAGAATTTGGACAACGCCCGAGCTAAAACAGCTTTGGGTGTGTATTTTGAATTTATGCTCATTGGTTTACATTTTCAGCCAAGATACTACTTTTATCCATATTTTTCAATATATCTTTCAATTTTTTGGCGGCTTCTTGGATATACCAAGAGCGGTCTAAATCTCCATAGTATTTTGCGGAATAGTCCTCGATATTCAAAAGAGGCATGGCTCTCACGCCTTTCATGATAGCTTCTCCCCGGTTGCTATTCACCGCTTCCCGGCGCAGATACCCGCCTCTTTTGCTGACGTACCAACGCTGCGTATTCTGGAGCACCATCGGGGCATCGGCCCAGGGGAATTCCGCCAAAACCCTCCAGGAACGCTTGCTGGAAGCTTTGACGAAAAGGAAGTCCAGTATATCGTCCGATTCGTTCACCGTCTGTTCTACCGGCTTACCTTCCACAAAATAAGCTACCAAAGCTTTAGCTACGATCGTCCCCGCCATCGGGCGCTTAGGGTGGATCTTCGCCCGAAAATCCTTCGTAGCCTTGATCACCCGGCCTTCTGCATCCGCCAAGAGGTAAGAATTGACATTCTTCTTAACGACCAGGCCGAGGTCGTCGACATCCATAGTAAGCTTGTAAACTTCAGAAAAGAATTTTACTACTTTTTTGAAATCCTCCTCTTGGCCCTTCATCACCCGGACGATTAAGCCGTCCGTGTTCGCCAGTAGAATCTCAGCCCCTATTTTTATGAACCAGTCCACCAACTGTAAAAAATAAAGTTGGCCGGTAAGGGTAACCGAGGTGAAAGATAAAGGGTCAAACAAAGGAGAGAACATATCATTCATTTGCCCAAAAAACGAGTTGATTACGATTTTTTGCCGATCGGCCTCCACTTTCCTTCCGGCTTTCTTGTGCGCAATCCGGGTTTCCACCAACCCTTTGAATAACTCCCCAATACCGGGAAGGTGCCGGGGAAGATACCCTCTATTCAGGATAAGGTAGGGATAAAAACTGGAAGCATCGACCTGGTATAACCGGGCCTCTTCCCCCGGGCGCCAAACTCCAGGTGTATCCATCGTGCTGTGAATACCTCCCTCTCCAAGGTTAAATGCGTAGGGGCCTACTTCCAAGGTATGATTAAACCGGCTTTCCTTTTTTATGGCCTTATAATGCCTGGAGAAAGCCCTCATTTTTTCATACAAAAGCTCAAACTCCTGATGCACCCAACGAAAATGCTTGGGGCCAGGTATTAAATCTCTGAAATTCAACCAAAGATTAGACAAAACTGCCTCAACCTCTTCCTCATTCTTTCCCCATTTGGCAGCCTTCAGGTCATAAGCATTATTCCCGGTTTGTTTTTCATAGAGCGAGACGAGGATTTTCTTCGCCAGGCGAGGTTCCCCGTAATTCAGCAAGTCCATTCCGTGTTCCTGGGACATCCCTTCCCTCATCTCTATTTCTTTCCTGGCGAACTCTACCAACGCAGCCGTCGCCCGGCAGTCTATAGAGCAGTACCTGCGGACTTCCTTCTTTTGTTCCAACGTCAAATCGAACTCCGGGTCTACCGGTAAGTCCTTTACTTGATCAAACCCGATATTGGCAGCCGCTTCCTTCAAAGAGTAGTATCTCTTCGACGCTTCTCCGGCCACTTGTTCCTTGGTGTTCAGGTTTAGAATTTCCTGTATGTCCCCCTGGCGGAAATGGAACTTTGGGCGCCAGAACCTTTTTTCTTCACTGATGATATCTTGAGCCAGTTCAGCAATAGACCTGGAATCCCAAGCTTCCGGGTCTTTCAAGAACTGTTCCAGGATTACTAAGTCGAACCTGTTACCGTTATAGGAATAGACGATATCATCTTTCGCCAAAGCTTTGACGAACTTCGGCATTTTAGTCTTGCAGGTGTTGGTTCTTTGCCAAATCTCGAACGGGTACTCGCCTCCATTGAAATCTGTAAAAAGAAAAAGGGTATAGTTTGGTAAAGTCTCAACGTCGAGAATGAATTCTTTCATTGGTTTGAAAAGTTTTGATTTCATCAAAAGGAATCCTTCCGGTATGCCGGGTCGTCAATAACCGATTCGACCGCTTTTATAATTCGATCCCACTTGTCATCAGGTGACAGTTGATCCCAAGCCTTCTTCCCGTCAAATTCTACGTCAAAAAATTCCTCCATGCTTACTATGCGCCCGGCAAGCGTAACCATCCGAAGCCGGCTATTTGAAATTAAGAATTTTTGTTCATACGCCCGTTTATAAATTCCCCCGGCGTGCCCGGATATATTAAGAGGGAACGCCACTTGGATACAATCAGAATCCGCCATAAAAACTATCCCTATTTGTTTGTAATGTGTATCGAACACTCTGTCGCCAGGCTTAAAAAACTTGAAGGTTTTCATGTCGTATATAATTTTTTGTTGATATTTAAAATCGCCTCCTTCGGATTCCCCCCATATTCCAAATAAACCAGAAGGTCGAAGGGTTTATAAAGCATCCCGGGAGGAAGCTCTGTTGCGCTGGTATGGCACCAGAAAAGGCCCTCGTTGATATTTCCGGAAGCGGCATGAGAACTGCTACCAGGCCGGAGATAATGGCGCCTACTGCCCCCTTTGTCTGTATAGCTGTAAACCCAACCGTTTGCTTCCAAAACCTCTTCGCAAGTTACCGTATCGTTAAACCTCCGGATCTTCAATTTGTCCGAAGGCCTCGTTACTTGCCACCGGTGAAAGTAATCCCGGGTATTCCCGTCTCTTGACTTGATCACCCCGTTAGGGGACATCGCATCGAAAACTTCAGCCTCCTCAGCCAGGTAAATATCCTCGTCCCAAGTCACAAAGCGCTTGCGGACAACATCAGTGCTGGATATATCAAGCTCGATACCGGCCTCGGTAAAAGCCTGGATCAAGCTGTTGTAATGCCACTGGTAAAAAGCCGGCTTGGCAAAACGCACCATCCCCCAAAGGCCTTCTCCGCCAGTAGATTTCATCACCAGGAAAACGAACGGCAACGCTGCCGCCCGGGCCTTGACAGCTTCTACTTCCCCTGGCTCGATGTGGTCGATGTCGAAAGAGGCGTACCCGGTCAGGTACTGCACATCTTCTTTCTTCTGCCCGCCTTTAAGAATGCCCGCTGGTATGATCGCCGGAAGGTTGGTTTTGATTTCCAGTTCCCTTTTTTCCCGGTAGGCTTCCACCAGATACCGGTACTTCGGCATTTTCTTGTCGATGAAATCCCGCAAAGTTATCGTTCGAGGCTCGCAGCGGCGGACGTTTTTTACGAACGAAAAGCGTATCCTATCCGGGTTTATCTGTATCCTCGTCATTTCATTATCGGGTTTACCAACCAAGGCGAGCCATTCAACGGAAACGGGTCGTCATCGTCATCATCACCTCTTTGGTTGGGAACTACTTTAAACTCTTCCGTAGAAACCGGCTGGTTGTAATCTCCAGGGTTGAAGATGTATCCGCCTTCTTCATAGCGCTGGCGCTTTTGTTCAATAGTCGCTTCGACATCCCGGCCGGAAGTTATACCGAGGTCGTAAAATTTCTGAATATCCGGGCTGAAGGCCACCTTGGCCGAGCCCGTTCCCCCTATTGTGTTGAGAAGTACTGAGATTTCGGCATAGTAGTACTTGCCGTCCTCAGTAACAAGGGGGTCGTCGGCGAAGGGCCCGGCCTGGAATTTCTTCTGAGTTTTGTCCCGTGCATACGGGTTATATACCGAGATCATCCGGGTGCCGTCCGCCTGAGCAGCGGTCCCTCCCCAAACATGGTGAGCCTGAGCCCGGCCTTTGGCGCCAGATAATGCTGTATTACCTGACTGAAAAACCAGAATAATGTTTGCCTCCAACTTTCTCGCCAGGTTGCGCAAAGTCCGGGTGATCATCCGGATTGCCCCAAACTCGTCCTGAGTACTGGTCACTTCTTTGAACAGGTCCACCCGGTCCAAAATGAAATGGCGGGTTCCGTACTTGATCTTGTAGTAGTGGCACATTTTTACAACATATCCAAGGCTCAAATCATGGCTCCCTATATATGCCCCAGGTATAGCTCTGAGCTCGTCGATAGATTGACGGACAGCTTTGCCTACCGCGCTGTCGCTTTTAATATCCTTCGTATTCAGAAGGTCGGTTGGGATGTCATGGCGGAAACTGATGTACTTTTTCACCAATGTTTCGGCATCCAATTCGCCCGAGACATAGAAAAAGGGGCGATTTTGGCGGACGCAGTTATCTACAATCCCGCTGGCCAAAGCGGTCTTCCCGGACTTTGATGGCCCTTGAAGTATCGTTAGGTCAAACCTGGAGAACTTCAAATACCCGTCAACTGAAGGTAGGCCGGTCAAAGTGAAGCCTTCTTCCCCGTCTTTAACCCTTTCGTAGATTTCATCTATCGCCCGGCTTACTAAATCTCCAGCCTGCTCTTCTTCCAAAGCGGAGCGCTGAAGGATATCGTTCAGGCGTTCTATCCTGGCCCCGATGAATTCTGACGTGTCTTCAGCTTCTGAAACGGAAACGGCGGAAAACTCCCCGCTGAGTTTGATTAGTTGGTGCCGGGTCCAATTATCCAGGACTTTCGCTGCATAAATCTCCAGGTTGTCCAACTCCGGGTCGACACTGAGAACCTCATCGTTAACAACATCCGCAGCCTCCCTCCCAAACCCCTCTTCCAAAGCCCTGTAAACGGACTTCTCATTAACCAGCGCCCCTTTGTCCCGCATGTCCTCAAAAACCTCCACTGCGGCCGCCAGGTAGGCATTCTCGACGAATTTATCCGACGATACCATCGAGAGGATTCGCGGGGCCTCTTTTGGGAAGAGAAACAGCAGGGCGACAATTTCAGCTTCTTCTTTCATCAGCCTAAAGATTTTATAATTTGTTCTCCTATGAACTTGGTATAAGCCGGAGGGATACTCTCGCTCAATTTCCTCAGGTCAGTGATCCAATCTATGCCCATAGCTTTTTGTTGAGTGGAAATTGGAATGTTCCACCTGCCAATTTCCACCGTGGCCCGGCACTTGACCCTGGGGCCCCCTCTTTCTCCGGACCTTCCTCCTGGGAAGCGGTTGGGCACCCAAACAGTATGGTCACAAGAGGGTCGTGATAATGGGAAATTGCTCTCAAACAAACGATGGCGCCTGACATCAAGCCCGAACATAGAACCGCACAAGACGACAGGTTCTAAAAGCGGAGCTCCCGGGACGTTTTCCATCACGTAAATTTTCCCTGAATTAACAAGGGCGGTTCTGGTAGGAATTATTAAGTCCGCATATCGCTTTTCTATATCCTTCCTACAATTTTTGTATTTCGTGAAATGTTGGCACGGAGGGCTTGCCGCTATGACATCAAATCGCTCCGCTTCCGATAAGCAATATTCCAAAGCATCACCTTGGACAAACTCAAAAGGGTATTCCGGCTGAGGGTCTTTGTCCACCCCGACGACATCAAAACCAGCTTGATGATAACCCATGCTGGCACCGCCGGCACAACAATACAGATCCAACAGTTTGTATTTCCTTTTCATATCAATCCGTGTTCTTTGTACTTTCTTTGAATAAGAAGGTGGGCTGACTTTTTAGGGTTGGTGTTTCTGATAACCCCTTCTTCCCACTCCTGAAAAGCCATGTACATTTCTTCAAATTCTTTCACCATCAACCCATTGGGTGAATCGAAGTCTTTCCAATGCCGGAACCATTCCTGAGGGAAAACCTTCTGGCAAATCAGTAAGCGGTAGATCCTGTCCTTTGTCAAAAGGCGCCGGCGGATCAACTTCGTTACTGCTGCAATTTCTTCGTGGCGAACCTCATCTATTACTCTCGTCCCGGCGCCGTTATGGGTGTAATCCTCGCCCCAAAGCTGTTCGCAGTTGGCGACTGTATTCTTCGCCATCAGCTTGGCGGTGTCCTCCTGCACAGCCCGGGCGTGGGTTTGCCCGCGTAGCTGATAACCTAAATGGATTTCCAGGGACTTTTCCAGGTTCGTCTTCGGATGGAGCTTAAAGTCTGATGTATAAACCCAATCCAGATAGGACTGGATAAACTCTTCCCGGGAGCCGGAATACTCCTGAACCTTGGCGGCCAGAACCTTCCGGTTTTTGCCGGTGGTAATCATATTATAATTATATTCATATAATTTAATAACATCATCCCGGTTCTCGCAAGCCCATCCTTCTACTGGGTGGGTAAAGGTTCTCCCGGTATCTAATCTATTTTCTATACCCGGATTCTTATCTATTCTATCTTCTAAACCCGGGTTAACTTCTAAATCTAATCTGCCGGGTTTTTCTAAACCCGGCCCTTCTAAATTATCTTTATCATTATCTAAATCATCTTTATCATTATAGTGGGGCCGATTTTCCACTGGGTGGAAAACCGTACCAGTGGTTTCCTCTCCATTGGTACGGTTTTCCACCCAGTGGATTTCCGTACCAGTGGTTTCTTCCACTGTAGCCTCCGCTTGGTCGTACTGGGTCCAGAAGTTTAAACCGGGCGCCTTGATGACAACCCGCCATTTTTCGTACCGACCACCTTCGCCTTTGACCGGGATATAATCCAGCCAGCCCGCCTTTTTCAGCCAGGCTTTGGCCGCTTTCCACTTGGCCACCCCCAAGCCGCTCACTTTTCGGTAATATTCATCATTCCGGGCCCCATCAGCCAGCACCTTCTCCCCGTCTGGGGAGGCGTACATAGCATAGGCCATGAGGGCTGGGAGTACATCGGCCAATAGGGATAGGCTCTGCTCCCGGTAGGACGCTTCCCTGAGCCAGGAAGCGGAGAATTGTAACAGAAAGTTTTTCATATAAGTGGAGATAAAAAAGCCCGGCGGCTAATCTGGAAGGGGCCGACGGGCGAAAAAAGGATCTATGTCTAATGCTTTTCTTAGCTTCCAGACTAAGTGAAGCATTAGGCCGGGCAGGCCGGCAGGTTTGAAAAGCTCCCGGGCTCTCACCCGGGAGTTGCAAATCATATTATATGAAAACTACTTCAAATTTATACCGTTTCTTTCAAAATTCCAAATGTTTTCGATGGAATTTTATTGTGGCGCTGTACGGCGTCTGGCAGGATATACACATTTTGAGTATCCCGGAGGATTTCCCCCAGGGATTGAAGGTCGTGAAATTCCCGGACCGCTACCCAGTCGGCGTTGATCAGCACTTGCCCTATAGGTTGCCTGAGGTTCACCCAAATCCACTTGGATGGGCTCCAGGTTTTGGAAAACGTATCCAGAGCGTTTTCGAACCCCTCCTGGCCGTTAACCGCAATACCGGGCCAGACATTAGGGGGCATCTCTTTCTCTTCGTATTCTCCCGGGAAATCACAAATCACCAAAAAATCCAAGTCCATCCGGCAAGCTGCCCACTCGCAGATTGCCGGGAAGTCCCTGGCGTTGATAACCAGGACTTTACTTTGCGGCACAAAAGCCGGCAGTTCTTCCCCCGGGTTTTCTTTCCAATCCAAGACGGACGGGGCAAAGGGGATCTCAGGCCGGTATTCCAGGACAGTGTTTTCCGGAAGCTCGTGTTTCTCGGGCCGGATCTGTTGGATTATTTCTTTATAGTGGCCAGGGTCGCCTCTTTCGATTGACCCCACCATCGCTGAACAGGCTTGCTCTATCAACTTTCCGGTAAGCCGGGAGCCTGAGGTGATAGCTTCTTCGACTGCCGCCCAAACTTCCCGGAGGGTTCCGGTGTCGAAATCGAACTCTATCAATATGCGGCACTGGAGTTCATTGACTGGAAGGTGCGTCCAATTGGACACATTATCCAGTTTGGTTAGTAAATCGTGAGCCGACCGGTATCGCTCAACCTGCTTTCGGTTCCAGCCGAATTCCGCCTCCGCCCAGTCCTGCACTGAGTTGTACTTCTCTCGGTATTGGCCCGAATTATAAAGTTTGGCGATACTTACAACCTTGGCATAGAACTTTTTAGCGGAAGTCCTTGTAATGTATTCGGAAAGTTGCGTAACTTGCAGGTTCCGAATTTCAGCGGAAACCTCGTCAAAAACCTTTTTCATATACTTTGAATTTTTTAGTGAAGGGGGGAAAGCAATTTAGAAAGAATTTCTCAACTTTGCGTATATTGGTTTGAAAAGAAAGTGCCTCTCCGGGTTCTCCGCCCGGGAGGCACTTATACTTTACAGGAACAGGCTGGCCCCGCTGCTGAACCCTGCCGCCTGTGGATGCCCTCCCCCCTTTAGCCCAAATTCCCGGATCAGTTCCAGGCAATCCGCTTCCGGCTGGATAGACCGGATCGAATAGGTAAATTTATCCTCTCTCTCGTTTTGGTTGATATAGAAATCAGCCGAGTATCCAGCTTGTCGCAACAGCCAGGCTGCTCTACCCGGGTTTTTCATTCCCTGTGTTACAACAAAGGTATAGGGCCGTCCCGGCTTCTGGCGGGGCCATTCACGATTCCATTTCTCAGCTTTTTTAAAATCCTCCCGCTCTTCTTCCCAAAGGGTGTCTCCCAGTTTTATGAGATGTAAAATTTCCTGGCCATTCGAAGTTAGGGTTTTGTGGTAAAGCGGGACCGACCGCAACCTTTCCATGATACATTGGAAAGGTAGAACTAAACGTTTGAACGTTTCTTGGCCCTGGTCTACAAACAGGTCGTACCGGTCGGTCAGGCCTACGGCGTCAGGTAGGTGTTCGCCCGGGTAAAACCATTTGAATACCAGCCGGCAGGCACTTTTCCCTATTTCCTGATGGCCCAGGTAGGCGCCGAACATTTCCTGGGCACTGGTATGGTGGTCAAACCAAAAGAAGCCCTTTTTGGCTTCTCTTTTCAGGCTTTCCATTATATCTGGCGGGGCGCTGAGGTCTACCATGTAGACGGCGTCGTACCCGTGAACCAGCCCGGGTAGTTCTCTCAGGCGGCCTTGGTCATAAGACCGAGCCGGGAAAAAATCCGATTGCGGGTATTTGTTCTTGATGACAGCGGCGGCCATATAACCATCGTTGTCGGTGTCGTGAATAACTGCAACTCTCATATATTTGCCGATTTGGTTATGAAATCTTTTTGATTGTACTCTCGATTCCGAGCAAAGCCTTGTAATGTGTCAGCATTTTCAAATAAACATCGTTGCGCCCTGCACTCTTTGCGCTGCGCATCGACCCGGTGAAACTGTCGAGGTTTTTGTACACCCTCCCTTCGAATTCGACCTCTTTGTCAGCAAGCTCTCGTTTTTTCTCTCGGATTGATACGGGCCTCACTCGGTTTTTCCACTCGCCACTCGCTTTTCCACTCGGATTTCCACTCGGATTTCCACTCGCTTTTCCACTCGGATTTTCCACTCGGGCTACTCGCCCTATGGACATTGGGGTTTCGCCACTCGCCCACTCGGTTTTTTGGCGTTCCCACTCGGCTTTTTCACTCGCCCACTCGGTTTTTTCCTGAGCCACTCGGTTTTCCCACTCGGCTTTTTCACTCGCCCACTCGGCTTTCAGGCGTTCTATTTCCTGGGCCTGGCGGGCCTTTTCTTCGAGAAAGTTGGAAAGAAGAACTCTTTCCTTCTCGGCCAATTCTCTTTGATAATTTTGCTCTACCTCTTGAAGGCGCCGAATAGCCGCCTCTTCAATAGCGGCCAGAGCATAAAGCTGTACCTCGGAATTTTCCTGAAGAAGCTTTTCGTAAGCCAGGGCCTTCTGAGAAACTTTAGCTGTCAAAGTGAAGGCCCACCCGAACATCCAGATAACCAGGTTGCTCACCCCGGCTATTCCCGGGACTGTAAATAGGATCAAAAACCAAAGCCCCATAATCACCAGGCTACAGATGTCGGTGAATTTCAGAGCGAAGGCTATCTTGTTCTTTGCTTTTAGGTCTTCTTCCAGTTGGCGCCGGAGGCTTTCGGTATAGTGGCCTGGGGTTTGTGGCCCGGGTTTCATTATCTTATGGCTTTCAGCTTGGATCTTTGTCACACTCTCTTGGTAATTTTTTTCCAAAGCGGCGATTTTTTGAGCAATAAGCGAGGCGTTTTTGGGATAATTTTGTTGTTGCATCGCTCGGCGTTCTGCTTGGAGCCGGGATATAGCGGCATTGTGGTTTTGAGCAAGCTGTTCCAGCCTCCGGCTTTTGGAAGCTTCGAAAGCAGAAACGGCCTGGTTGTACTGAGAGATCGCCGCCGTGTTTTCGGCTTGTACACGTTTCTCTTCTTGCCCTATCTGTTCGGCAATCGCTTCCCCATTTGAAAAAAGGTTGGCTACCAAATTGGCTCCGCTGAAAGTGATCACGCCGCTACCGATATGAAGGATCATCGCCACTACAGCGACGACCCAAATATTTTCTGGAGCTTGGTATTTATCATCCTCGTTCTCTTTTCCAAGCTCACCCGACACGTAGCACCCCAAGATAAATGGAAACCCGTCAAAGGCTATATTGACCAGCAGCATTAGCACTATCGCCCCAATGGTGGTGAACTTTTCAGAAAGCCCTCCGAACAGAGCGGCCCAGGAAGTAGTTGCCAAAAGGACAGTTATCGCCAGGTGGGCTATGTCAAAGCCCGTCCTAATGGCAATCTGGTTCATTTTGTGGATCATTGGTTTGAATTTGGCGAAAAAAAGAGCCCCAATAGGGGCTCCGATGAAAAAAGTATCGAATAATGACTGCTTATTGCCAATCGGCGGCGCTATCGGCCGTAGCATATTCTCGTTGCCGCTCCTGCCGTTCCTGTCGCCCTGCCTGGCGGCTGTTTCCAAAATTCCATCTTGTCTTCTCGTCAAAAATGCCGTCGTCGATATCGGCATTTTTTCCGGTGAGGGTTAGGATCAACTGAACTCCCGCAAGAGAGGTGCCGATGAGAAGAGCTTGGTAAAGGTATCCGGCCGTTCCCATTTGGGCGCC
>JACDJB010001659.1_pt1 | contig 17637 bp, 16 predicted proteins | sample 7454121 | NCBI WGS metagenome assembly JACDJB01 (sample SAMN14253290, study PRJNA609438) | sludge metagenome | isolation source: sludge after 25d culture with pyrite | collected 2018-12-20 | reverse complement strand
TTGCGCTTTTCCATCAGGTCACGGTCATGGTCGCGAATGATGTAGATCATCTTCGTGGACTCAACGGTGCCGGAGACGTGGAAGAGATGAATGAAGCCCTCCCTGCCCTCGGTGTACTCAGGGCGCTCGTTGACCGGCAGCATGGCGTTGAATTCCATCGCCAGCAGCAATGAGTTGATCATCTTATTCTTTGCCACACCGGGGTGAACGTTACGTCCGTGAATCACAACAGTAGCCGAGGCAGCGTTAAAAGTTTCATATTCCAGTTCCCCCAACTCCCCGCCATCGAGAGTATAGGCGTATTCAGCCCCGAATTTTTCAACATCGAAAAGATCCGCCCCCCTGCCAATCTCCTCATCAGGAGTGAAACCAACCCGTATCTTCCCGTGCTTGATCTCAGGATGAGCAGCCAGATGCGCCATCGCAGAAATAATGGCTGCCACGCCAGCTTTATCATCCGCACCCAGGAGAGTCGTCCCATCAGTCGTGATCAACTCCTGCCCGACGTACTTTTTCAATTCCGGAAATTCAGCCGGGCTCATCCGAATATCAAGTTTCTTATTCAGCACGATCTCACCGCCGTCGTATTCGGCGATGATCTGCGGGTCCACGTTTTCGCCGCTCATGTCCGGGCTTGTATCCATATGCGCGATAAACCCAATCGTTGGAATGGGTTCATCTGTGTTAGCCGGAAGAGTTGCCATAAGATAACAATTCTCATCCAGCGCTACATCCTCCAGTCCAATCTCCATCAACTCGGCTTGAAGCTCTCTTGCCAGATCGAATTGAGCCATGCTGCTGGGGCAGGTTTCAGAATCGCGGTCTGAAGTGGTGTTGATCCTAACGTACTTTAAGAATCTTTCTTTTACAGTCGGCATAGTTCCTCCATAATTTCGATACCTAATTATAGTACGATGACGGAAAGTCAATTTTCCAATCACTTTTACCGTATAATGTTAATCTAATCTTATAATGGAATAACATTTATGAATAGTGATAAGCCGCGCTACCGCATTAAAACCGCTGCGATCAAAACCGGAATCCCCCCCATCACCCTGCGCGCCTGGGAACGCAGGTATCAGATCCTGACCCCCAACCGCGAGGATAACCGTTACCGTTTGTATTCAGACGCGGACATTGAAATATTAAAGTGGCTGAAATTTCAGGTGGATTCAGGCGTTCAAATTAGCCAACTGGCGCATGAACTGAAAGAAATGAGCTCCCTTGGCAAAACCCCCGCGCTCACAAAAGAGGATCTGTTTGAACCAAAATTAAAAGCAGACTCATTCCCCTTTCCCGAAACGATCGATCGTTTATATCAGCACCTTAAAAAACATGATGAGCGCAGCGCAGCCGCCGTCTGCGAAAAGGCAACGCGTTCATTACCATTGATCCAATTGTTCGAGCAGCTGCTCATACCCATTCTCGTCCGCATTGGAGAAGATTGGTACAACGGCAGGATTATGGTTGCCACAGAGCATTTTGCCAGCAGCTTTATACGCGCCCGATTGATGACAATTTTCCAAAAACTGCCGCCTAAAAGCAAAGGACCGCGCATTCTGATTGGCTGCGCCCCAGAGGATTTACACGAATTGGGTGCACTCATGCTGGCGATTCTGATCCGTGAAGCAGGTTTCGCAATCGAATACATTGGACCCGACATCCCCCTTGACGACCTTGCAGAGTACGCAGCGGAAGAAAAAATTGACCTGATCATTCTATCTGCGACTACCGTGGAATCTGCTGAATTACTGAGCGGTTTCAAAAAGGCGCTAGATCGCCAAAAACGCCCGCCGCTAGTTGCTTATGGGGGTGCCGCCTTCTCCTACAAACCAGACCTGTTGGAAAAAACTCCGGGGATATACCTGGGGAAAACGTTGTCACAGTCTCTTAAGAACGTGCAAGGATTATTCACCCCGGGTAGATAACCCCCATCATTACTCCACCTGCTGACCGGCCTTGATCTGCATTTCACGACGTATCCGCCGATATTCAATGATCGGCTTGTCGGCCGGGATCAATTTTTCATCCATATAAAGCGATGACTTTATCGGGTCCTGCGTTAGAACGACACGTTTGTCCTGATTAAGGATGACACGGTTGGAGGGATTGAAAAACCAGGTGACCAGGTTCTTTAAAACTGGCACCCGCATAAATCGCTGGTAACTGCGCAAATAAAGCAGGCAGTTCTCTTCATCAATGGGAGTGAAACATACCGTTATGCGCACATCATCCGAGATCCGGTTCATCCAGAAATGCGGGAACATGAACTTGAGAAATGGCTCGCGATTCGGGGGTGGAAGCGTTGATCCGCGCCGGGCGGTTGTGTTGCCGTCATCCGCACGGTTATAGACCCATATCTGCATCAATTTATCCTCCACCACGATCACCGGACCATCAGAAACGGTTCGTCCACCCCTGCCGATCGTTGTGTTGTGCACGAAAGGCAGGTGAAAAACGTCCAGCTGATTTTCGATCGCGCGGGAATAATGCACCGCCCAGTGATCTTTCATCTCGACAGTGCTGAAAGACGCATCAAGATCTTCAAACCACGGTAGATCAGGGTATTCCGCCCTTTCCTCACCCCACCAGATGTAGATATACCCATGCGCTTCACGCGCAGGAAATGTTTTCACTTTCATCGCGCGCGGCGGGTCTGAAGCCAATCCGTTTGCGGGTATAAACGTGCACCGGCCGCTGGAATCGAACTCAAACCCGTGAAATGGACATTGAATATGATCCCCAACCTTGCGCCCCGCGCTGAGCGCGGCTCCACGATGCGGGCAGATATCCACCTGGCAGACCGGTTCTCCGGCAGAATTGCGCCAGAAAATCATCTTTTCCCCTAACCGGGTCACCCCGATCGGATTTTCGCGCGGGAGTTCCTTTGACTGTAAAACAACGTACCATTGATCCCGAATCATGAGTACTTCCCTCCTTCGGTGATGCTTCGTTAATTAAACCACAGAGCCGCCATTGAGACGGCTCCGGGGGTTGGGCGCTGCGGCTTCCCTAATCAATCGCGAGGAGGGATGCCGCAGCGCTGTGTTCAAAACTAGTACACATCGTAGACATCACCTCCTCATCGTTAGGATGGCATCGTAATACATTAATAAGTTAATCATAGTTCAACCTGAAAGTCAAGCGAAAGCAACTTGCAACTGCCGGCACTACACCTTATAATGCACTCCATGTCAGCCCTTGAGCCGCACCACAAACCCGGAAAAACAATCAATCTCGTATTGATCATTCTCGCTTTAATCGTTCTTTCTGTGTGGTTGTTCCTCACTCCTCCGGGCCTGGACGGGAAATTGCACGCCGCGGGCTACTCGGTGTGCCACCAGATGGATGAACATTCTTACATGATCGGTGGTAAAGTACTGCCGCTTTGTGCACGATGTACCGGGACATTTCTTGGTTTATTCATTTCACTGCTCTACCTTTACTCTCGGAAAAAGAACAGCGGGTTCCCTTCCAAGTTAAAAATCGCTGTATTGATCGCGTTCTTCCTCTTCTTCGCTGTGGACGGAATTAATTCCGCGCTCGGCTTCATCCCGGGGCTTGGCTCGCTGTACTCATCCTCAAACCTTATGCGGTTGATCAGCGGACTTCTGATGGGAATTGCCCTCGCCAACCTGGTTCTAGTCCTGTGGAATCAGACGTTATGGGTTAACCCGAACCCGGCACCGGTCTTGCGAACCTGGAGGCAATTGGGAATCCTCATTCTTTTATGCGCTGCTGCTGGCGCCATGATCGTCGCGGATATCCCGATCTTGTATTACCCGGTTGCCATCCTTTCGATCTCAGGCATTTTCCTGGTACTATCTATGATCTATACGCTGCTTTGGAGCATCATTCTGAAAAGAGAAAATACTTTGCACCTTTTCAAGGATGGTTTGCGTATATTTATTGTGGGAATTATCACCGCGATCGCGCAAGTTGGGGTAATGGACCTGCTCCGTTATCTACTCAGCGGATCGTGGTAAAAAAAGGAAAATACATAAATGGACATTTTCAATATCTTCACCGCTTTCGGACTCTCCGCCAGCGCCGGGTTGAACGCGTACATCCCGTTGCTCACGGTGGCGTTGCTGTCCCGATTCACCAATCTGATCAATCTACAGGAACCGTGGAATCTGCTCAGTTCCTGGTGGGTGATCGGTGTGCTGGCGGTGCTCACCATCGTGGAAATTTTGGCGGACATGTTCCCGGGCGTCAATCACGTGAACGACATCATTCAGTCATTCATACGCCCCACCGCTGGCGCGATTGTCTTTGCGGCAACCTCCAGCCAGGTGGGCGATGTGGACCCGTTGCTTGGTTTGATCGCCGGTCTGCTGGTTTCAGGCGGTGTTCACGCGGTAAAAGCCCTCGCGGTTCGTCCGGCGGTCAACGCGGCGACAGGAGGTTTGGGGAACGTTCCCGCGTCAATTGGTGAACAGGCGACCTCGACAGTAGTGTCTGTCCTTTCCGTCCTCATCCCGGTGATCATAGCCATTATCCTCGTTCTGGTCATGGCAATCATCATTATCTGGGCAAGAAATCGCAAGAAGCGAATCCGTGAAGCTGAGTGATCCCGCAACCGAATCCAACTCCTGAAGAAGAAAAAGAAAGGATCGTCGCAAAGCGACAGGCTCAATTATGGCTTATCGCGATCACGATGATCCTTTCGTTCTGCATCGGAACGACTATCGTTTTCTTTATATTGTGGCTAATCCTTAGATAACCCCCTATCACCTGTTCGATCCAGACTTTAAAACATCCCGGTATTGTTAGCCTTGCAGTAGAAGCAAATCTCCTTTTTTAAGAACGACGCTGATCTGGTCGCCTGCCGTTACCTGCCGGGTGGCAACCAGGTCCAGGTGTATGTCAGCGCATAAGCGCAATTTCACATTGTAACGATCACCCAGGAAAAGTACTTCTTCTGCAACGCCGGTCAAGGTATCATCAGCTGTTTCCGCCGATTCCGTTTCAAGGGCAACCGGTTTGACCAACAGGGTGACCAACTCACCAACACCGGGCGGGCTTGTGTGGGGTATTAGCTGCGGGTGCAACTCGCCGCAAGCGGTTTGAACCGTGAGCGGATTCCGGGCAGTTACCTTGCCTTCAATCAACCCTGTCATCCCTAAAAATCCCGCCACCCAGCGGTTAACGGGGTAACGATAAACATCTTCAGTTCTCCCGCTTTGTACGATCCTGCCGGCGTGCAGCAGTGCCAGGCGGTCTCCAAGCAAAATCGCTTCCTCCTGATCATGGGTCACATAGATCGCGGGGATGCCAGTCTGATGCAAAAGTGTGCGCAGTTCCTCCTGTAATTCGACCCTTAAACTGCGGTCAAGCGCCGCGAGGGGCTCGTCAAGCATCAACAACCGCGGCGACGGCGCGAGCGCTCGCGCTAGGGCGATACGCTGCTGCTCACCGCCGGAGAGATCTGTTACCCGGCGTTCTGCGAAGGAATTCATATTCACCCGTTCGAGCGCTGATTTCACCTTGCCCGCGATCTCCGCTTTTGGAACGTTCTGCATGCGCAGACCAAACGCCACGTTATCAAAAACATTCAGGTGCGGGAATAAAGCGTAATCCTGGAACATCAACCCAAAATTGCGGCGAAAAACCGGCACCAATGTGGTATCGCGGTCATTCCAGTGTACCTGCCCCGAATCGGGCGTCTCTATGCCCGCGATGATACGCAGGATCGTGCTTTTGCCGCTGCCCGAACTACCCAAAAGACAAAGCGTTTCACCTGTCTCAACGTGAAAATTTACGCCTTGCAGGAGGGGTTGACCCTCATAATTTTTATACAGATCGATTACATCCAGGCGGTCCATGAGGCTCCATTAATCCGTACCGGTAAAGGCACGGCTGAGGTTTTCCAACAAAGCGATCGAAATTGCGCACACCAGGATCAGGATGGTGGCCATCGCCATCGCCTGCCCGTAATTCATAGCTCCCGGCTGCCCAAGGTAACGGAAGATCGCCACTGGCAGCGTGGGGTTGTCAGGGCGGGCAATAAATGAGGTTGCGCCAAATTCTCCCAAAGAAATGGTAAAGGAAAAAAGCGCTGCAGAGATCATTGCCCTGCTGATCAACTTCATCTCCACCTCCCACCAAACCCGCAGCGGAGATGCCCCCAAAACCGCGGCCGATTGTCCCAGGGAAACCGGTATGGCTGCCAGCGCTGGTTGCACCGCGCGCAGCACGAAAGGCATCGCGATGAGACTGTGAGCCAGCGGGATGAGCCAGGGGAAAGAGCTGCCCGTGAGCCTTGTGCCGGAGAACGCTACGATGAAACCCAAGCCCAGGGTAACCGCGGAGGCGCCAAATGGTAGCATCACGACAGCATCCAACCAGCGGCGCGCAGACTGTTTTTTTACCATGGCGTACGCCAGCAGCGTTCCAGCCACCGTTGAAATCACAGTTGTGATTCCCGCGTAACGCAGAGAATTACCCACCGCCACAGCAGGCGGTACATAAAAAACACTCTGGTTCGAATTCACAAACAACTCGCGATAAAAATCAAGAGTTAAACCTGTCCGCACTTCTTCGCGCTGTCCGCGGTCCGCCTCCAGACGGGTGACCGATCGTGTTGCCAGCGCGATAAGCGGCAGCACCTGCAGCAATAAAAGAAAGGCCACGGTAAGAAAAACGATCAACCTTTCGTTCCACGTACGAGGTTTGCGCACCCCTTCCCCGCGCAGGCGTGGAAAAAGCGGCACAGACTTGCCACGATTCACATAACCATAAAGCAAAGTTACGCCCAGTGTGCACCCCAGCTGGAAGATGGATAGCAAACCGGCCATGGGTAAGTTTAGAAAATGTAAGGCCTGGGTATAGACGGCCACTTCCAGTGTCTGAAAAGCCGGTCCGCCTAACATCAGGATGACCCCGAAACTGGCGAAATCAAACAGGAAGACCAGCAGCGCAGCCGAGAGGATAGGGCGGCGCAGCAAGGGGAGTGTGACAGTCTTAAAGGCGCGAAAGGGTGAGGCTCCCAGCACGCGGGCTGTCTGCTCCAGGCGCGGATCCAATTGCCCCCATGCGCTGCCCACCACCCTGATCGCAATGGCGATGTTGTAGAAAACATGGGCAATAAGTATCGCGGTAAAGGTGTTTAGAAAAACAATTGGCGGTGAAACATCACCGCTTACGCGCATTAGAAAGACGTTGATCCAACCACGCGGACCGAGAAGGGCATTGAAAGCGGCAGCGGTAACCACCGTTGGCAGAATAAATGGAAGCAGAGTAAGCGTTTGCAGTAATCGCTTGCCGGCAAAATTAAAACGCGCAAACACAAACGCGACCGGCAGCCCAAATACCATGGTCAACAGGGTTGAAAGCAGCGCCTGGTAAAAGGTAAAAAACAGTGGCTGCCAGATGCCGGAACTGTAAATCTCCCCGCTACGCGAAAACATCACGATCAGTATGGTAATCAACGGGTAAAAGAAAAACACCGCAAACATTGCAAGCGGCAGCGCCCAGAGAAGCAGCCCTGACCGGTTAATTAATGACCTCGCGCCATGTAGCAGACTCACTTGAGGATTACCTCACTCCACTCTCGAATCCACTTATCGCGATTATTGGCGATCAGAACCGGGTCCAGCGTGGCCGGTTCCTCCGCAATCATGGCATAACGCTCGAATTCTTCGGGTAGAACCGCCTGCGGGTTGACCGGGTAAACGAACATCTGCAGGGGCATATCCTCCTGGAAGCGCGGGCTGAGCATAAAGTCGATGAAGCGTTTAGACAGCTCAAGTTGCTGTGTTCCTTTCAAAATACCGGCGTATTCAACCTGGCGGAAACAGGTGTTAGCTGCAATTATGGACGCAGTGGGAGCTTCAGTCAGCGGCTCGCTGGCATAGATCACTTCCGCGGCAGGGCTGGAGGCGTAGGAAACGACCATGGGCTGCAATCCCTGACCTGATGAGGCTGAAAAATTCGTATAATACGCGGTTTCCCAGTCATTGACAATGACCAGTCCGTTGTCTTTGAGCGCCCGCCAGTAATCCAGGTAGCCATCCTCGCCGTACTCAGCGATGGTAGCCAGAAGAAACGCGAGCCCCGGCGAGGAGGTAGCGGGGTTCTCCACCACCAGCAAACCCTCGCCTGCTTCACCGCCATACGCTGGTTTAGTCAGATCCTCCAGGCTGCCCGGTACGGCAAGGTCGTTGGCAGTAAACCATGCCCGATCATAATTGATGCAAACATCTCCAAAATCAATGGGGGTTACCACCCCGGCAAGCCCGCGCGTGAATTCTTCGGGAATCTCAGCCAGCAGGGTTGAGGTATACGCCTCAAAAATTCCTTCCTGCACCGCTCTAGAAAGGAAAGTGTTATCCACGCCGTAGAAGATATCCGCTTCGGGGTCATTTCTGGTTAGAATCGCGCGGTTCAAAGCAGCACCGGTATCACCGGATTTCAGAAAGACCAGTTTAGCCCCGTACTCGATTTCAAACGCTTTCACCACTTCTTCTGATACCGCGAAAGAATCGTGCGTCATAACAGTAAGAGTGACAGGCCCCGGGTCATCCGTGGGAGTTGGTGAAGGAGAACAAGCGGTGATAATAAACAATACGGATAAAAGTAATATCAGGATTTTTTTACTCATTTACTGTCATCCTTTCTTTCATGCATGCAGATCAGAACACCAGACTGGAATTCGATGCGCGCTTTGTCGCCCGTCATCTGGTTGCTGATACCGCGGCTGTGATAAAAGATCATACTTGCGTCCTCCAGGGGATACTTGAGGCCGGTTGTCGTGATTCCGCGCACAATGGGCGAGAGAGGGAGCAATGAGACCATTTCACCCTCCTGCCCGATCAGGTCAATCGATTCCCGCACGAGAATCACCTCCTGTTGACCATCATCGATGCGCACATCCATATTCGCCAGGGCAGGAAGATTGAGAAGAAAAATATTGGAAAGCGTCTGATCGAGTCGACCGCCTAAAGCCGCAACAATGAGAATGCGGCTGGTACCGGTTTCAGCAGCAGCCATCAGAGCCAGCTCCAGATCGGTCTCATCCTTATCCGGCGAAAAACGCCGAACCTCGGCACCTTGTTCTTCAGCCCAGCGCACCTGCTCGGGAGTTACAGAGTCGAGGTCTCCAATTAACAGGTTGGGAACCAACCCAAGCGCTTGAACATGAACCAACCCGCCATCAGCGGCAATAATCTGTTTGGCTTGCGTTGCCATTTGTTTGATCTTGGCGGGATTCTGTAAATCTCCATTAGCAAAGATCATTACTGTTGTGTCAGCCATAAAAAAACCCTCCACCGGGGAGGGGCGAGCATTAATTCTCCTATCCCTCCGCCGGTATGATCCGGATCAGGTAATGCGGGTCAAGGGAAACTCCCTACTCTCAGCCCAAATAACAGGCTCCCCGTGTATCAATCGTTAATTTAGTATAGGCTTCTACTGCGCGGCTGTCAAGGATTGCCCCATGTAAGAAAAAGGGGGTGAATCATTCACCCGTGATTGTCAAAACTTAACAGGAGAGCCTCAAGCCTTTTTTGATTCCATCTCAAAGCCGGGAATGACCGTTTTGCGTTCAAGGTATTTCAATCCCCAGTTGAGAATAAAAACCATCACAAGGTAAACCACCGCTACCGCCAGGTAACTGCCGATCGGGTCATAGGTAGCAGTGGCAGCTCGCTTGGCTTTCGCCATCAGATCCTGCACTGCGATGAGAAATACCACGGCGGTCGTCTTGAGCAGCGAAATCGGTTCGTTAGACCAGGCAGGGATCATCAAACGCAGCGCCTGCGGCAGGATAACATACCAGATCGTCTTCCAGCGCGAAAGGCCGATCGCCCGCCCGGCGGTCATTTGTGAAGAACCGATCGCCTGAATGGAACCGCGGAAATACTCCGCCTGGTATGCAGCGCTGTTTAGCCCCAGCGCCAGGTAGGCTGAAATTGTCTGAGAAAGGGTGATTCCAACCGAGGGCAAACCATAGTATATGAGAAAAAGCTGAACCAATAGCGGCGTTCCACGGAATATTTCAATATACCCGATCGCGAGGGCTTTCAACCACTTTGGACCGTAAGCGCGAGCCAGCGCAAGAACAAGACCGAGTACAAACCCGATCACCAGCCCGACCGCGGTCAATTCCAGGGTAACCCCGGCACCTTTGATGAAATCAGGCAGGAAACGCTGGAAAAGCTTCAGCCAATCCACAGTTATTCACCTTCCGCTTTCTTACCGTAAAGCTCGGTGATCTTCCACAAAAACTCCCGTGTGCGCTCGTTTTTGGGACGATAGAACAATTCATCCGGCGAGCCTTCCTCAACAATGCTGCCCTTCTCAAGAAAAACGATCCGGTCAGCAACCTCACGAGCAAACCCCATCTCGTGAGTCACAACAAGCATGGTCATGCCTTCCAGCGCCAGTTTGCGCATCACTTCCAGTACCTCGCCGATCAACTCCGGATCGAGGGCGGAGGTGGGTTCGTCGAACAACATGATGCGCGGGTCCATCGCCAGCGCGCGCGCAATCGCCACCCGCTGCTGCTGCCCGCCCGAAAGCTGCCCCGGGTAATGGTCGGCGCGATCGGCAAGCCCGACCCGGTTCAGCTCATGCATCGCTTTTTCCTTCGCCGCGTCCGCTTTCATGCGCTTGACCTTTGTGAGACCAAGCATGACGTTATCCAGCGCGGTGAGGTGGTTGAACAATAAGAAGTTCTGAAAAACCATTCCAATATGCTGACGCACCCGATCCTCATCACACCCTTTTGCAGTGATCTCCATATCGTCGAGCCATATCTGCCCCTCGTTTGCATAGGTTAGCAGGTTAACGCAGCGCAAGAGCGTGCTTTTGCCCGTTCCACTCGGACCAATAATGACGATCGTGTCGCCTTCATTCACGGTCAGATCGATGTTATGGAAGACAGCATTTTCGCCATATTTCTTGGTCAGGTTCTTGATCGTCAGGATCGGTTTAGCCATAAGATTCTCCAGGTTATGGATTTGCCGGAATCCGCAACTGCAGTTCCAGTCTATCCAATAATCGGCTGGTAATGAATACGAGGATAAAGTAAATCACAGCAGCTGCAGCGTAAGCCAGGAAAGGCTCCTGGGTGCTGGCGCTGATGAGCTGTGCGCGGCGCAGGATCTCGGGAACACCAAGCGCATACACGAGGGATGAATCTTTGATTACGATTGCCGCCTCGTTCGACCATGGCGGGATAGCCAGGCGCAAAGTCTGCGGCAGGATGACACCACGAATCGCCTGCTGCTTGCTCATTCCAATTGCGCGGGCTGCCATCATCTGTCCACCGCTCACAGACAAGATCGCGCCGCGCACGATTTCCATCTGGTACGCGCTGCTGACGATCCCCAATGAAATTGAACCGGCCAGGAAAGGAGATAGATTGACGCTGCCAGAGACAACGAAGTAAAGGATAAACAACAGGACAATGGGTGGAATACCGCGCATCACCGTGCTGTACAGGCTCGTCAGCCACTTTGTAACCTTGCCTGAGTAGACATTCAGCAAGGCGAGCAGTGTACCCAGCAGTAGACCCGAGGGCAGGGCAATGAGTGTAACCCCAACCGTGTAGGCTGTCCCTGAAGCGATGTATTGCAGGAACTTCGCAACGTCCAACGCCCGTTACTCCTCGTGCATTCTAAATTTTCTTATCCCCCTGGTTTTTTTCAAAAAACCAGGGGGATATGATGTCGCGTGTTCTTACTCGCTGAAGTATTTTACAGCGAGTTGCGCTACAAAGCCTTCATCCTGTAGTTCTTTCAGGACGCGGTTGAATTCTTCCTGTAAACTGGTATCGCCCTCAGGAACAACGATGTTCAACGGCCCCGTGGAGAGGACGCCTGTGTAGACAATCGTCATACCGCCAAATTGGTTGACAACCGCCTGGGCAGGAACATAATCCGCCATCAGGACCTCGATGCGGCCAGCCTGAAGATCCAGGGCTGCCTGGTCGACACGCTCATAGCGAAAATAATTATCCTCAGGGAGTAAGCCGGGAGTAACCAGGTTGTCGGTAATCCATCCATCCTGAACAGTGCCTGACTGTGCGCCCACAATGTAATTGGCGAGGCTCATCGGGTCACTCAGGTCTCCGCTGAATCCATCAAGCACCGTGAATGAATCTTCGGTGGTGTAATAGGCGTCAGTGAAATCCACAGATTCGTCACGTTCCGGGTCATAATTAAAAGCCGCGATGGAGGCATCGATCTTTCCTTCCTGAACCGCAGCGATAAGGCTGTCAAACGGCATATCAACCCATTCAACGGTCACACCCATTCGTTTTGCGATCTCGTTCATCAGCTCAACGTCAAAACCAGTGGTAACCCCGGCTTCATCCACGAACTCGAAAGGCGGGTAATCCGCAGATGTGCCCACTACGATCTTTCCCGCATCTTTGATCGAGGCAAGATGGTCCGCGGTCGATGCACAACCCGCAATGCCGAACATGAGAACGAGCGCGGTAACAAGCAAAATCAGGCGTTTCATTTAATCCTCCGTGAAATCATGAACTTGAGATAACGATAAAATTATTATATATCAGAAGACCATTATCCATACACACTGTGAGCGCTGGTAATTTTCTCCAGTATAATACCCGTAAGTACCAACAACACAGCAGCACGGAGCAGGTTTTGCCTCCTTTAATTGAGTTTAACCACGTAACCTACCGCCATCCCGGCAGTAATTTATCAGTTCCCCCAGCGCTCAATGACATTTCAATCCAAATCGAACAGGGTGAATGGGTCGCCATTGTAGGCGCAAACGGGTCTGGAAAGACCACCTTCGCCCGTCACTGCAACGCCCTTTTGCTGCCAACCGCAGGCCAGGTGTTAATCGATGGAAAGGACACCACCCAATCCACTCATCTGCCGCTGATTCGGGCACGCATCGGGATGGTCTTCCAAAATCCGGAGGATCAGATCGTCGCGACTTTGATCGAAGAAGATACCGCTTTTGGTCCTGAGAACCTTGCAGTTCCTCCGGCTGAGATCCGTGAGCGGGTTCAATCGGCATTGGAAACGGTTAAAATGGATTGCAAGAAAGATCGCCCGCCGCACCTGCTTTCTGCCGGGCAAAAACAGCGCGTCGCGCTGGCTGGCGTGCTGGCAATGCGGCCTGAGTGCGTCATCTTTGACGAATCGACAGCGATGCTCGATCCCCGCGGTCGGCTGGACGTGCTGGCGGAAATGCAGAGCCTGCATGAACGCGGCATCACAGTTCTTTTCATCACACATTTCATGGAGGAAGCCGCCAGGGCTGACCGTGTTATTACCCTCAATAGCGGCGACCTGGTTTTTGACGGCACCCCGCGCGACCTTTTCGCTGACCACGAATTGTTAAACCGGTGCGGACTGGAACAACCTTCCACAATATTGCTGCTCAACGAAATTCGCGGTTTGAATCCACAGCTTGCCGAAATTTCTTCCGACTTTGAGCAAGCCTTGCTGCAAATACCCGCCTACAACGGCAGCTTTGTCTACAAAGAAAAGATCAACCCTCCGCCTGACTCTGAAATACTCATCGCGGTCGAAAACCTGGACCATTTTTACCTGCGCAACACACCGCTGGAACAACAATCGCTGTTCAATATCAACCTGGAAGTGAAGAACGGTCTGGCGCACGGTTTTTGCGGTGCGACAGGATCCGGTAAATCCACCCTGCTGCAGCACTTCAACGGGTTGTATCGACCGCAGCACGGAGAGGTGCGCATCGGGTCTTTCCGGCTTTCCGACCCGGACATTAACATCAAACAGGTCCGGCAATTCGCGGGGCTGGTATTTCAGAACCCGGAGATCTACTTCTTTGAGCAATACGTTGGCGATGAAATCGCGTACGGACCTAAGATGCTTTACGGCAGGGAAGGTCTGGCAAAACGAGTGCGCGACGCGATGGAACTTGTAGGGCTTGACTTTGAAAAATTTAAGGACCGTGTTACCTACACACTCAGCGGGGGAGAGAAGCGCAAAGTCGCATTAGCGGCTGTGCTGGCGTTGCAGCCCAGGCTGCTCATTCTCGATGAACCCACTGCCGGGCTTGACCCGGCGTCGAGGCGGCATCTACACACAATCCTGCAACACGCACAGGACAAAGGCACAGAATTGATCCTCAGCTCCCACAGCATGGGAGATATCACCGAACTGACCCAGAATCTAACCATCCTATCCAATGGTCGTTCACTGCGCACTGGCAATACAGCCGATCTATTCAATGACGCTCAACTCATCAACGAGGCGTCGCTTGGGCAACCGTCAGTGGTCAGGCTGGCAGTACGAATGCGTGAACGCGGCTGGCCCATCCCGCAGCGGGTTGTCAAGGCTGAACAGCTGTTCACCGCGCTGCAAGCGGTAAAAGGAGGACAGGCTCATGGATGAGTTTGACTTCCTCTCCCGCGTGCCGCTGGGGCAGTATGTGCCCACCAATTCGATCCTTCACCGGCTATCGCCGCTGACCAAGATCGTCATCTTCGGAGCGCTGCTGATCGCGGTCACCTTCACGCCTTCCCGCATCGGTCTTTTCATCGGTGTAGCAGTCGTTCTATTCGCGCTGGGTTTATCCAGGGTAAACATGGGGTTTGCCCTCAAAGGGCTCCTTCCCCCTCTGCCCTTCCTGTTGATCATCGCCATCATCCAGGTTTTCCTGTATTCCTCCAAGCTCGATCCGAACAGCCTGGTGAGCATCGGCTGGTTCCACATCACAATGAACGGTTTATGGGCAGGAATCATGCTATTGATCCGTTTTAGCGCGCTGATTTTGCTGCTTAGCCTGGGCAGCTTTGTGATCTCAACATCTGAATTACTGCAGGGACTTACCCTCATGCTCAGCCCGCTCAACCGCATCGGTATCCGCACAATGGATTTCATCATGATCATCCAGGTCACGCTGCGCTTTCTCCCCTTCCTGGCGCAAAGCGCTGAACGCATCGCCAAAGCCCAGGCTTCGCGCGGGTCTGACTGGGGGGTGAAGAAAAAGGGATTAATTAGTCGCGTCAGGCAGGTTGTGCCAATGATCATCCCGCTTTTTATCACCAGCCTGCGCCGTTCTGAAAACCTGGCACTGGCAATGGACGCCCGCGCTTATGGTGTTATGAACAAACGCACCAGTATGAAGGAAAATCGATTCACACTATCTGACGGGGTCGCCATCCTGTTAAGCATAATGGTCTCACTGGCGATTTTCATCGTGTGAGACCATTAAAATCAATTGTAAGTCTGATTATTCGAGATCTGAACCTTTGCGCTTGCCGACAGTGAACTGGCGGTAAGCGGCTACCACAAGCAGCGTGATGACGGCTGATACTCCTGCTTCAGGCAGCCCTGATGTCACCGCGATGCCTGCCAGGGCTTTCCAAAGCCCCGCGCCGAACACCTGGACGATCAGATCAGCTTTACTGAAGAATAATCCCAGCGCTCCCAGAACCAGAACCGTATTGGTCAGACTCCCGGCGATGCCGCTGGCGATCAAACCAACCACCGGCCATCGTTTCAGCCCGGTCCATACCAGCCAGGCAACAGGACCAATGAATAGGCGCGGTAGCACAGAAAGCAGCGGGTTAACGAACAACGGGTCCAGCACACCGGTTGGGGCGACAGCTGCCTGCAGCATACTGAAAAGACCAAAGATCAACCCAATGCCAAGCCCCACAACGGGGCCTTCCAGAATGGCGCCAATTATTACCGGAACGTGCATGATGGTGAGAGAAATTCCGCCAAACCAGGGGATGAACCCCCAATGAGTGAGACCGAGGAGAATCGTGATCGCACCCAGGGCTGCGGTTACTACGATCTTGCGGGTTCTTTCTTGTGCCATTTAACTCTCCCAATTCGATTATTTTGAGTCGTTACTCATCGATTGCCCATAAATTTTAGCACACCCAGCCCGGTATTGCTTTGTGAGATTTGCGGACTTCCGTAGTATTCGATCATTCCGGCGCCTGAAATGCTGGCGTTGAGGGTTTCTTTTGCCCACACCGTGGCGGTACCCACACCGCTCAAACGAACATCTGCGCGGGATGTTTCCAGGCGGGCGGCGTGAAACGCCCCGGCACCGCTCAGGGTCAGGTTCAACTCATCCGCCATCCCGGCGACATCCACAGAACCCACACCTGAAAGCGCGACATCCAATTTGCCTGTTTTGAGGGTGCCCAATGTGAGCAACCCGGGACCGGTGATCGCCAGTGTAAGATCGGGCGCATCCAAACGCGGACAATCGAGGCTGCACACGCCGGAAATGGAAAGCGCGCTGATCTCGCGCATCATCAGGCGGAAGCGAATCTTGTCGCCACTCAACGTGCGGATCCCGCTCCAGTCCTTCCAATCCTCGGCGTAGTCGATCACGAGCGTATTGTCCGCTACCGTGGTCTGGATCCTCGAACGGATCTCAGGCAGGGCTTCGATCACCAGTTCCTCATGGTCGCCCTGAACCAGATCCACCCTGCCCATCCCTTTGAACACAAGAGCGGTAAAACCGCTGACTTCACGTCTCTCTTCGTTTGAAAACTGGTCGCTCATTTTTTCCTCCGAATAACCGATTTACTCAATATACGTAATTTCATCATTCTGGATTCATGAAGCACCATTATTCTATTCCGTTTTCACTTATAATCAATACAGATCATTTTAATAAGGAGAATCCATGGCCACACAAACTCCCCCACGATGGGACCTGACCAACGTGTATCCCTCGCTTTCCTCAAAGGAATTCGCTGCTGATACCGAAAAATTGACCCGACTGATCACTGAGATGGAAGCTTTTCTCAGAGAAAAAGCCGTCGCTATGAGCGGAACGGAAGAAATTCATCAACTCACCTCGCTTGCCCTGACACTGGTCGACAGTTTCAATGAGCTACTCCTAACAACCGGAACCCTGGGTGCGTACATCCATTCCTTCATCGCTACCGACAGCTACAACAAGGAAGCCTTACGCAAGGAATCAGAATTTGACCAGGTGGCTGTCAAGATCGAGCAGTTGCAGGTGCTTGTTCTCACTTGGATAGGCAAAGTGGCGGGAAGATTGCCTGAAATGTTCAAGGCTGAACCCAAGCTCGAAGCACACCGCTACTTTATTGAGGAATCAGCCCGTCAGAGTAAATACCTGATGTCGGAAAACGAAGAGATGCTGGCATCGGAGCTCAGCCTCACCGGCTCTACCGCCTGGAGTAAATTGCAAGGTATGATCACATCGCAGGCTAGCGCTGAGTTGGAAGTGGATGGCGAGATGAAACGACTGCCCTCCCCTGCTCTGATCAACCTGCGTTCGCACCCGGACGGCGAAGTTCGGCGGCGCGGTTATGAAGCTGAAGACAAACTGTGGACTTCGATCAAGGTACCGCTGGCTGCTGCAATAAACGGCATCAAGGGTGAGGTAAATATACTCAACCGCCGCCGCGGACGCGAGGACGCGCTGCACAGCGCGATCGACATGGCGCACATCGACCGCCAGACCCTGGAAGCGATGCTTGGCGCAATGCAGGATTCTTTCCCTATGTTTAGGCGCTACATGCAAGCCAAGGCAAAGTTACTGGGTAAGGAAAAACTGCCCTGGTGGGACATCTTTGCCCCGGTCGGCGAGATCAAGTCTGATTACACATTCGACGAAGCCAAAGAGGTGATTCTCACCAATTTCGGTAATTTCGCTCCCGAGTTAAGGTCCTTT
>JACDJB010001654.1_pt1 | contig 17699 bp, 14 predicted proteins | sample 7454121 | NCBI WGS metagenome assembly JACDJB01 (sample SAMN14253290, study PRJNA609438) | sludge metagenome | isolation source: sludge after 25d culture with pyrite | collected 2018-12-20 | reverse complement strand
CGGCTAAAGCTTCGCTCCGGTCTTCCACCGGCTGGGGGGCTTTCCCCAGCTTGGGATTTTCGCCAACCTCCAGCGCTTTGTTCAGGTTGTCCCTCGCGATCGGCTGGCCGGACACCTCCACCACTTCTCCTTCGTCATTCGCAGGCATCGGGACCGTGATCGTTGTCTTCAGCCCCTTCAGGGCCCCCAACGTCTTCGTGTGGTAGATAGTCCGCTCCTCTTGGATAATGAGGGCTTTTAGCTCTTTTGCAACCGTGCCGCTGTGACAGCTATCAAAAACCGCGTGGACGCGCACTCCTTCCCGGAACTGTGCAAGCAGGGCATAGAACTCGTCGTCCACCAGCATCCGGTCGTAGAAGCAGAGCGTCTCGTCCAGTGAGTCAGGCTCCTGGTCGTCGGAAATGTTGGGGATCTGCGAGCCATGGCCGGAGAAGGTGATCAGGACCGAATCCCCGGCGAGCAGGTCGGAGATGGCCCCGCGCATGAACCCGGTGAACGCGGTGACGGTGGCGCCATCGTTCTCCAGCGTGGTCGCATCATAGCCCAGGTTTTCGGCGAGCTCGCGCATCTTGTGGGCGTCATTCACACAGCTCGCAAGCGCGAACTCACCGCCGTAGTGGTTTGCGTCCACGCGGTCGACCCCGATGTGAATGCTCCGGCCTCTCGGTTTCCGGATAACATCGCTGCTGTAGAGCTCGTCGAGCTGGGACAAAGTTTGCCGGCCGACGATGCCGTCGGCCACCAGGCCGTAGTCGCGCTGGAAAGCCACCACGGCTGCGTGGGTGTGCGAGCCGAAGAATCCATCGACGTCTGCTTCCGTCATATAGCCGCCGCTAAGATCGGCCAGCGCGTACTGTATGGCTACGACAGCGCCTCGCTGCGTTTCGCCGCGCGCGATTGGTCGCTCGTTTGCCATCGCAGCCTCCAACCGCATGCGGGTGTTATTTGTCGGGACAGTTGTGAAACGATGTGCTGTAAGCATGACATTCCTCCATTAAAAAAGGCATCACCATTGATAATTCGGGTTCGGGTTCGGTGAGAACGGGATTTTCTCACAGCCGAACCCGGCGACGTAGATCTGCAACTCGGGTGGAGGCTCCGACGGAGCAGGTCGCGGCCTGTTCCGGTCCACCAGATACTCCTGCGCCACCAGGTAGCGCTGGTTCAGGTTGGCCGCGGTAATCATCTGCACCTGCCCCAGGTTCCGGGCGGTGAGGAAGGGGACTGTTTCGGCAGTATGGAGAACATTCATCGGCCGCCGGACGGCTACCCTCTCTTCCATCTCGACCCTCGCCCCGGCGAGCGGCTCTCTCATGGCCTTGCTCACCTCCCCTTTCTTGGGGCTATACGCTCCGACGTCCTTGGGAGCGGTGGCTACTTGCAGAACCGGTCGCATCGCCACAGTCGTCGCGAGGACGATCGGGATTGTGGGCCTGGCCGGAGGCGGTTGGATGGTGACGTTCAGAACCTTGACCAGATACACGGAACTGACATAGGCGGGCAGCCGGCCCTCCATTCCGTTGCCCTGGGACACATTAGGATCCCCTTCTCTCAGCCTCCAGTCATCCGCCGAATATAGCGCCGGGGTGAACCAGGGACGCAGGCAGTTGAGTACAGCGTACTTGAAGGAAACCTCGCCGAACCGATTGGCCCGATAAGCTTTCCAACGGGCGCTCTCCGGGCCGCTTCCAACAGCCTGGTCCAGGTTGTCAAACGACACCTTGGCCTCCATCCAGGTTTCCGGAGCGGTGGCGGAGATGGGCGCAAAGTAGGTGGGAGCAATGGGTGGTTGGATGCCACTGGTATCGAGAGTCCGCTGTAGGGAAATCCGCTCATTCTCTGTCCTGGTGAGATTCGAGCGCACACCCAGCCGGATGGTGGTTTCCAGGGCGTCTTCAACGATCTGCTTGTATCCAAGTGTGATCCAGTTCGCCATGGCCAGGGTCAGCTCGTCGGCGCTGCCGCCTGTGTTCTGCAAGTCTTCATAGGCGTTCTTCATCTCCAGGTAAAGCAGGTGCCGATCCGACGGCAACGGCAAGCCTGCTGCATCGTTCGAGTAGAGAACGCTTCGTGCAGCCTCGAACTGCGCCTTCTCTGCCTGGGTCCAGGCCGCCGTGGCGAAATCCATGTGGCCCAGGGTCTCCAGGTGAAGATTCCACAGGACGGTGGAAGTGCTAAAGGTATCCGCCACCTGGCCCTGCCGGGGGACAAAGTTCACCAGGCGTGCAAACTCTGCAGCCCTGGCGATGTCGTTCGGATTCTGGGCGGCTTCCAGATTAATGGGCGTCGTTACGATCGGCATCGCCGGAAAGACGGCAAAACCGCCGGTGTTCCGTTGCGCATTAATCCAGGCCGCCAGCCCGATGTGAAGCCCATCTTGCATCATAGTCGCCTCAAATCCAATTCTTAACGTCGGGGGATGGATTCGCGGTATAAGGGAACAGGGCGCTGACAAATCCCACCAGCTGCAAGCCCTTGACGGTGATGGTTGCGCCATGGATATCCAGGTTGCTCTCGCTGGATTTGTTACTCTGGGAATACGTCCCGCCAATGTTGAAGGGTCCCCACCCGACAAAGCCACCGCCGCGAATATCGTCTTGCTTGGTGTGCAGATATCTGGAGAGACTGCTGCTGTAGATAGTCATGTTCCGGATAAACAGCGCCTTTGTGGGATAACCAATCATGACCCCCTTGGGGTTCGCCTGCCCGTCTGAATGCCGGTCGGAACCATAGTTCAGGGCAAACTCATGGGTAGGACGCCAGCCACGAGAGATGAAAAAGTTGGCGTTGAAAGCCGGGCGAGCAATTTCTACCTGGGTATAGTCAAACTCCACGCCAAACTGCTCCTGTTCGAAGCTGAAATTGCTCTCCCGGTGGCTTCCCCCGCCGGCAACCCCGATGTTCAGGAAGCCAAGGCTCAGGCCCGCCGCCGCGCTCCAATCCCTGGAGGTCGAGGATGAGCGTGTTTTGCGGTGGAGTTCACGTTCCGAGAGCCTGGACCAGCCCTGGTTGCGGGCAAAGCCGCCCGGCAAAACGGTGGCCGGGAAGAAGGGGTACCCGAAGACTCCCTGCACGTTGTTCTGAATGTTCTCCATGTCCTGATTGAGCTTGTCTTTCCACAACACCATGCTGCTGCCAAGAATATGGCTGATGGTGGACTGGGCCAGTTCGACCTCTTCCTTGTACCCGGTGCCTTTCCAGTCCTGCAGCGCCTGGTTCGCCCGCTGTTTGTAGATCCCACCGCTTTGGGACCATTCGATCATGTCCGCGGAGGTACCGTTGTTCGCCCTGGCCAGCCGGACTGCATAGTCAATTACCGCGTTTTCATAGGCAGTTCGCTTCTCCTTATAGGCAATCATGACCCGGCTCTCGCGAATTTCCTTCTTCTTCTCGCCGGTCAGGAAATCTTCAACCTCAATCTCTTCCTGCAAGAGCGCTTTCGCGCGTTCGATGAGCTTCTTCTGCTGCTCCGTCAGCGCATCATCGGCAACTTCACACAACTTCAGCGTATCCGCATAGATTCTGGATAGCTGTTGGCCGGCCTGGCCGTAGACGACACTAACATGCCGGTACTTCCCCTGTCCTGCTTGTGTTCTCCGCTGAGTGTCTGCCGCCGAGGGGTTCATGACGGGGATAAAATCGACCAGCCGGGACCACTGTTCCCAGCTGCCCAGCAGTTGCTGCTGGTACATCCGCTTGGCTTCCTCAATAGCCTGCTCGCGAGGCATAGGCGCTTCGCCCTCCCCGTGGCTGCCCTGAATGGCTTCAACGAGCTCGCGGAAGTACGGCAGGGTCAAGGGGGAAGGCCCGGCAAACGGCCCGGCGATTGCAAAATCGAAAGCGCTTTCATCAAAGGCGAGACCAGGCTGTATCCAGTTGATGACCATATTCTGTGGCAGCGGCAGCTCGGCAGAGCCGCCCGTCAGGCCGGAATACAGCGCATCAATCAGATATCCACCTAATTCGTTTAGATCCATGACTTACCTCCATTCAATTGTCTCTAGTTTCGTGCTAATACACTGTAACTTAAAGAACATAACTCAGTGTCGCTCTCATTCACCCGGGCAGCGATACCCGCCCGGGAGTCCGCACTCAATTAGTTCGACCATCCGAGGCGCCGGTCGAGGTCTCCATGTTGTCCAGATAGACCAGTATGAAAGCCACGATTTCATCGATACTGCTGACATAGCGCCGCGCGCTGTCCTTTACATGAATTATTTGTCCTCGCCACATGCCCCTGTCTCCGGTCGCCCATTCTCTGTCAACCAGCCAAAGCCTGATGACAAATGAGATCTGTTCGGATGTTTGAAAATCAGACTCCATTGGTAGCCGCTCATGGATGGCACAGACCACGTCGACCCGATCGGAATTGAACTAGATAAATGGTAAGAGACCCATGTATCGACAGACATATAGCCGACCATATGACGGGCCGTATGTCGTTGCGTCTATTTGGCCGATGGAGTTAACGGAGGCGCGCGAAATCGCAGGCCCATAGCAGAGGCCTGGACTCTATACGGCCGCGAACTTCAAAATGGATGGGCTGAGTAGGGGCGAGTAGTCGGGCCTAGGGTTGCGCCAAAGGCTCGGGGAAGCGATCCTCTTTGATCTGCTCATACAGAAGCGTTGTATGGTAGGAAGGTGCCACCTGAAACTCGCTTCTGAGAATAGCTTCACATCGTTGATACTGGCGCAGAGCCGTGGTGCGATCCCCATCAAGATAATAAAGGCGCATGAGGCGACGGTGGGTTCGTTCGTGGGCATTATCGACGTTTAGCAAGGCAAGCCCATACTCTATGCCTTCCGCGTAGGCGCCCGTGATCTGGCAGTAGAGCAAAATCTTCTCCAGCATGGTCAGATACATATTCTGAAAGCGCTCTCGTTCAATGATGCACCAATCCTGGTACCAGTCCTCGAGGAGGCTGCCTTGATAGAGAGCGATAGTTGATTTCATCGTTTTGGCCTGGCCGGCGGTCAACTCTGTGGCTCTGATGGTATGGGTCGATTTGAAAACATCCTCAAAACGAACGGTATCCGCCGACAGGGCGGAATGGGTAACAAGCTGTAGCCAGCTGGAGTCACTCACAATAAGTGGGACTCCTAGCTTCATTAAAGCCGACTGCACTTGCCACAGGGCCGTGCGCAGGTATTGTTTTGCCTGCTGCGCGGAAGCATTCTGCCAAAGCAGAACGCCCAGTTTCTCCCGGGTGTGGGGGTGGTTCTGATGGATCAGCAGATAGCAGAATAGCTCCTGGGCCTTGCCTGCCCTGATGAGGCATTCTGCCGTTGATTCACCTGTGGTAATCTCCAGCCGACCCAGCAGGGTCACCTTTAGGAACGTCATGATTACCATCCGTTGTTGCGATAGCCTTGACGATTGGATGGCGAAAGAAAACGATCTCCGCTACTTTCAGGAATAGGCAATAACTTATACCGATACTCATCCGGTACAGAGAGAGCTATGGTTTTTTGTCTACAGAGCTAATAAATACGATCAGAGAGCGGTCGCGGCCGATAGTTCACCGGCTCGAGACCGTATGGCATTCTGCTAAATTGTCAACACTACCTAGTAATATCTTTCCAATTTGTGCCTGGCAGAGGACCCATCAGCCGTAATTTTGTCGGAACGATGACAAGCGATCGATCCTCTCGATAGGCTTTGGGAGGCGATTCTCGCCACAAACGCGATCACCCGACTCGGAACCGGAACTAAATATATGGTAATCACCGAGATATGGCTGTCAATATCGGGAAATATTTCACAAATACGAACAGACCCGGTATGCGCCCGAAATGAACACAAGGTTGCCGGCGTCATAATCAGGGATAGGGCAAAGGGGTGGGCGCGGCCTCCATGACGGCGGCCGGCCTGACGAGCGCCACCCAGTCGGAATCGGGCGAATGGGGCGGCGCGCCAAGCGGCAGGCCGTTGGGCGGCGCGTCGAGCCTGACGGCCGGGCCGGCAAATTCGCCGGTGCGCGGGTCATACCAGCGCAATTCATACGCCCCCGCGGGCAGGGCCAACGCGCCCGACGGGTTGGCGTCGGGCAGGTAGACGGCATGGACGACGCCGGGCAGGGCCAGCACCTCGCCCCCGCCGAACGCCTCGGCTTCGCCGCTCAGCAGTTCGTCGGCCGGCGACATGGCCGGGAACGGCAGGCTCTCCAGCAGGCGGCGGGCAAACCACATGGTGTCCCACATCGCCTCGCGCGTGCGGAAGTCTTCCAGGTTGGGGTCGCCACCCAGAGGCAACTCGTGGTAGCCCAGATACCACTCCAGCCCGGCCGCGCCGCTGAAATAGACGTCGTAAAGGATCGATTTGCGCAGCTCGCCGGCGTTATCGGCGGTCAGACCCACCCCGGCCGGGTTATTCTCGTCCATGTCGACGGCCCACGGGCGGCCGGCGGCGGCCGAGCGGGCGCGCCAAAGCTCGACGAACTGCCCCGCCTGCTCGGCCGGGTATTGCAGGGACGTGGCGCTAAAGAGGGGATCGGCCAGCAGCGGGCCATACACAAGGTCGGCCGCTCCCACGGGGTTATGGACGGCTATCGGATGGTCGGCCCAGTCGAGCGCGGCCAGGTAGCCGGCAAACGACTGCATCTCGGCCGTGCCAAAGGCTGTCTCCTCGCTCAGATTCCATTTGAGGGCCGGCAGATGGGCGAATCGGGCGACCATCTCGCGATAGAACAGGCGACGCTCCACGCCCAGCGCGCCGCCGCCGAGTCGCAGCCGGTTGGCCTCTTCCACTTCGTTCAGCACGATGTGGAGAGCGATGCCGCGCCGTTGGGCGTGCTCCAGCACAACGCCCCATTGGCCCAGCTTGACCACGTCGAAGCGGGTAGCATCGGCCGGCGAAAGGTAGGGGTAGGTGTCCTGGCCGTCGCCGCCCAGGTTCATGGGCAAAAAGTAGATCGAATTGACGCGCCGTTCGCCCAGGTAGTTGAGCGCGCCGATGATTCCCGCCAGGTTATCGCCGGGCGGGTCGTCAGGGCGGCTGTCGGCGACGTGGGGCGCGTAGGTGTGCAGAAAGCCGTCGATGATGCCGCCCTGGTCGGCCGTGTTGTGGAACCCGGCATAGCCCAGGAAGTTTTCGGGGCTGTTGACGCCCCCCTTGATCCAGTAGGGTCCGTCACGAAACTTGAGGTAATGCTCGCCCACGTACTCCAGTCGCCCCCAGCGAAAAAAGTCGGGGGCCGAGGGATCGGCCGGGGCGATCTCAAACGAGCCGGCAGCGCCGTCGAACGCGATGGGCGCGCCCGCCAGCGGATCAAGATCCACGGCGACGGCCGGCCCCAGCCGGAACGACGCGCAATAGCGCCACAGCCCCGGCTCATCGGCGGCGAAACGGACGCGCCATTGCCCCACACCGTCTGCTGCGGGGCCGTCGAAATAGCCCGGCACGTTATGGACACGCCCCGAGGGGGCGATCATGCTGACCTGTAACCGGTAATCGAGGAACGGATTGACGGGGTCGGAGGGCGCGGCCCGCGGCCCGCCGAAGCTCAGGGTCAGCGGCTGCCAGACGGCCCGAACACCCTCCAGCGTCCCGCCGGGGCGCTCCTTCGCGCCCGCGGCGCATGCGGCATATTGATGAAAGAGGAGCGGCAGGTGGATCGCCGAAGCGTGGGCGATTGGACGCGCGACGTCCGATTCCACGACCGGCGGTGGCCGGGTTGCCGCCCGGTGGGGCGCGGACGACGGGGTGGGGGGCGCGGTGGGGGGCCGGGCCGCCATGCCGTCGCGCAGCGCCGCGACGGCAACAACCCCAATTACAACCCCAACCGCGATCAGGCCGATGAGTAACCGGCGCGGCCACGGGTTCGGCGGAGATGAATGGGGTGGAGGGTTCATCGTCGCCGGCTCATCTGGTAATCGTGAGTTGGACGGTCAGGGCGGGCAGCTCCTCACCGGCGGCGCCCGCGACGGTGTAGGGGACGGCCGTGATGGTGTGTGTCCCCAGCAGGCTGCTCCAGTCCCAGTTATTGTAATGATCGCCGCCCAGATCGCCGGCCATCGAATAGGGCGGCGAGTTCTCGACGCAGCGGTCATTGAGACAGAACTCCCGGCCGTCGAGCAGAAACCTGACGCTGCCGACGGGCGTTGCGCCGACGTTGGCCAGGATTGTCAGGTGTCGGGCGCCCAGTTGCGACAGACTGATGACGCTCCCGTCGGTCAACGTCAGGAGAGCGTGATCGCTCGTCGCGTCGACCAGCACCAGCTCGGAGATGGGCGACGGCGGCCGGATGCGCACGGTTGGCGGTGGGGCCGTGGGTGGCGCGGTCGTCGGTGGGGCGGCCGTGGGCGGTGCAACCGTGGGCGGCGCGGCCGTGGGCGGAAAGGGGGTAGGCGGGATGGCCGTCGGCGGGATGGTTATCGAGACAATGCCCGCTTGTTCCGCTCCGGTTGCCGGCGGTCGGGGAGTGGAGCCGCCCGACGCTCCTCCGTTGCCCAGGGCCACGAACAGCAACCCCACGATCATCAGCAGCGCGACGGCCGCCAGAAGGGCGAAGAGCGGCGTCAGTCCATTGTCCGGCGGCCGACGTGTCCCGGTCCCCGGCCCCATCACCACGGTTGAGGCCGCGGCCGTTTTGGTGTAGGGCGCGGGCACCTGCGCGCCGTAGCCGGGGTTTCGCACGCCGCAGTTGTAGCACGTCTCGATCGCTTCGCTCCAGGCCTCGACGCTCGTCACCGCCGGGTTGGGGACGCGCTCGCAGACCACGACAGCGTGGCCGGCCTCGATGAGTTGACGGGTGGTGTAATCGCGCGCGCCGTCGAACCGCGATCCGGGGCGGACAGTTTCGATTTTGTGGCCGGGGGGCAGAAATTGATTAGCCATGGTACGCGCCGGGTTAGCCGGGATAAGGTTCATCGGGCCGGCCGGGCCGTTTTGGCCGGGATTGCCGATCGACGTCTTCCCAATACCGGATCAAATCATGGATATAGGAAATGTTGCGATGCTTGTCGGCCAACGGGCGCAATACATCAAGCCCGCTTCCGATGTTACCTTTCTCGGCCAGGCTATTGGCAAACCGGCACTGTTCCATGATCTTCTCCCGTGCTTCAGTTTCCGTCCTGCTCTCGGACGCGGGCGGCGAGACAGGCTCGGGCGGCTCGGTCGCGGGGTCGTAAGGAGACGGCTCGAAGAGAGCGATCCGGTCGATCAGATCGATCTCAGCCCGGGGATCGATGCTCACCGGCGCGGGCGGCGGAGCAGCCGCCTCCGGATAGTAGTCTTCCTCCGCGGAGAGGAGCAGTTCCTGATAGCGCCCCAGGCGGCGCCAATGGCCGAGGAACCGGCTTCCGGCCACCAGCGCCCGCAGCTCGGCCATCAGTTCCGGCCGCCGGTTATCCGGGGCGTCCCGCAGCAGGCTGTACAGGTCGGCGGCGCGCATGAAGTCGGCGGCCCCCGCCTCCAGCTCCAGCCAGCCCTCCAGACGCGCGCCCTCAGGGCCATAGAAGAGGCCTTCCTGATCGCGGACGGTGTCGCGCACGAAGGCGATCTGCCACGGCGCGTTGTAGATGTTGCGCACGATCGTCATGTCCTGGCCGGAGAGGAAGACGCCGTGGCCGGGGTGGGAGTGATACCAGCCGACGACCGCGCCGCCGGGAAACCGGTTCTCCAGCGTGCGGCGCGCCCGGTCGATCATGTCCGGCGTCACCGTATAGTGGCCGACGCTGCTGTCCCGGCTGGGCTGGGGAATGGTCCCATCGACGACGGTGAAGTTCGTCCGCGGCTCGTCCCGGTCGCGGAAGGGATGGCCGACCAGCAGCCCGCCCCGTTCCACGCGCGGCGATTGCGCCAGGTCGCGGCGGATGTCCTGAAGGACCCCCCAGGTGAAGTAGACCTGCGGCGATTTCCTGCGTAGTTGTCGCGCCTGCTGCAAATTGAGCAGGAATTCCTCGTCGGGCAGCCGCTCCATCAATGGCGCGGTGGAGTAGGCCTCGCCGAATCGAATGACCGGCCGATCGGAGCCGCGGCCGGCGTCGCGCTCCTGGCGGCCGGGGGTGGGGCGGGTGTCGTTGGCGTCCATGGATGGCTCCGGTATGGCGGCGGATCGGGTCGGGCCGATCAGGGTGCCGGCGACAAGTCTCCGGCAGTCGATGTCGGCGCCAATGTGGGCGAGGCGACGGCGGCGGGCGAGGCCTCGGCCGTTGCGGACGGCTCCGGCGTGGGCGGTTCGGTCGTCGCCGTTGCCTCGACTGTGGGCGGTTCGGTCGTCGCCGTTGCCTCGATTGTGGGCGGTTCGGTCGTCGCCGTCGCGGTCGTCGTGGCCGTGGCGGCTTGCAGGGCCGGCAGGTCGGTGACGAGCGGGGTGGGGGCGTCGGGCGTCGGTGTGGCTCTGTCCGGTGGATCGCCGGCGGACAGAACGGCCACCCCGCCCCAGACCAGCAGCACGGCGGCCAGCAGGGAATAGCCCAGGGCATGTTCGTGGCGGCCGCGGTCGCGCTGGAGCAGCAGCACCGCGCCCAGGCCGACGAGTATCGTCAGGGTCACCCCCCAGGCGATGAGAACCGGCGTGACGGCCTCCTGGCGCAGGGCCAGCAGTACGGCCAGGAAGCAGCCCAGGATCACGAAGGCCACCGCGACCGCGCCGGCCGCCGGCATGCGGTTGGGCGCGCGGCCGCGCACCGGCGGATCCACCGGACGGGGCGGCCTGCCGCCGGCCGTCCTGGGTTCCTCGGTCGGGGCCTGCGCGACGGCCGGGCGACCGTCGCCCATGCCGGCGATGCGGCCGCGCAGTTCCTCATAGCCGGGGTAGCGGTTGTCCCAGTGGCGCAATTCGGGCGCGTCCTTCAACAGGGCCTGGAGCGCGCCCAGCGCCGCGGCGGCCGTGTCGCGCCGGCCGCTCTCGGCCGCTTCCTGGGCCTGGTTGAAGCAGGCCCGCGCGGCCACGCCGGCCGGCGCCCGGCGCAGCTCCGTCCAGCTGCTGCCGAGCGGGTGTTTGCCGGGGCCGCCAAACAGCTTGCCCTCCGGGCCGACAAAGATGCCCTCGATCTGTTTCAGGGGGTCGATGACCAGTGCCAGATGCCAGGACGCGTTGTAGATGCTGCGGACGATGGTCATATCCTGACCGGAGAGGAAGACGCCGTGGCCGGGGTGGGAGTGATACCAGCCGACGACCTGATAGCCGGGATAGTCGGCCTCCAGCCTGGCCCGCGCCGCCTGCACCTCGGTGGGGGTCACGGTGAAGTGGCCGACGCTGCGGTTGTCGCTGTCCTGGCGAATGGCGGCGGTGATGACGATAAACGTGGTCTGCCGGTCGGGCGTCCGGAAGGCCTGCCCCACGAGAACGCCGCCGCTTTCGATGTGGGGCGTCTCGTTGATGTGGGCCAGAATGGCGTCGTAGACGCCCCTGACGAAGTAGACCTGGAAGGGGCCTTGCGGCCTCATACCCTTCCCGGTCTCCAGCGAGACCGGCGGCCGTTGCTCGGGCGGCAGGGCCGGCTCCTGTAATTGGCCGAAGACGATGCGCGCGTTACTCATCTGCTCTGTCCCCTTGTCGACGCTCAGCCGAACTTGATGCGCGGCTCGGCCGGCGGCTTGCTGCCCCAGCGGATGGTGTCCTCGGCGTCGGGCAGGCGGACGGGCGTGTCGTCGACCGGGTTGGACACTTTCGAGCCATAATCGAAGCGCAGATTATCCCGCACCCAGCGGGAGACGACGGGATCGTTGTTGGCCGGGCTTTTCAGGTTCACCTCCTGATAGGCGATGATCTGGCCGATCATGGCGCATAGCGCGTCGAGGGCGACGCCGACGCCGGGGATCCAGTTCTGGTCGCCCTCCAGGCAGAAATGGCCGTTCTGCCGCCAGATGTTGGGGTGCAGCGGCCACGGCTCGGAGGCCATGACGACGACCGGCTTGACGCGCGGGTAGTCGGGCGGGAAGCGAATATCGACGGTGAAGCCGCGGTGGTAGGTCGGCGCGCCCTGGCTGTTGAAACCGATGATGCTGCGCAGGTTGTAGGTCAGGAAATAGCGGTCGGGCGGCCGGGCGCGCCCCACGGCTTCCCAGCGCAGCACGTCGCTGCGGAAGCGGAGCATGGCTTCATATTCGGACTGGAGACGGGCATCGCGAACGGTCATGGGTTTATCCCCCTGTCATAGCTTCAAAAGGTGGAATGGTCGCGCCGCAAGACGGGCATGATGTGATTCCCAGGTTGATCATGCAGTCCTGATGAAACCTGGTTTGACACCCGGAGCAAACCCAGTCCGGGCGGGTCGATTGTTCCAAATCGTTGATTTGACCCCGGCAAATGGGACAACGCGTGGCGCGTTTTGGCCCTGCCCAGTCGGATACCCGACGCGGCAGGCCGATCGATTCCAGAGGGGAGGGCAGCGAACTCATGCGGATGAATTCGGCCGCTATCAGATATTCGTTAGCCAGGTCCATGCGGTCAATCGACTTGGCAATTGTCGCCGCCTGGGTATAGGCGGCCCAGCTATCATCCAATTGGTCCAGCCTGGAATAAGCCAGGCCCAGGAGTTGATAGATTTGTGCGTCGAGCGTATTCCGGGATTGTCGCTGCTGCCTTAGCCTGCTAACCGCTTTCGCTTCTGCAACGGCTTCCGTGTAGTTGTGGGTCTGGAAATAGTAGTCAGCCAATTCCAGCCTTGCCTGATGGGCCGCCTCCGCGTCGCCGTTCATCCTTCTCAGCCATTGTTGAGCCTCCTCAATCTTTTGATCTTGCAGGGCAAGATCGAAATAGACCGTGGCCAGAGAATTGCGAACTTCCTCATCCAGGTGTTCAAAGACTTCCATGAACTTGATCAGGACATCGTTCTGTTCTTTAGCCAGAACAATGTTCCCGCTGCCACGGGCGATGTGCAGGAGAACGACATGGTAGCGCGCTTCGATATTCGCGTTCCTCGTCATCTCGGCCGCGGCGATAATCCGGCGGCAGGCCTCAATCCGATCTGCAGCGCCCTGTTTCTCATCAGACGGCAGTAAATCCATCAATATCCTGCCGAAGGCAACTACGTTTGCCCATTGTTGGTGGTCGCTCAACCAGGACAGGGCGGTCAATCCCTGATCCAGATGACCGACCAGGGAGGTTCGCCCCTCCCCGGTTCGCGAATAGTGATCGAAGAACTCAACCAGCCGGGCGGTTCGCTCCTGCTGATAGTCGTCGTTCCAATAACTCTCCAGCTTGTCCTGAATGACACTGTGCATGAACGGATGAAGCTGATAAAGCTCATCGGAGATCGCCGTAGCTACTTCAAAGCCCAAAAACCGCTTGGCATAGAGATCGTTGATCGCATCGTCATAATCAAACCGATGCGGATGCTCTTCGTGGATAGCGCATAGCTTGAGAAGGTTTTTGCGGCTCGTGGGTCTAGGTCCCGTCGGCGCAGACCAGGCCAACGTAGCCAGAATGTATTTCTCCGCGGACGACAAGCCCAGAAAAATTTCATCCGCAGTTTGAGGGGACCCATCCCGGATATAATTCAGGGCATATTCGCGCAAAATCCCCGGCCAATAGCCGGCGTGATCCAGAGGCTTTGATTCCCTCTTGGCTTTCCCGAATACGTGAACGATGACGTCGGGCAAGCCGCCCAGGTTGGCCCACGTCCACTGAACGGTGTCGTCGATGTTCTCGTTGATCCAATACTGGCGCGCCAGTCTATCGGGATCGCATTTGCACCGCACCAGATGATCAACCTGGTAAGAGTTCAGTAACCCAAGCCGCAGGGGCGTAATCGTTACCTCATTGCCGAATTCCAGGTCGGGCGTGCGGCTGGTGAGGATGACCTTGTTCGGCGCGCGCACGCGCATGAGTTCCCGGCAAATCTGGAGCGTGCGCCCATGGAAGTCCTCATCGATGTCGTCGATGATCAGCAGATACGGATAGGCCGCGGCCAGAAACCGGTCGATAAAGCGGCCCCGTGGCCGTCTCGCCTCGCTCACGGCTTCTGTTTGTCTGGCGAAGTCCAGGAGCATGTCAAGGCGCTGTTGGCTGTCCGGCTCGGCCAGAAATTCGCGTACGGTCGCGTCAACTTCATCGCGGAGGCGCGGCGGACCATTCGGCGGGATGACCGAATCCTCCTCGCTCAACAGGAGTTCCAGAAAGCGCTGTTTATTGAACCAGATGATGGTTTTGAAATCGGCATACTGTCTGGCCCGGTAGGCGGCCTGAAGCGTCAGCGTTGACTTGCCGAATCCCTTTGGCCCGGAGACAACCATGATCGCCGGCGGCGGATGGGCGATCTCATTGTCATCTTCCCACTCATCATTCGTGGTCAGGAAGTCGACCAGCCGGCCGAACTCCCTCTTCCGGGTCGCCACCAATGGCGGCGGCGGCAGGTTATGGATCACCCGGCCGGGATCGTGAACAGCATTTATCGTCTCTTCGACGTCGACCGTCCCCATCATCGCGCCCTCCTCATGGGCCGTACGGGCGAGCCTACCCCGCCGTTCGCTCAAAATCGGCCAGCAACGTCTCGCCGCTGCCGACGCCGGCGTCTTCCAGCGACTGGTTGGGCAGGATCTGCTTGCGCGTCATCTTGCGGATGAGCACGCCCTTGGTGCCGTGCGGCAGGTTGATCTTGCCCGCCAGCGCCTGCAGGAATTCGGCGGCCTTCACCGTGCCGTCAACTTCTTCCACGGGCACGCTGTTGCCCGTCAGTTCCACGACGATTGTCAGATTACGCAGCGTTGCCATGATAGATAACCTCCTTATCGGACAGGGTATGGTTGGCGTCGGGCAGCCACAGGGCGGCCGCGTCGCCGGTCAGTTCAACGTAGACGTCGCGGCGGTCATCGCCGATGACCCGCAGCACGTCCAGATCGGGAACACCCAGCTCGGCCAGCGCCACGCCGGCGAACGGGGCAACCGTCTCGTCCTCGGTGGAAACGGTATGGATCGTTTCCAGAAACGGTTCGAAGATGTCGGGCTGGCCGCAGTTGGGGCAATCGACGTAGCCGGTCGATTCGTGCCCGCACGTCGGACAGATTGCAGGACACTCGGGGCAGGCCAGTTCCACATCGCGGATGCGGAACAGCGGCCGCCCGAACGGCCGGCGCCGCCCGCACGACGGGCAGGTGGCGGCGATGACGAACTCGCGGCCCAGCTCCAGCCGGGCGTCACTCCAGCCCATCGTCGCCATGGCCGCGGCCAGCAAGTCGCCGGCGGTCGTGCGCGCGGCCGTGGCCTCCGGCAGTTCCAGCACGTCGCCGTAGCGCGGCTCGGCGTGGCCGATGCAGGCCTCGTTGCGCGTCAGCGCGGTCATGGCCATGGGCGCAAAGTCGGCGTCGTTGTAGAAGTGGGGCGCGCCGTTGAAGACCAGCCGCCGGCCGGGGAACGACGGCAGGCCGTGGAGCAGCTTGACCGCCTCCTGGCTCTGGATGGCCGCCACCACGGCCGAGGTCGTCTGCGTGGTCGGCTCGTACCCCTTCTGCACGTGGCTCTTCACCACGGCGTTCATGCACGAGTAGCGCAATTGCGCCTGCCGGTAGTGGTCGGGCGTCATGCTGCATTCGTAGCAGGCGGTCTCGTCGTCGCCGTCATAGACGGCCACGCTGCCCGACAGCTCCCACATGGCTCCGTCGATCCACGTCTTGCCCGCCTGCCGGCAGCGCTTGTTGACGATCTGCCGGGCCTCGATGTTGTCCAGGCAGCCCAGCACCAGATCGACGTGGCGGAACACGCCCGCGCCCAGTTCCCAGACCACATCGCCCTGGATGGCGCGAATGACCGCCCCGGGCTGGGGATTGAGGCGGCGGGCGCGACGGGCGGCCACGGCCGCCTTGGCCGCGCCGTCCCGGGCATCCGTGGCGCGAAACAGCACCGCCCGGCTCAGATTCGACTCCTCGATGCTGTCCAGGTCGATGACCAGCAGATGCCCGACGCCCAGCAACGACAGGTTCTTGATGACCTCGTTGCCCAGCGCCCCCGCGCCGACGACGAGAACCCGCGCCTGCGCCAGGCGGCTCTGGTTCCACCACTCGATGCGCGCCTGGCGATCGAAGTAGACGGACGATTCAGGAGTAGGCGACAAATCGTGTTCCATGGCACATCGGGCAATCATTGGTGAGCTGCATGCATTCCTGATGGACAAGCGTCCGGCAGGAGGCGCAGCGGATGATGGGATTGGCGCCGGTGTCGGCGAAATGATGGCGGCAGACGGGGCATTTTTCCTGCTCCGGCGCGCCGCCTCTATAGGGTTGAGACCAGGCGGCCTCGGCCGCGCGGGCCGGTTCCAGCCCTTCCCGGCCCCAGACGATGTTGCCGCCGCCGTACACGTCGGCTTCCATCTCATCCACTTGCGGCTGATGCATATCCTGTACCGGCCCGAAGCGGATGCTGCCCTGCCCCGCGCCGCTATCGAACGGCCGCGGCGGTTGCGGCGGCGGCGGGGGAGTGTACTCCTCGCGTCGGGCGCGGCGGCTGCTCCCGGACACAAAGGCCATCAGGCCCGCGACCAGGATGACAATCGCCAGGAGGAAGAACAGGATGCCGATGATGGCCAGCGCGTCGGGTGACATCATTTCTCCGTTTAGCCGAACTTGATGCGCGGCGGGCTGTCGGCCGCATTGTCCGGGGCGTCGTCGTCATCAAAGACGATGCGCGGCTCGGGCGGCGTCGCCGGGGCGGCGGCGTCGCTGCCCCAGGTGATGCGCGCCGGCTGCTCCGCGCCGCCGGTCAGTTGTATATTCGTCGCCGGCCGGATGGCGTCTTCCATCATGCGCACGATGTCGCGCGGGTCGATGTCCTCGTCCCGCTCCAGCTTCTGCCGCTGGTAGGCGGCAATGGCCGGGCCGAGGACGTTCATGCGGGCGTCGAGCAGGCGCTGCTCCCGGTCGGTGAAGGCGGCAAAGACGGCCGGGGCCATCTCCGGGTGTTCGTGCAGCAGCACATTGAGGCTGGTCAGATTGATGGCTTCGTGGGCCTCCTGACGGCGAGCCAGGTCCTCGCGGTGTTGCCGCGTCCGGGCCTCCAGCTCGGCCTGCTGTCGCGCGCCGCTGACGGTCGTCGTATGGTCCAGGTTCTCCACTTCCAGCACCTGATTGGTGATGCGCGTGTCGGAGCGGAACTCCAGCACCTCGGCGTCGTCCACTTGCAGCCCCAGGTGCTCCACCTGGCCCACGCCGCGGATCACTTTATCGATCAGGCCCGGCGAAATCTCCGCTTCGGCATAACGGGCCAGCTCGCGGGTCAGCGAGGCGATCACCTTGTCGCGCAATTCGGCCAGCGGATCGACGGCCTCGATGGCGACGACGCGGGCGTTGACCACCCGGTAGCGCACGTTGGCCCGCAGATAGACCTTGCGGCCGCGCTCGCGGGCCTGGAATTCGCCCTGCACGGGGAAGGAGCGGGCGTGGCGAATGTCGACGGCGCGGGCCGTGAAGCGGCCGAACATGCGCTCGCTGAACCGCAGGGTCTCCCCCGGCTTCAGCGTGGCGTAGAGCCGCGTGCCGCCGTCGCCCACCTTTTCCAGCACGATCACTTCGTACCCCTGCCGGCCGGCGGGGTTGGCAAACCAGCCCTTCGACGTGATTTCCTCGATCAGCCCATGCTCATGCGTAAAATTCTCACTCATGTTTCGCCTCCATATCATCAACCGCCAAATACGATGCGGCCGCCGGTCGTGGTCGTCCATTCGCCGCGCAGGATTTTCTCCCTGGCCCGGGTGGCGCAGGCGCTCAGATCCCGGTTTTTGGTTTGTCGCTCCCAGCGCTCCAGCCGGGTGAACAGGCGCGG
>JACDJB010001651.1_pt1 | contig 17705 bp, 19 predicted proteins | sample 7454121 | NCBI WGS metagenome assembly JACDJB01 (sample SAMN14253290, study PRJNA609438) | sludge metagenome | isolation source: sludge after 25d culture with pyrite | collected 2018-12-20 | reverse complement strand
GCGGACAACGCGCTGGAGACCAGCCGTAGCGGGCCGCAGGGTAGCTGGCGGCACCAGTTCAGGTATCTGCCCCGGCTGATGCATACGCGCGCCGCGATGGGAATCGTCAGCTTCACGTTCGAAACTGCCTACACTTGGGATCGGTTCGAAGAAGTCGATACCGAGATCATGCGTCGCATCCGGAAGGCCCAGAAGGAAAATCTTGGCGGCGGCATCGTCTGCCGCAGGTTCTCCTTCCTGTATCCGGACGGCCCGGCTCCTTACTATTCGATCATGGCTCCTTCGACGCACGCCAACAGCCTTGAAGCCTATAAGATGCTCCACGACGTTGCGTCGGACGCGCTAATCGAACTCGGCGCAACCATCACGCACCACCATGCTGTCGGAAAATCGTTCCGTCCTTGGTACGACAAGGAAGTCGATCCGTTGTTCCGCCGTGTGCTGGCAGCCGCCAAGACCGAACTGGACCCGAAGTGGATGTTGAACCCTGGGCTGATCGTTGACAAGCCAGCAGGGCTCAAGATCGTCGGATAGGAGTCCTCTGCGATGATTGATCTATACTTCTGGCCAACCCCGAACGGGTATAAAGCAGCCATAATGCTGGCAGAGTTGGACTTGGAGTATCGTGTAGTTCCGGTTGATATAACGGCAGGTGAGCAGTTTCATCCGGAATTTCTGAAGATCAATCCAAATAACAAAGTGCCGGCCATCGTGGATCACGATGGCCCGCACAACAAGCCATATGCAGTTTTTGAATCCGCGGTCGTTCTTATCTATCTCGCGGAAAAGTCCGGTAGATTTCTCTCTCAGGATCCTGAAAAGCGCTACGATACGCTAAAGTGGCTTGTATTTCAGAATACGACGATGGGTCCAATGCTGGGCCAAGCGCACCACTTCATGGTGTATGCGACTGAGAAGATCGATTACGCGATCGAACGTTATGATCGGGAAGTTGGTCGAATATACAACATTCTCGAGAAGCGCCTTGGCGAATTTGAATATCTCGCCGGCGAGTATTCCATCGCTGACATCAGCACATTCCCTTGGGTTCGCACGCGAAAGCTGCATCGACGTGACTTGTCGGAGTACCCGAACATTGATCGATGGTACCAGGCGATCAAAGACCGTCCGGGGGTTAGGGCGGGCATAAATACGTTGTCCGACAGCAAACAATGGGAAGCGAAGCCGGGCACCGAGGCCTGGAAGAATATGTTCGGAAAGAACTGAAGTTCGCAACAATCCAAAAGCGAGCGTCGACTCGAATGACTAACTGGGTAAAAGCCGCTCTTACGAAAGATGTGTCGGATGACAGCATTCAGCAGCTCAATATCAACGGATGCAAAGTTGCGCTCTACCGCTGCGGCGAAGAGTATTTTGCCACGTCTGACGTTTGTACTCATGCCTATGCACTTCTGTCCGACGGTTGGCTCGATGGTTACGAGATCGAGTGCCCGCTTCATGGCGCCCGCTTCGATGTTCGAACGGGCGCGGCGTTGACCTCACCAGCAGAAACGGCCCTGGCAACCTATCCTGTTCGTGTCGCCGGTGATGCTGTGGAAATCGATGTCACCTCGGCACCGTCTAATCCCGACGCGTCAACCTAACTTAACGGCAAGGGGGGCGACGATGTCGCCATTTTGTGTGACGCCCCCATCTCGTCCGAAATAGCCGCTCCGCTTTGCTACAAGAAAAATAGAGGAGGTCGAATTGACCAGCTTCAGGTCGGAAGTACCCAGCCCTGTGAGGCCGAGCGACGGTGGTGTCAGAGGTGGGCCAATCACACCCGAAATGGTTTCGAAGCTGCTGGACGATCGACCCGATGACGGAATATTTCGGGTAGATCGGACGGTGTTCACCGACCAGGATATTTTTGAGCGCGAACTTACTCACGTTTTCGAGGGGACTTGGGTTTTCGTCGGGCTGGAAAGTCAGTTACGCAAGCCGAATGACTTCGTGACGACGTACATCGGGCGCCACCCCGTCCTGATTACAAAGGACGGGACTGGAGAAATTCGATGCTTCTTTAACACCTGTCGCCACCGCGGGGCGATCGTTTGCCCCTTTAAGAAGGGCAATCAGAAATTCCATGTTTGTCGCTATCATGGGTGGTCGTACGATAGTGCCGGCAAGAATGTTTCGATGACCGATGAGAAGGATGGCCAGTATCCGCCGTCCTTTCTTGCGGATGATCATGGCCTCAAGCCTGTTCCCAAGATTGCAAGCTATCGAGGGCTTCTGTTTGCAAGCGTGTCGCCCGACGTGCCGACGCTAGAGGAGCATCTTGGTGACGCGCGCGCGTTTATCGATCTCGTTGTCGATCAGGGCATCGAAGGGCTGGAGTTCGTTGACGGAAACGTAAGCTACACGTTCGACGCCAATTGGAAGCTTCAGTTCGAGAACGGGCTTGATTATTACCACTTCGCTTCAACGCACAGTTCGTATATCGACGTTCTCAAGAAGCGTGAAGTGCGGAGAGGACCGCTAGAAGTAAAGCCGTGGAATCCGACAGAGACCGACCCCGACGCGCAAGGAAGCTTCAGCCTGGCGAGGGGGCACGCGATGATGTGGTCCATTCATGCGTCAAGGGTTTATAAGCTCCGCCCTCTCAATCAGGATGGCAAACTTCTGTCGACGGTTCAGGGGCAGACTCGGGAAGACAAGCTCAAGTGGATGTTTCGTCAGCGCAATCTCACGATTTATCCTAACCTGCAGATCGTTGATATCGGCACGCTGCAGTTGCGGACGTGGCGGCCATTGGCTCCGGACAAGACGGAGATTACGTCTCACTGTCTTGCCCCAGTTGGTGAAAGTGACGAGGCGCGCCGCGTTCGCATCCGTCTGTATGAGGATTTCTTCAATCCGAGCGGTCTTGCGACGTCCGACGACAACGTCATGTACGAGCTTTGCCAGACCGGCTACGGAGCTCGTTTCGCTGGTCCTACGCAGGGGTATGCGCGAGGCTTGAGGCCGAAGTCCGGCGAGGCACTCAACTACTCTTCCGAATTGCAGGTTTCACCTGATCGGTGGACCTATGGAGCGCCCCTGTTCGGCGATGAGACATGCTTTCATTCCGGTTACCGGGAATGGCTGCGCCTTATGACTCGTGATCCCTCGGAAGGCTAGGTTAGCGACATGTCAGAGGATGATTACCTGAAGATTGCTACTCGCGTTCTCTTCACGGAGGCAAGACTTCTGGATCAGAAGAAATTCCGCGATTGGGTCAAGCTCTACGCTGACGATGCGATTTTCTGGGTGCCGGCCTGGAAGGACGAGTACGAGACGACGTCCAATCCGAACCGCGAGCTTTCAATGATATATCATGAGAACTCATATGGGCTGAGTGACCGAATTGACAGGATACAGTCGCGAAAGTCCATCACGGCGATGCCGCTTCCGCGCACGGTTCATTCCTATACGAACATCATGGTCGATGCGGCCTCGACGGATTCGATCGAGGGAAATGCCTGCTTCACGGTTCATACGTACGATCCGCGCGCTTGTAAAAGCCATACCAACTTCGGACGCCTTGAATTTCGGCTGCGCCGTCTTGGAGAGGCTTGGCTGATCGGATTCAAAAAGATTTCCCTTACGAACGATCAAATGGCCACTGCGCTCGATTTCTACAGCGTCTAGCAAGTGCGTCGCAGATGAATATCAGCAGAATCTGCCAACTAGCCTTCGGCTGAAGGTATTGAATGTGAGAGTGCTCGGCGCCTGTCAACGGCGGATAAGGAGGACGGGCGCGCCGAATGTGCCCTTCCCCTACAGGGAGCGCTAAAATGCGTTTTGTGATTGTCGGAGCAGGCCTCGCGGGGCACACAGCCGCCGTGCATCTTCGCGAGTTGGCGCCACAAGCCAAGATCGATATTCTCGGAGACGAACTCGGCCTGCCGTATGATCGCCCGCCGCTGTCCAAAGAAGTCCTTGGCGAGGGCGCACCGCGCTATCTGGCAAACGCGGAGACCTATCATGAGAACGGTATTTCGTATCATCCCGGACAAACCGCGACGCAGATCGATCGAAACCGCTCCGAAATTCTAACCGCTTGCGGAAATGCTTATGCTTACGATCGGCTACTCCTCGCGACCGGATCGCGGGCGAGAAAATTGCCGGATAGCGTCGGGCAAAGCTCGAAAATTCTCTATCTGCGAACGCTTGAAGACGCGGTTCGCTTGAAATCCGTGCTTCGGGAATCGCGTCGAATTGCTGTGATCGGCGGCGGGTTCATTGGGTTAGAGGTTGCTGCCGCCGCTCGAGCGATGGCCTGCGAGGTTTTTCTGTTTGAGATGACGGATCGGATACTATCTCGCGGCATGCCTGCTATCCTGAGCCGTTGGGCTGAGAAATTGCATCGCCTGAACGGAGTCCAGTTCGAATTTGGCTCAAAGATCGATTCAATTCATCATCAGGATGATGGTTCGTTGCGATTGCGCTGGAATGCATTCGCAGATGTCGACGCAGTCGTTGTCGGGATCGGGGTTCAACCCAACACCCAACTTGCATCGGACGCGGGGCTGGACGTCGATGATGGTATTGTCGTGGATGATCGCTGCCAGACATCTGATCCGGCGATCTTCGCTGCGGGAGAGGTGACGTCACACCCCGTCTTAGGCGGCGCGTTTCGTCAGCGACTTGAGTCCTGGAAGGTGGCCTCGGGCCAATCGCTGGTCGCGGCGAAATCCATGGCAGGGATTGACTCGCATTATGCGGAGCCGCCGTGGCTATGGTCGGACCAGTTTGGACACAACATTCAGTCGTTAGGAGTGCTGCAAAATGCTGACCGCAGTGTCGTGCTGGACGATCCTGAAACGAACAATTGGACGGCAATCTTCCTCGATAGTCACGATAAAATTGCCGGCGCAATCGCGGTGAACAACGGCCGTGATATTTCGATGCTAAAGCGTGCCTTGCTTCATGACGGAATCATTCCAGAGAAACTGCTCAATAGAGCCGCCAGATAGCGCTCCTATTACGTGTTCATCATGAGAACCGAGATACCGAGCGATATGCTTGGCTTCGACCAAACTCATTGCGCCTATGTTGGCGCGGTTCATGGCGACGGACAGAAGCTTTTTTGAAGGCTCGCCGAGTGCGTCATTTCGCTAAGCGAGCCGAAGGGTAGCCCTCGGAGAGCATCCTCAGGAAAGAGTCAGAGCGGGGTTCCCATTGTCGGCTCTCCAATAGGCCGAATAGTAAAGCCGGTTTGGGCCCGCGCCATGCGCAGTTTTCGTTGCCTATTCCGAAGCTCTAGCCGGGACCGCGTTCGCAGCCGCGCCTTCCCGATCCGGCTAAGCTGGTCCCGCCGATGTTCAAGTGCGTCATGGCGGCGGATAAGGGGCCGGAAGGCGAGAGGAAGTTGTCAGTTAAGGTAGATAGCATCAAAGCAGAAGGGGACGCCGCATGTATTGTAATATAGCCGTCAGATCCTCGGTTGCCGCGTCGCGCGACGCACCCGTCGACCATAACGCTCGTTATCCGTCGGATCGGGGTGCTTGCCGCCGCCCTTCCAGTCGTCGGAGATCAGCCAGTCCTCGAAATAGTAAAGCCACGTTGTGGCCCAGGGTACGAATGTCTGATCGATCCGCATCGTGCCGGTCCACTCGCGCGTTCCTGGCAACGTGAGGCACAGGCGCAGGGGATCATGATAGACGTGCGGCAGGGGCCGCTCACCCGCCAAAGCCGAAAGCTCGGGGTCCGTGACGAAGACGCTTGGTGTTTCGCCCCGCTGAAATGTAATGCGCATGGAGTATTCACGGCTAAGGGGCGTCGGCCTGTCACGATAATCCCAAATAAAGCCAGTCGCGTGCAGCCGGCCTGTCCCCGTACAGATGGGATTGGCGCGCAGAAACATAAACTGCTGCGCGGGCGTCAGGTCTGGGCGGTCACGCGAAAACACCTAGTCACCGAAGAACGTGTTGGAGCGAACCGGCGTCGCATTGGCCGCGCTGGACAGCGTGAGCCCGACCGTCGGCGCGACGTAGAGCTTCTTGGCCGTGCGTGCCTGCGAAATGCTGTCGGTGCGAGCATCGATAACTTTGCGAACGACCGAACTCCCGAGGCTTCCTTCCAAGCTCTTGCCGATAACGTCGATGCCCTGCAAATCCGGAAGGGCCTCGAAGTCCGCCAGTGCCTTCGCATGCCACTCGTAGAAGGCGGCGGCGCGAGCCGGCTCAGTATTCCAGCGCTCGGCGAAGTTCTCGCCGACCGTGGTTTCGTTGGCCACCACATAGATCCGCCGACCATTGACGACCGGCTTATCGATGAAGTGTGGCATCAACCGAATGGTCGCGATCAGAACGTCAAGTTCGGAATCGAAAACAAAGCTCTTGACGCAATACTCATACGACTGTGCCGCGAGCGTGGTGATGATGATGGAGATCGGTGCGATCTCCTCGACGACTTCCAGGAAATGCACATCACGATGCCGCTTGAGGATCTGCACCGTCCGCCGCAGGATGCCTTTGGCGGTGCCATGCACAGGGAAGGGCTCGACGGCCGCACGGTCCTCGGCAGCGAGAGCCTTTTGCATCCGCAAGGTGGGGATTAGGGCTGCCCTGCGTTCAAAGAGCGCCTTGTAGCCTTTCGGATTCGTCGGTTTGAATTCCCGCAGCTTCTTGTCGGGAACCAATTCGCCGCCGTTGGCGCATTTGGCATTGTTGATCGTCGGCGAGATGTCGAGATGATATTCGCGTGCGTAGTTCAAGCGCCAGCAGCGCTTCTTCTCTTCGAGCATGGCAGCGTAGCGCGCGTTCTCCTTCAGGCGATCGCCGACAATGCGTTTCAACTCTGCCGGTGGCCGGTCAGCGGTAAAGCGCAGCACCTTGCAGATGAGATCGACGTCGAAATCTTCGCGCCCGATCGGTTTGACCGTCGTGCCGAGGCCGGTCGAGCCGTGAGCATAAATATCGATCCACTTCAGAAGAGGGTTGTCCGACCCGGAGAGCCATTCCGCGACAGCCTCGTAGCTCGTCCGCGCAGCCTCAAGCTGAGCAGCGGTCAACTCCAGCGCTTGGCAAATCTGATCGAGGAGCGAGTAAACCTCGGCTTTGCGCAAAAGCAGATGCGTCTGGGGAGGCGCCGTGAACATCTGATTCATGGCTCAATTCCTTTCACGGTGTAGATAGGTTTGAACGATTCGGCAGTTTCCGTCAGAAAAACGGGTTCAATGCGAGGACGCTCCTTACGAGCTGATGAGGCGCCCATGCCTTTGAGTTGCGCGATCTTGCGCGTGTCATCGAGATTGAAGAAATCCTTCGGCACATCCGGGCAGCACCGGAAAATCGCCTCACGTTCGTATTGATGGCCGGTAAGCAACTTCGCCATACCAAGCGCGCCATGCGACTGGCCGTCCATGAACAGGCGGGTCACATCCTTTGCGAGACCGCCCCAACCAGGCGCCTCGCCGATCATGTAGACCTCGTTGACGCAGCCCAGGCTCAGCACTCGCAGACTGCTGGCCGGCCAGTCGAGCAAAGTGACGGCCTCGACCACCGCCAACGCGATCGGGTTGTTGGCCCATACGCCGCCGTCGAGCAGACCGACATCCTCGGCGGTCCGGTGGCGCTTGTAGTAGGTGGGCGCGGCGGCCGTCGCCATCGCGGCATCGACGGCGAGGCGCTTGTAATCGGTCTTGAGGCGGGGATGATGCGCTGTCTTGAAAATATAGACACCGCGATGGTCGGCATCCCATGCGGGAATCACCAGTCGCGTTCTCGCATCCCCAATGCGCCTGCTGCCGAGAACTGTAGAGAGTTCGCTCCGCAGCAGATCAGCGTCATGCTTCGGGGTGACGATGTGCTTGAGGCGACGCCACGCGTCGCCGGCGAAGCTCGCCAGAGCGCCGCCCGACTGTCCAAAAATGTGTGGGCCGCGACGGACATAGAGGTCAAGGAGATCACGCGCGGGAAGACCCATCGCCAATCCGATCGCCAGAATGCCGCCCGTGGACGTTCCTGCGATCAGATCGAAATACTCTCCGATGGGCCGGTCGAGATCCTCTTCCAGAGACGTAAGAAAGGACGCCGGCTGCGTTCCCATGATGCCGCCGCCGTCAATCGAGAGAATTCGACGAATCGGCGGTTTATCTGAAGGAACTGCAACCTGCGTCATGTCGCTTAGCCCTTCGGAGGATAGGGATCGTGCCCGTAGGAATTCTTGTCGCGAATCCGACCGTCCGGCCGATGAATGACGACTTCGCTCTGCTGGTTGATCGCGATCTCCCGTGCAGCCCGTTCGGCATCTCCCTGGGTCGGATGGATCGAGGTTGCCCTCTCATTCCTTTCGCCACGCACGGCCCATTCGTCACCGTGCGGAACGACATGCTGATTCTTGCCTGCCATGCTCACAACTCCTGATTCCTTGACCTGATTCGCAAATCGTAATAAGTAGCTATACGCTCTGTCATAGCCTGAGCCGAAGAAATAGCCCCGCGGGGCTGTCGACGATCTAGACATGGAACTCTATACGATCTGTCATGGCCGAGTCAAGCGCACCAAAAGACTTCGCCTCTCGCCTGCGCAAAACGCGCGAAACGCGGGAGCTAAGCCAATCCGAACTGGCCAGGGAAGCCGGCATGCAACCTTCGGCCATCGCCCATTTTGAGGCTGGGCGCCGCAAGCCGTCGTTCGACAACGTGCGAGCGCTCGCGAAGGCGCTGAAGGTCTCGGCCGACTACCTACTCGGGGCGCAAGCCGCGACGACCGCCTTTCGCGACGAAGACAAGCTGAGCGCAAAAGATCGACTTTTTATTCAGAACATCATCGACACAATGATTAAGGACAAGAAATAGGGGGCGAAACATGGCGGGCTTTCGGTTGAAGATGGCAACCCAGCACGGCGAAAAGGTCGCTGAGGAATTTGGCTTCAATCAGTTTCCAGTTAGACCTCGAGAGATCGCCAAGGCCAGGGATATTGTCATCCAGGCGAAACCAGCCGAAGTGACGGGCGTGTCCGGCGCGATCATCTTCGCCGGTGATTCGGCCACCATCATCTACTCCACCGAGCACGGCAACGAAGGCTTCGAGAATTTCTCCATTGGCCATGAGCTGGGGCATTGGTTCCTGCCGGGCCATCCCGAGGAGATTATCAAGGCCGGCGGCGCGCACATGTCCCGCGCCAATTTTACACAGAATACGTCGATCGAGCTGGAGGCTGACCACTTCGCCAGCGGCCTTCTCTTGCCGTCCAATCTCACACGCAACCTGCTCTCCAATTATCAGATCGGCCTCGACGGCATTCTCAAGCTGGCTGAGAAGGCCCATTGTTCGATCACGGCTGCCGCGATTCGGGCCGCGGAGTGCGGCAGCTATCCGATGGCGATCATCGTCAGCAAGGGCAACGAGATCGCATATGCGTTTACCTCGGAGTCTTTCAAGAATCTCGGCAAGCTAGCGTTCTTGCGAAAAGGCGCTCCTTTGCCCGACGGAGCGACGCAGAGGTTCAACGCGGATGCGGCGAATGTCCTTCGCGCCGAACGCGCCGTTGGTGAAACCGACTTGGCGACATGGTTCGACGGCCCGGGTCGGATCACTCTTGATGAAGAGATCATCGGCCTTGGCAAATACGGCTACACCTTGACCGTGTTGACCAGCGAGGGGCTGCCCGAAGCCCCTCTCGATGAGGAGGATGAGGATGCTGAATTGGAGCGAAGCTGGACACCCCGCTTCGCTTATGGCCGGTAGCCACATCCGACATTGGGCCGATTAGCAGGGCCATGCTGCGGGCCGTGGGATTGCCCTCGAACTAATACGGGTGTTGCACCCCCCGCAACCATCCCCTCTTCGAAACAGTATTATGACCCTTCCGGTAATTTCGGCTGCCGGAGATGATATTTCGGACGTGGCCGTAGTCCAGGAAGGTCGAAAATGCTTTATCTTTCAGCGGGGGCTGACTGACACTCTCTCCGTCGCACTGCTTCTCCATTGTATCCGGCCGTTCGAAGCCACGGCAAAGCATTGGATCTAGGCGACAACGGCTGTTGCGGTTATCTCAGGCGGACAAGCGCAACGCGATGCAACGGATGCGAAATCGATCCTTCCAGCACGAGATGCACAAGCGTCGACGATTATCACATGAGCTTTGCGACGGGTTGAATTGGGCAACTTAACAGGCCTGATGATAGGCGACTCAAGCCTGCGCGCCTCCCTTGATCGGCATCACCTTCTTGGGATCGAGCCAGTGGTCGATCCGATCAGCCCAATGCTGCATCAGCTTCGTGCGCGAGCCGATCAGCGCGAGGGGTCCGTGCTTCTTGTAGAGACCTTCCACAGTAGAGTTATCGAGATGTGCGAGCTGCAGCTCGACGACATCGCCATCCCATGCCTTGGCGTCCTTGATCTCTTCGTGGTGAGATAGAGTCGAGAACGTGGTCCGGAATCCGTGGGCACAATGATCAGTCTTGGTATCAATGCCAAGCAGCCGCAAGCGCTTGTTGAGCGTATTGTTTGATAGCGGCGCGTCCTTCGAGCAGGAAAACGCGTACCGGCGATGGCCGGTCAGCTTCTGGACGCTACGCAGGATCGCGAGTGCCTGTCGTGACAAGGGCACAACATGGTCCCAACCGGTCTTCATCTTGGGAGCTGGAACAGTCCAGCGTTTGGCATCCCAATCGACCTCGCCCCATTCCATTTCATTGACCATGCCGGGGCGGGGAATGGTCAGCGCATTGAAGCGCAAGGCAAGGCCAACGACGTCACCAAATCTCGCTCTCGTCCACGGTGCGCTGATAAGTTTGAAGACGCGCGTGACGTCGCGTGGTTCGGTGACACCGGGACGCGGCGTCGAAATGTTGGCAATCATCTGTCCATTCAGGTTGCGGAATGGATTGTAGCCGTCGCCTTCGACGTCGGCATAGTCGCAGATCTGCTCGCCGATGCTGCGCACTCGGTCCCGGGTTTCCAGCCTTCCCTCTGCTTCATATGAACGCATGAAAGCGAGCACGTCGGGACGCTTGATGTCCTGCCTGCACAGCTTGCCGAAGCGAGCCTTGACGTAGCCGACGCGCAGCTCGAGCACCTCGACGGTCTTGGGGTCGCGCACTGCGACGATCCTGCCGCGCTTGACTTTCTCCACCTTCTTCTTGGCGAGCCACTCATCGGCCCATTGCGCGAAAGGCCGGGCGGCGGCCTGCTTGTGCTTGTCGAGCTGCTTCTCGATGCTCGGGTCTTTGCCTTCCTTGAGCAGGTCTTTGGCCTTGTCGCGCTCGCGCCGCGCGTCTGCGAGCGAGAACGTGCCATCCCTGCCGTTGCCGTAGGGGCCGATGGAGTAGGTTTTCTGGCGGCCGTGGAAACGGTAGTCCATCCGCCAGAGCTTGGAGGCAGCGTTGCCGGGCCTGCTCACGTCCGGCGTGACGAAGAGATAGAGCCAGCCGCCGGTCACGTCGGAAATCTTAGCGGGACTCCACGCGCCATTGTCGAATTTCGGTCGGGCGGCGCGGCAGTCGACGTCGGTCTTAATCTGCTTGGGATTGGCGCACGCGCCGTCGTTCTTGCCGCCCATCGGCTCAATTCCTTCATTCGGCAAAGCGAAAGTCGCCGTGAACGTTTGTTCTCCCGATACCAGCAAAAATACCAGCAAATCGGGCGGCTGGGATCGGAGGAGAACAAACGGTGACGAACTAGAACGTACGCGGAAGTGCCTATTTTTCAAGGCTTTCCGAGCACGGTGCGGACGGTTGCGGACGTTTCGGAACGGGCTTGAACAGCCTGGTTGGTGCCCCTGGCCGGAATCGAACCAGCACTCCTTGCGGAACTCGATTTTGAGTCGAGCGCGTCTACCAATTCCGCCACAGGGGCCCGCAGGACCGCCGCCCCGGGGGCGTACGGTCTGAAGCGGGCGGAATATAGCTCGCGCGAAGATGCGGTCAACCGCCTGTGATTGGCCATCCATCGACACCAGGCACCCGGCGGGGTAGGACCCTTGCGGAATAGGAGATTTTACTCGTGACAAGCGGCATGACCGTGACTTCCGGACACGCGAATGGCTCGACAGATGCCGTCTTTGTTGCGGGCGCCGTGATCGCAGTGGTGGCCGCGCTGACCCTCGCAGGCGCCTGGTTCTTCCAGCTCGTGCTGGATATCCGGCCTTGTCCGCTGTGTCTCGAACAGCGCTACGCCTATTATCTCGCCATTCCGCTGGCGGCGCTGGTGGCGTTCGCCGCCTCACGCGGGGCGTCGCGCCGATTGCTTGTCGCCGGTCTCGCTATCCTTGCGCTGGCGCTGCTCGCCAATGCGGGGCTCGGCGTCTATCACGCCGGCGTGGAATGGGGCTTCTGGCAGGGGCCGACCGACTGCAGCGGACCTATCGTCGATTTCGGCAGCACCGGCAATCTGCTCGACGGCCTCAACAAGGTGAAAGTGATCCGTTGTGACGAAGTGCAGTGGCGCTTTCTCGGATTGTCGCTCGCTGGCTACAACGTGCTGATCTCGCTTGCGCTGGCGGCGGTCGCCGCCTGGGGCATCGCGAAAGCGCGATAACGCAGGGTCTAGTCGTCCGCATCGACCTGCGGTTGCCCGAACAGATGAACGATGCCCGGTGTCGCGATCGAAACGAACACGAAGCGCGACAGATGATGCGCACCGACAAAGATCGGGTCGATATGCAGCGTGAGCGCCAGCGCCAGCATGGCGTCCATCGCGCCTGGTGAGAAAGCTACCACGATATCGCCGAACCGGGCGCTGGTCGTCGTTGCGACGAGCGCGACAAAGATCGCCGAGATCACAATGGCGACGCTGAACGATCCGAGAGCCGCCGCCATGTGACTGAGCAGCGTGCGGGCGGAAATGCGTGCGAATCGCGTGCCGATCAGCGCTCCGATTCCGATCAGCGCGGCGGCATAGGCCCATGCGGGCAAGCCGCCTTCGATCATGCCTGTGCCATGCAGGATACTGGAGCCGAGCATGGCGCCGAACATCCAGCTTGCGGGAAATTTCAAAAGACGCAGCGCCAGCGCGGTGGCGATGCATCCCGCCACGAGCAGCGCGAGCGCCATCGGCGTCGCCGGAGCCGCATGGATGGTCGAATCTGCATGCTGCGCCAGTCCGGCGGCGGCGAGGATCAGCGGCAGCGCCGCCGTCAGGATGATCACGCGCATGGTCTGCACCACCGCGATGCCCGCGACATCGGCGCGCCGTTCGTTGGCCAGCATGATGATCTGCGACAGCGCGCCGGGGCTGCCTGCGAGCAGCGCCGAGGTCCGGTCCCAGCGATGAATGCGCTGCAGATAGTAACTGCTGCCCATGGTGGCGCAGAAGGTGGAGACGGCGAGGATCGCGATGCTGACCGGGTAAGACGCCATGTTGGTCAACATCTGCGGCGAGACCATCGCGCCGAGCGACAGGCCGAGTGTCATGAGGACAATGTGGGCCATCAGCGGCGGCAGGCCCATCGGACGTCCCGCGATCGCAGCGGCGCCGACGGCGATCATCGCGCCGGAGATCAAGCCGCCGGGCAGTTGCAGCCACTGGAAAAACGCGCCGCCCGCAAGCCCGATCAGCAGCGTTTCAAACGTATGCAGGATGTCCCGCGATGTGATGTTGCGAAAGGCGTGGGATAGTTTTTGACGGACAGGTGTCATTTCGGCGGGATTCGGGAAGCGGCCAAGCCGTTATCCCAAATCCCGCTATGGGCCGCAAACGATGCGCGAGCATGGCTCGCACACTGTCCATGCGCGGTGCGATGACAGACAGGCCGGAAGGGCCTGCCCTTCGTTGCGCGTCAGTTCGCCTTGCCTCCGTTCTTCTTGCACTCGGAGCGGAATTTCCTGCGCTCCTTGCCGTGCAGGCCTTTTGCGTCTGCCTGTTTCGAGCATTCGAGCGAAACGGCGGTGCGTTCGGGCTTGGCTGCCTTCGGTGTGTCCGCCTTGGTGGGCGCGCTGGCAGGTGCGGGCTTGGCGCTCGGGGTTGCAGGCGTTGCGGGAGCAGGGGTTTGCGCGAGCGCCGATCCGGCAAGCATCAGGGATGCTGCGGTGGTGACCAGAAGGCGAGACGTAAAGGTCGTCATGGGCTGAACCTCATGTTGCAGAGGGCGCGAGCCTTTGCCCGGGAGCATGAACCGTGGGTGAACGGGCGGCGCGCGCCGCTCATTATTTTTTGACCGGCATGAGAGCGGCGCGTTGAAAGCAAACCGGCGTGAGCTAGGATGTGCGGCGTTCGATATCCCTTATCAGGAGAGTTCGATGACAATCCGAGCCAATCTGTTGTGTGCGGCGCTGCTGGCTGGCGCAGCCACGTTCGCCGCGATGCCTGCGCAGGCGCTGACCGCCCAGGAGTGCAGCGCGAAGTATCAGGCCGCGAAGGCCGCCGGCACGCTGGGCGATCAGAAGTGGAATGATTTCCGAAAAGCGCAATGCGGCGCCGATGCAACGCCCACAGCGACAACCACCGCTCCCAAGGAAGCGCCGAAGGCCGCGGCTGCGCCCAAGGAATCCGCCAAGGCCGCCGAAGCGCCGAAACCGGCGGCCGCTCCGGCCGCCGCAGGCGCCGCGGTGTATCCGACCGCCATTTCGCCGAAGTATTCAAAGGAGACCGCGGGCAAGGCGCGCATGCACACCTGCGTCGATCAGTACAACGCCAACAAGGCCACCAATGCCAATGGCGGGCTGAAATGGATCCAGAAGGGCGGCGGTTATTACAGCGAGTGCACCAAGCGCCTGAAGGGCTGACACCGGTGCGGACATGGAGCCGCCGGGCGTGAGCCGGGCCGGCCGCGCGCCCCGGCGATGGTCGCGCAACATGAAGCGCACGCTGATCGTGCTGGGCTTCTTCCTCGTGGTTTACGGGGCCATCGCCTATATCCTGCTGCCGTCGTTCTGGCGGCATTACGAGCATCAGAAAAAACTCGACGGCCTGCCGATGGTCACGGTCACCGCGCAGGGTATTCCCGCCGACCCGATCAATGTCGGATTGGTCGGATCGTCGAGCGATGTCCTTTGTGCCATGCGCGAGGCGGGATGGACGCCCGCCGATCCGATCACCTTGCGTTCGTCACTGGAAATCTCGGGCAGCGTGCTGCTGGACCGGCCCTATCCGAGCGCGCCGGTCAGTCCGTTGTATTACGACGGCCGCCGTGAGGAACTCGCTTTTGAAAAGCCTGTGGGCAAGAGTGCCGACCGGCGGCATCACATCCGCTTGTGGATGGTGTTGAAGGATGGGCAGGAGAAGCGTCCGGTCTGGCTCGGCGCGGCGACCTTCGATCGCGGCGTCGGGTTCAGCCACTATACCGGTGCGGTCACGCATCATATCGCGCCCGACGTCGACGCGGAGCGGCAACTGATCGAAACGGATCTGCAGGCGGCGGGGATGATCGAGGCCCGATACACGGTGACCGGTGTCGGGCCAACGCTGAACGGTCGCAACGGCGAGGGCGACCCGTATTACACCGATGGCGAGGTGTGGATGATGCGGCTGGTGGAAGGATGCGCGCGGCGTAACAAGCCGCCTGTTGTGCTGTCCGGCCCCGCGGCGAACGAACTCAAGGATGCGATCTGGAAGAGCGTCGCGGACCTGTATCGGCGCACGCAGCAATGACGTGCGGGCCATGCACGGGATGCGATTGACAGCTCTGCGCCGGGGCGCGTGATATGCGGCGTTGTTCCGGGGTGCCGCATGATCGCAAGCCTGAGTGTTATCCTGATCTGTCAGTTGATCGGTGAGGTGATCGTGCGCGGGCTGCGCTGGCCGTTGCCAGGCCCGGTCATCGGCATGGCGCTTCTGTTCGCGCTGCTGATGCTGCGCGATCGCTTCTCCGGGCTGGCGCGCGGGCCGCTGCGGGACAATGCCGTGGAAGGCACGGCGAAAGGGATGCTGGCGCATCTGTCCCTGCTGTTTGTGCCCGCCGGCGTCGGCGTGGTGCAGAATCTCGATCTGCTGGCGCAGCGCGGTGTCGCCATCGCACTGGTGCTCGCCGCGTCGGTCGTCGTGACGCTGCTGGTGACGGCTGGCACCTTTCTGGTCATCAATCGTCTTTTGGCCGGGAAACGTCAATCATGACGGATAATCCCTTCGCGCTGTGGGTCTATCTGTCCCAGACGCCGCTGCTGTGGCTGTCGGTCACGCTTGCGGTCTATGCGGTCGCGGATGCGCTGTCGTTGGCGACCCATCGCAATCCGCTGATGAATCCGGTGCTGCACTCGATTTGGGTCATCGGCATATTTCTATATCTCACCGGCACCAGCTACACGACCTATTTTGGCGGCGCGCAGTTTGTGCATTTCCTGCTCGGACCCGCGACGGTCGCGCTGGCCGTGCCGCTTTACGAGAATCGCCAAAGGGTCGCGGCGGCAATCCTGCCGATGCTGGCGGCGCTGTTGGTCGGGTCGGCCACGGCGATAGTCTCGGTGATGCTGTTCGCCGAAGCCGCCGGGTTGCCGCGTGAGATCGTGCTGGCGCTGGCGCCGAAATCCGTCACCGCCGGTGTCGCCATGGGTATCAGCGAAACGCTGGGAGCCAATCCGGCCATCACCGTGATCGCCACGGTGCTCACCGGCGTGATGGGCGCGATCGTGGTCACGCCGACGATGAACCGGCTGGGGATCACGGATTTTCGCGCGCGGGGCTTCGCGGTCGGGCTGGCGTCGCATGGCATCGGCACCGCGCGGGCATTTCAGGTGGATGAAGTCGCTGGCGTATTCGCCGGAATCGCGATGGGCCTGAACGCACTGGTGACGTCGCTGTTGGTGCCGCTCGCGGTGACATTGCTGCTGCGGTAAGTGCCCGCGTGGATCAGCCATGCGCGCGGCTCGCCTTCAAACAGGGAAGCGGGCGTGATCTGGTGCGTCTCGAATTCCTGACGCCGATCCGGAGGCTTTGATCAATGTCTGCTTCGCTCTATTCGCCGCTGAAGGTCGGGCCCTATCAGCTCAGTCACCGCGTGGTCATGGCGCCGCTGACCCGGATGCGGGCCGCGCAGGCCGACAACGCGCCGCACGGGCTGAACGTGGAGTATTATTCCCAGCGCGCCACCAAAGGCGGGCTGATCATTGCGGAGGCCTCGCCGGTGGTTCAGACCGGGCGCGGAAATCCCAGAACGCCGGGCATCTACTCGCGCGAACAGATTGAAGGCTGGCGCGCGATCACCGACGCCGTTCACGCCAAGGGCGGCGTCATCTTCCTGCAGCTCTGGCATGTCGGGCGGGTGTCGCACTCGTCGTTCCAGCCCGGCGGCGCGCTGCCGGTCGCGCCATCTGCCGTGCCGATCTCCGGCAATTTCACCGCCATGACGGCGGACGGCAAACAGGTGCCGTATGAGACTCCGCGCGCACTCGAGACCAGCGAGATCGCAGGCATCGTCGAGAGCTTCCGCGAAGGCGCGCGCAACGCGCTTGAAGCAGGATTCGACGGTGTCGAGATTCATGGCGCCAACGGCTATCTGCTCGAACAGTTTTTGCAGTCGCGCATCAACCAGCGGACAGATCAGTACGGCGGCTCCGTTGAAAATCGCGTAAGGCTGCTGCTGGAGGTGACCGACGCCGCCATTGGCGTATGGGGCGCCGATCGCGTTGCCGTGCGCCTGTCGCCCTATGGTGTGGCCAACGACACCGGCGAGGCCGATCCGATGCCGCTCTACGGACATGTGGTGAAGGCGCTGGGCACGCGCGGCCTTGCCTATCTGCATTTCATCGAGCCGCGCAGCAGCGGCGCAGGGCGTGCCGACGTCAATCATCAGAACGTGCCGTCGGCGATGGACCGGTTCCGGCCGCTGTGGCCCGG
>JACDJB010001648.1_pt1 | contig 17725 bp, 16 predicted proteins | sample 7454121 | NCBI WGS metagenome assembly JACDJB01 (sample SAMN14253290, study PRJNA609438) | sludge metagenome | isolation source: sludge after 25d culture with pyrite | collected 2018-12-20 | reverse complement strand
GTCACGGGAAAAGACCGTTCGGGATGACCGGAGGCAAGGTTTTGCTGATACCGTCAAGAATACCGCCAACCGCACAATTGGTAATGGCACGCAATTACCAGTACGATGAATCTGGAAACCCCATGCGGGCGGCGGTTTTTCGACCCGGGCGTCCATCAGCCATTCGCGCATCGCAAATCAACGGGTTGTAGGTCGGGTTTCGACCCGGCATGTCGGGCTAAAGCCCGACGGCCTATTGGACAATCCGGGTTCAAAGCAGTCCGCGCCGCCGCAGTTGCCGCGTATGCACGCCTGACAGCAGCAACAACGCAGCCATGGCGCCGAGCAGGGCCAGCAGCATGTCCCACTGGGTGTCCCAGACATCACCCTGGGTGGCGAGAAAGGCGACGGCCCCGTCGCCCGAGGCCAGGGCCACCCACCATTCCAGCAACTCATAGAACGCGCTGATCGCCAGCGCCACGCACAGCACGAGAAACGTCAGCCACTTGCCCGGTCGCAAGGGCGAGGTGCGCAGCAGGATCTCGCGCGCGAGGATGGCGGGCACGAAGCCCTGGACGACATGACCGACCCGGTCGTAGTGGTTGCGCGCCCAGCCCAGTTCGACCTGCAACCACTCGAATACGGGCATTTCCGCGTAGGTATAATGGCCGCCGATCATCAGGACGACGGCGTGCATCGCCATGAGGCCGTAGGCCAGGCGGGTAAAAGGAAACGCGCGCCGGGTCAGGAACAGCAGCGGCAGTGCCAGCAGCACCGGCAGCACTTCCAGAAACCAGGTGAAACGGTCCTTCGGGGCGTGACCGGACCAGACCAGCACGGCCAGCACGATGCCCAGCAGCGAAACGAGGAAGGAACGATCACGCGCCACGTGGCAATCTCTCTCCCCGAACGCTGCATGAAAAATATCCGGCCGGCATCGCGTCAGGCAAGCAGGTACTTGATCCCCACGGCCTGCCAGTAGGCCGCCTCGTCTTCCAGCGCGCGGCGCGTGAGCGGGCGGTGTTCGAGCCAGTCTTCCGGCAGCACGAGGCGGAAGCGCTTGCCGCCGGCCTGAGCCTTCAGTTCGGGCAGGCGCGGCTCGGCGCGGCTGCGGCACAGGATCACCGCCTGGCGCAGCAGCCACACCAGCATGCGGTCATGCTCCGGCACCGTACCCGTGGCAAACGCCGGCAGCTTGGCGAGCGCGCCGCGTTGCGCGTACGCAAGCAGCGCCAGGCGTGCCTGCTCGGTCCGCGAGAAACCGGGCATGTCGGCGTTCTCCAGAATATAGCCGGAATGGCGGTGGTAGCCGCCGTGCGAGACCGACAGGCCGATCTCGTGCAGCCGCGCGGCCCAGCCGAGGAAACGCGCGTCCTGTTCATCCAGGCCCTCCGCGCTCCCTCGCAGCGTCTGCGCCACGCGCGCCACGCACGCGGCCTGCTGCGGGTCGACGTGGTAGCGCCGCATGAATTCATCGACCGTCGCCTCGCGCATGTCCTGTTGCTGGAAACGCCCGAGAAGGTCGTAGAGGACGCCTTCGCGCATCGCCGTCTCGGCAACGTCCATCTGCTCGATGTCGAGTTCGGCGAAGAGGCCGGCCATGATCGCAAAACCGCCGGCGATGACGGGGCGACGGTCGCGTGCGAGCCCCGCCAGTTGCAGCGCGTCGACGTGGCCGGCCCTGGCGAACTGGGCACGCAGGCGCGCGAGGCCGTCGGCGGTGATGCCGCGCGCGGACCAGCCGTTCTGTTCAAGAAGGTCGCGCAGCGCGCGCGCGGTGCCGCTCGATCCGATCGCCTGTTGCCAGTTCGTCCTGGAAAATTTGCGCGCGATACGCTCGACCTCGACGCGCGCGGCCATCTCGGCCGTCTTCAGCGCCGCCTTGCCGGTGACGCCGCCGGCGAAGAAGCGCTGGGAAAAGTTCACGCAGCCCATGTGCAGACTCTCGCGCTCGTGCGGCTTCAGGCCGCGGCCGACGATCAGTTCGGTGGAACCGCCGCCGATGTCGACCACCAGCCGGCGATCGGGCGAAGCCGGCAGCGAATGGGCGACACCCAGGTAGATGAGACGTGCTTCCTCGCGCCCGGCGACGATCTCGATCGGGTGGCCCAGCGCGATCTCCGCCTGCGCAATGAACTGGGCCGCGTTACGGGCGACCCGCAGCGTCGAGGTGCCGACGCAGCGCACCGCGTCCGGCGGCAGGCCGCGCAGCCGCTCGCCGAAGCGCTGCAGGCAGGCCAGGGCACGCGCCTGCGTGGCTTCGTCGAGCCGCTTGTCGTCCCCGAGTCCACCGGCCAGACGCACGGTTTCCTTCAGCGAATCGAGGGGGTAGAGCTGTTCACCGACCACACGCGCGACTTCCAGCCGGAACGAGTTGGAACCCATATCGACGGCGGCAAGGGTGTCGTGGGTTGTCATGTACTGGCACCGAAGAAGAGATAGGCCATGCCGATCGCCGCGAGGATGCCGGCGACGTCGGCGATCAGCCCGCAGGCGACGGCATGGCGCACGCGCCGGATGCCGACCGCGCCGAAATACACCGCCAGCACGTAGAAGGTCGTCTCGGTGCTGCCCTGCACGATCGACGCCAGCCGTCCGGCGAAGGAGTCGGCACCGTGCGCCTGCATGGTGTCGATCATCATGGCGCGCGCGCCGCTGCCGGAAAACGGTTTCATCAGCGCGGTCGGCAGGCCGTCGACCCAGCGCGCGTCGAAGCCGAGCCCCAGCACCGCCCCCCGCACACCCCCCATCAGCAGATCCAGCGCGCCGCTGGCGCGAAACACACCGATCGCCACCAGCATGGCGACCAGATACGGAATGATGGTGACGGCGGTGTGAAAACCTTCCTTCGCGCCTTCGACGAAGGCCTCGTACGCGTTGATGCGCCGGCGCACCGCCATGAGCAGGAAGGTCACGATGATGCCGAACAGCACGATGTTGCTCAGCAGCGTCGACTGGCGCGTCATCGCGGCGGCATCGAGGGCTGAAAAATGGAGTGCGAGTCCTCCCACCAGCGCTGTGGCACCGCCCAGGTAGGCGAGCGTGACGCGATTCCACAGGTGCAGTTTCTGGAAGAACCCGGTGACGAAAAGCCCGACCAGCGTGCCGATGTAGGTGGTCATCAACAGCGGCACGAACACATCGGTGGGGTCGGCGGCGCCCAACTGCGCGCGGTAGGTGAAAATGGTCACCGGCAACAGCGTCACCGACGCGGTGTTGATGACGAGAAACAGCACCTGCGCGTCGCTCGCGGTGTCCTGCGAGGGGTTGAGCGTCTGCAGTTCCTGCATCGCCTTGATGCCCAGCGGCGTGGCGGCGTTGTCCAGCCCCAGCATGTTCGCACCCATGTTCATGGTCATCGCGCCCAGCGCGGGATGGTTGGCAGGCACCTCGGGAAACAGGCGGCGGAACAGCGGCGCAAGTCCGCGCGTCAGCAGGTCGAGCATGCCGGCACGCTCGCCGATCTTCATCACGCCCAGCCACAGCGCCATCACACCGGTCAGCCCCAGCGCGATCTCGAAGGCGCTCCTGCTGCTGTCGAACAGCGCCTTCACCAGCGCGGCGAGAACGTCCGCGTCGCCGAGAAAGACCAGCTTGCCGAGCGCGATCAGGAAGGCAACGAGAAAGAAGCCGATCCAGAGCGCGTTGAGCATCGGTGCCGCGCTTACGAGACCCAGCCGGCAATGACGATGAGCAGCCCGGCCGCAAGCCAGATCACCAGGCCGCGCCAGATCATGCTGATGGCACTGTCGATGCAGTCGGCGTCGGGGTCCTGCCCGGTCCCCAGCTCCGGACGCCACACGGATTCGCCCGCGACCGTCACCGGTTGCCCGAGTTTCAGACCCATCGCCCCCGCGCCGGCGGCGACCACCACGCCCTCTTCCGGATCGGGCCAGCTTTCCGCCTGGGTACGCCAGCAATAGGTGGCGTCCTCGAAATTGCCGGCGATGGCGTAGGTCAGCGCGGTGAGGCGCGCCGGCAGCCAGTTGAGCGCGAGAAAGGCGCGCTGGGCAAAGACCCCGAACAGGCCGTGGCTGGCCGTCCAGCGCCGCGACAGAATCGAGGCCGCGCGAAACAGCACCGCGCCAAGCGGGCCGAGCGGTGCCAGCAGGACGAACCAGAACAGCACGCCGAACATCTGGCGATGGCTCGCCGCGAGGGTGTGTTCGATGGTGACGCGTGCGAGATCGTCCGCGGAAAAGGCGCTGGCGTCGCCACCGCGCCATCCGGCGAGCAGCGCACGTGCGCCGTCCAGATCGCCGCTGCGCAACAGGCGCGCGATGCGCTCGGCGTCGTCGCTGTAATACTTGAAGCCGAGGGTGAAATACAGCACCGCGACGTTCCAGGCCCAGCCAAGCAGCGGGCTGACGCCGTCGAGGAGGGCATATACCAGCCAGACCGCCGCGACCAGCGGCAGCACCGCCAGGGCCCAGGCGATCGCACCGTGGCTGTATTCACCCGCGTTGAAGCGGCGCTCGATATGCTGCAACAGCCGCGAATAGTACTGGTAGTGCGGCAGCGGTCGCCGCAGCGGGCGCAGATGTTCAAGGGCGACAGCGCCGAGCACCGAGAAGAAGGCCATCAGCGGTTCATCTCCAGGGTGAAGGTGCCGATGCGGTTGGCCTCGCCCGTCGGACGATACAGTTCGACCGTTGGCATGACGAGGGTCTGGCCACGCGCGGCCAGCGCATCGGCGAGCGCCTGGTAGGCCTTCGACGGCGCCAGGATCACCGCTGCCTGCACCTGCGCCCGCCATACCGGACGGCGTTCGATGCGCCCCTCCTTGAGACCTTCCGGCACGGCAGCCGTCTCGGCGAGCGTGTAGCCCAGTTGCGCGCGCACGCGGCCGTTGTCCGCACGCGGATCGGTGAGGATCACGCCGAGGGTGTCGCCGGCTGCCACGCCCGCGCGCTCGAACCGGTCCAGCGCGGCACGCTGGGTCTTGCCGACATTGGACAGCGGCCCGTCATAATCCAGATAGGCGAAGCGATAAGGCCCCGCCTCGGCCTCGCTCACCTCGACCGAGCGAAAACCGCCCCACCACCCATACACCGCCACGAGCGGCAGCACGAACGCCAGCACGAATGCCAGCCACTGTCTCCTCAACACGCGTTTGACTCCTCCATACAGGGCCGAAGATATCACAGGCACCCGCGCCGCGCCGCACACGTCCGGGGCGTTGCGGGCGAAGGGCGGCAATCCGGAGCTTTCCGATTTTCGATCTTCCTGTGGATCACCGTGTCGTTTCAGTTCGCGGGATGGCAAGGTAAATCAGCGTGTCCGGAGGAACCACTCGCCCTGAAGCCGGGCCTAATTTGGAAATTACACGCTTTATCGGTACGATTTAAAGTTCATAGCCAGAAAAAAGACTTTTCCGTCCCGATTCCAGATGGCCCCACGTCCCACCCGCGCGACTCGCCCGCAGCCGCGCGCAGCCCTTCTCATTCCTTCTCCGCGCTGAACGGCCATGCTCTGCTCGCCCGAGGAACTCGTCCAGAGGAATCAGGCCGTCTCCGAGGCCTGGGCGCGCTATCGCGCCGCACCCAGCTTCGAGAGCTTCGTCGAGCTGGCGGTGTCGATCAACAGCTTCACCGAATTCCTCATCGACAAGGGGGTGACCGCCCTGCACCACGCCAGCCACCAGCTCGAACAGGTGGCGCTGGCGCGCTTCAACGAAGAGATCGCCCACCCCCTGCCGTGGCACGAACTGGAGGACCTCGATCAGCGCATCGCCGCGCTGACGCAGATGACCCGCGCCCATGCGGATGCCACCGCCGGCCGCGTCGAGCGGCGCATGGAGGTCACGCCTGGCGCACGCAGCACGCTCGAAGTCACCCACACCTGGCTGATCGGACACGATCCCGAACCGTGGCTGGCATTGCTCGCGCAGTTGGGCTACTTCGGCATCGGCACCGCATTCCTCACCTGGGACAGCGCGTTGCCGGAGGACACCGGCGGCGCGCCGTTGCTGCTGCTCGATCTCGCCAGCCTGCCGGTGGCGGAATGGAGTGAACGCATCCAGGTCCTGCGCCAGCGCTACGCCATGGGCCAGCTGATCAGCATCGGCGTGCCCTCGGAATTCGAACCCCTGCAGCAGGCGCTGCGCGGCGGCTGCGACGGCTGCCTGCTGGAAGGCACGTCGCTGCACGGTATCGTCGAACGCATCATGGAACTCAACGAGCGGCAGGAACAGGAAGCCTATCGCGTGCTCATCGTCGAGGACTCCAAGACCGCCGGCCACCTGATCCGGCGCACCCTCGAGGAAAACCAGATTGCTTCGGAAGTCGTCAACGATCCGCGCCAGGTGCTCAACGCCCTGCGCCAGTTCAATCCGGACCTGATCCTGATGGACATGTACATGCCGAACTGCACCGGCGTGGAGGCTGCGCGCATCATCCGCCAGCACAGCGAATTCCTCAGCACGCCCATCGTCTATCTGTCGGGCGAGACCAACGTCGCGCTCCAGGTCGACGCGATGCGACTCGGCGGCGATCACTTCCTCACCAAGCCGTTCAACCCGGTGTTCCTCAACGCCATCGTCAAGAGCAAGATCGAGCGTTACCGCGCCCTGCGGCGCACCATGTACCACGACAGCCTGACCGGCCTGCTCAATCACTCCAGCGGCAAGCACACCCTGGACATGCTGCTTTCCGGCCTCGCTCACGAAGGCGGATTCCTGTCCGTGGTAATGATGGACATCGACCACTTCAAGAAAGTCAACGACAGCTACGGCCACCCGGTCGGCGACCAGGTCATCCGCAGCCTGTCGTGGCTGTTGAAGCAACGCCTGCGCAAGCAGGACGTGCTGTGCCGCTATGGCGGCGAGGAATTCCTCATCGTCCTGCCGCACACCGGCGCCGATCAGGCCTTCGTCATCATGGATCGCATCCGCGAGGATTTCGCCCAGATTCGCCACCCCTTCGGCAGCAGCCATTTTCTCGCCACCAGCAGCGGCGGCATCGCCACATATCCGCTGCACCAGACCGGTGACGCCCTCATCAAGGCCGCCGACGAGGCGCTCTACCACGCCAAGCGCGCCGGCCGCAACCGCATCGAGATCGACGGCGCGTAGTGTTGGCCGGTTGCGGCGGGTTGAAACCCGGCCTGCAACAGGATGCTGGCCCAGCGCATATTAGTTCCAGGCAGCGTGCAACACGACACTAGCGCGGCTTGCCCGGCACCCCGCGCGTGCGCCGCCGCGGTCCGGGCGGCAAGCCCGCCCATTCCAGCACCCGCGCGACGAGATCGTCGTCCAGTTCCGTCTTCTGCCCGCGACGCAACTGCGGCGGCAGGGCGATGGGGCCGAAACGCACGCGCGTCAGGCGCGACACCGTGAAGCCGAGATGCTCGAACAGCCTGCGCACCTCGCGCTTGCGCCCTTCCTTGATGATTACGCGGTACCAGCGGTTGGCGCCTTCACCTCCCGCCCGGAAGCAGCTCTGCAACTGTGCCGGACCGTCTTCCAGTTCGACGCCGTCGAGCAGTTCCTGGATCTGCTCGTCGCTCAGTTCACCCAGCACGCGCACCGCATATTCGCGCTCGACCTCGAAGCGCGGATGCATCAGCTTGTTGGCGAGTTCGCCCGAGGTGGTGAAGATCATCAGGCCGTCGGTGTTGTAGTCGAGCCGGCCGATCGCGATCCACTTCGCGCCACGCAGCTTCGGCAGCGCGTCGAACACCGTGGCACGCCCGCCGGGGTCGTCGCGCGTGACGATCTCACCCTCGGATTTATGATAGATGAGAATCCGCGTGCGCTTGTCCTCGAAGCGCAGGTAGATGCGCCGGCCGCTCACCTTCACCACGTCGCGCGGGCCGACCTTGCTGCCCAGCGTCGCGGTTTCGCCGTTGACCTGCACCCGGCCCTCGACGATCCATTGCTCCATTTCGCGCCGCGAGCCCAGGCCGGCGGCGGCAAGCGCCTTGTGCAACCGTTCCGCTGCGGCTTCCGGGGCGGTGGCGTGCTGCAGGCGGGCGCCCGCGCGTCCCTTGGGCGCGCTCGGCGAACGCCGGATGGGAGAAGGTCGGGCCATGTCAGGTGGTCTCGATTGGGGTGGGTGCGGTCTCGATCAGCGCGCCGGAAGAGGTCGCTTCGGCGACTTCGATCGCCGCACCGAACACGGGTGCGCCGGCCACTTCGATCACCGCGGCGAAACGCGCCGCAACGTCGTGTTCGCGCAGTTCGGGGATCAGCGCCGTCTCGTTCGGCACGACCAGGTCACCCAGTTCTTCCAGTGGTGGCAGCTCGGCAAGGCTGGTCATGCCGAGGTCGGAAAGAAAATGGCTGGTGGTGCCGAACAGGGCCGGCCGGCCGGGCACGTCGCGGTGTCCGATCGCCTCGATCCAGCCGCGTTCCTCCAGCGTCTTGATGATGTTCGGGTTCACCGACACGCCGCGGATATCCTCGATGTCGCCACGCGTCACCGGCTGGCGGTAAGCGATGATGGCGAGCGTTTCCAGCACCGCGCGCGAATAGTGCGGAGGCTTCTCGTCCTTCAGCCGCGACAGCCACGGCTGCATTTCCGGGCGCGTCTGGAAGCGCCAGCCGTCCGCCACCTGCACCAGTTCCACCCCCCTGCCCCGCCAGTTCTCGCGCACGCCATCCAGCGCGATGCGCAGCACGTCGCTGGCCGGCGCCGGCTCGAACATGCGCTTGAGGTCGGCCAGCGTCAGCGGCTCCACGGCCACCAGCAACGCCGCCTCCAGCACCCGTTTCAGATCTTCCGGGTTGTCATTCGGCTGAAGATTCATGGATTCTTACGTAAATGGGTGCGAACGGCTCGGCCTGCGAGACGTCGATCAGGGTTTCCTTGGCGAGTTCGAGCACGGCGAGGAAGGTCACCACGAGCTCGTGCACGCTCGCCGATTCCGGGAACAGGGCCTTGAATTCGACGAATTCGCCGGGTGCCAGTTGCTTGAGGATACGCGTCATGACCTCGCGAATCGACAGGTCCTGGCGCGTGATGCGGTGATGCGTGCGCGTCTTCGTGCGCGACAGGATCGCCAGCCACGCCGCCGCCAGCTCTTCCGGATGCAGGCTCGGCAGGCGTTTCGCCGCCGCCGGCAGGAACACGCTCACCGTCTGGAAATCGCGCCCCGCCTGCGGCAATGCGTCGAGCCGCCGCCCGGCGAGCTTCATCTGCTCGTATTCGAGCAGCCGGCGCACCAGCTCGGCGCGCGGATCCTCGCCCTCGCCCGCCTCCTCCACCTGCTCGCGGCGCGGCAGCAGCATGCGCGACTTGATGTCGATCAGCACTGCCGCCATCAACAGGTATTCCGCCGCCAGCTCCAGCCGCGTGGCCCGCGCCACCTCCACATAGGCCATGTACTGCTTCGTCAGCGCCGCCATTGGAATATCGAGCACGTCGAGATTCTGCTTGCGGATGAGATAAAGCAGCAGGTCGAGCGGGCCCTCGAAGGCCTCGAGGAAGACTTCCAGGGCATCGGGCGGAATGTAGAGATCCTGCGGCAGCTCGGTGAGCGGCTCGCCGTGCACCTTGATGACGGGTGCGGCGGGCGCGGCTTCCGGCGCAGGATCGAGGAGCGCGGCTTCGGTCATGGCCGGCATTTTACCCGAGGGCGGGGGCCGCGGCCTTATCCTGACGCGAAGCCGCCGGAAGCCGTGTTACGGCGCCGAGCGCCACCCGATGTGTACTCGGCGGCCTGTTCCGCGTGATCAGGATGAACAGCTTGCCCCATGCGACATCTGCGAAAAGTTCGGCCGCCTGGCCCCAGCTCCGGCAAGCTCGAGCAGTGCTTCCAGCCCCACGCGAAGCGGTCGCAGGAACGGATGTGCCTGTGCTTGCATGGCACCGTGGCTCCGTCCAGGTCAATCAAACAGGCTGGCGCGCGCGCAGCACCTTGATCTGGAACAGCGTGTTGCGCTCGTCCTCTTCGAGAGCGGCGCGGATGTGCCGCACTGTCGCCTGGTAGCGCGGGATGATGTTGTACTTCAACGCGTTGACGCGTTTCTGCGTCTTGCGGCTGGCGGCGAGCAGGCGCCACAGGGCGTTTTCCGCCTCGCCCAGGCGCGCGAGGGTGACGGTGAGTTCGCGCAGGCGCTGGCGCGCTTCGTCGAAACTGACGTCGGTCCACATCAGGCCGACGGGCTGTAACGGCAGGGGCTCGGCGGTGACGCTGGGGTATTCGACGCCGACGCTGGAGCGCGCGACGACGCGGATCGCCACCGACGGCCCCAGCCCCACCGACGCCTGCTGCAACATCTGCGCACCCATGCGCATCTGCATGATGCCGAGCCAGCGGTAGGCCTCGCCAAGTTCGCCCTGCGCCTGGGCGCGCAGGGTGCGGTACTGCGCGAGACGTTCGTAGACCAATCGGGTCAACAGGTCGCGCTTTTTTTCCAGCATCTGCCGGCCCTGTTCGAGAAAACGGGCCTGGCGGCTGACCTGCAGCAGTGCGCTCTTGGTCGGCGGGACGGACAGGCGTTTCTTCATGTTCCATCCTTTCGGATGGCCGATGCAAGATTCAAGTTGCAGGTTACAAGGGGGCTGCGACGCCCTATTTCTTCTTGCAGCTTGCAGCTTGCAACTTGCATCTGCTTCACGCCGTCCCCTTGTGATACTTCACCAACTCCTCTTCCGTCACGCGGATGAGCGATTCCGGCGGCAGCATGGAAAGCAGATCCCAGGCGAGGTTGAGGGTTTCGTGGATGCTGCGGTCTTCGTCCTCGCCCTGGCCGATGAAACGCCGCTCGAAGGCGTCGGCGAAGTCGAGCGCGCGGCGGTCGGCGTCGCTCAATTCCTCCGCGCCGATGATGGCGGCCAGACCACGCACTTCCAGCGCGCGGGCATAGCTGGCGAAGAGCTGGCTGGCGACGTGCGGGTGGTCCTCGCGGGTGAAGTTCTTGCCGATGCCGTCCTTCATCAACCGCGAAAGCGACGGCAACACGGTGACGGGCGGGTATACCCCCTGGTTGGCGAGTTCGCGTCCGAGCACGATCTGGCCTTCGGTGATGTAGCCGGTGAGGTCGGGAATCGGATGGGTGATGTCGTCCGACGGCATGGACAGCACGGGAATCATGGTGATCGAGCCGCGCCGGTTGCGGATGCGCCCGGCCCGCTCGTAGATCTCGGCGAGGTCGGAATAGAGATAGCCCGGATAGCCCTTGCGCGCGGGTACGTCGCCGCGCAGCACCGCGACTTCGCGCAACGCCTCGGCGTAGGCGGTCATGTCGGTCATCACCACCAGCACGTGATAGTCGTGGTCGAAGGCGAGGTACTCGGCGGCGGTGAGCGCGGCGCGCGGCGTCAGCAGCCGTTCGATCACCGGCTCGTCGGCGAGGTTGAGGAACATCACCACCTTGTTGAGCACGCCGGATTCCTCGAAGCTTTCCTGGAAGAAGCGTGCGTCCGCATGCGAGGCGCCGAAGGCGGCGAACACGACGACGAACCCGGCGGACTCCTCGCCCAGCAGCCGCGCCTGGCGTACGATCTGTGCCGCCACCCGGTTGTGCGGCAAACCGCTTCCGGAAAAGATCGGCAGCTTCTGCCCGCGCGTCAGCGAGTTCATGCCATCGATGGCGGAGATGCCGGTCTGGATGAATTCGCGCGGATAGGCGCGTGCTGCGGGATTGAGCGGCTCGCCGTTGATGTCGCGGCGGTCGGCGGACACGATCGGCGGGCGCCCGTCGCGCGGCAGGCCGGCGCCGTCGAACACGCGACCGAGAATATCGCGCGACAGCGGCAGGCGGAACGGTTCGTCGAGAAAACGCACCCAGGTGCGTTCGAGATCGAGTTGGTCGGTGCCTTCGAAGACTTCGACGAGCACGGCGTCGTCGGCGCTGCGGATGACCTGCCCCGAGCGCAATCGCCCGGCATGGTCGCGCAACTGCACGCGCGACCCGGCGGCGATTCCCGGAACGCCGGCCATGACCACGAGCCCGCCCTGGGCGGACGCGGCAGTGCGGAATTCGATGTGTTTCATCGCAAGCTCCCGGTCATCCTCATCCCCTCTCCGCCCCCGTCGCATAGTCCTCCAGCAGCGGCTCGAACGCCTGGGGAATCGCGGCAATTTTCGCTTTCAGCGCATCGAGATCATCCGAACCGTGCTGGCTCTTCCAGCGTCGGGCCTGCGCCAGCAGCGGCAACTGGATGAGACGGCGGGTGGGCGCGCCGAGCTTCACGAGTTTCAGGCCCTGCCGGTGGATTTCCAGCAACCCGGCCAGCAGCGTGTACTGCTTCTGCGGCGAGGCGAAGCTGTCGACATCGTCGATGGCGGATTGCTGCAACAGACCTTCCTTGAGCAGGTTCGCAGACTCCAGCGTCCAGCGCTGTTCGGAGGACAAGGCCTCGACGCCGACGAGATTGACGATGCGTTGCAGTTCTTCCGACGCGGCGAGAAGATCCAGCGCTGCGGCACGCGCGCGCTCCCATTCCGGATCGACTTCCTGCGCCCACCATTTCGCGGCGGATTTCACATAGCCGGAAAAGCTCTCCAGCCAGTCGACCGCGGGATAATGCCGCGCGTCGGCAAGCTCCTTCGACAGGGCCCAGAAAGTCTGGATGATCTCTTTCGTATGGCTGGTGACGGGCTCGGAGAAGTCGCCGCCGGGCGGGCTCACCGCGCCGATCAGGGTCACCGAGCCATGATCGCCGGCGAGGGTTTCGACGCGTCCCGCGCGCTCGTAGAACGCGGCGAGCCGCGAACCGAGGTAGGCCGGGTAGCCCTCCTCCACCGGCATCTGGCCGAGCCGGCCGGACACCTCGCGCAGCGCTTCGGCCCAGCGGCTGGTGGAATCGGCGACCATCACCACGTCGTAGCCCTGGTCGCGGAAATATTCGGCGAGCGTGATGCCGACGTAGACCGAGGCTTCGCGCGCCACCACCGGCATGTTGGAAGTGTTGGCGACCAGCAGCGTGCGCTCCATCAGCGGGCGGCCGGTGTGCGGGTCGGTGAGTTGCGGCATGAACTCGAGCACGTCGGTCAGTTCGTTGCCGCGCTCGCCGCAACCCACGTAGACCACGATCTCCGCATTGCACCAGCGCGCGATCTGTTGTTGCAGCATGGTCTTGCCGGCACCGAAGGGACCGGGAATTGCCGCCTTGCCGCCCTTCAGCAGGGGGTAGAAGGTGTCGAGGATGCGCTGCCCGGTGATGAGCGGCGCCACGGCGTGGTCGCGCTGGCGGAACGGGCGCGGCGTGCGCACGGGCCAGCGGTGGAACAGCGCAAGCTTCTCGATGCGGCCATCGGCGAGCCTCACCCGGCCAATTGTTTCGTCCACCGTGTAGTCGCCTTCCGGCGCGAGTTCCAGCAGTTCGCCACGCAACAGCGGCGGCACCAGGATACGGTGGCGGATCGAGGCGGTTTCCTGCACGCTGCCGAGCACGTCGCCGCCGGCCAGCACGCTGCCGGCCTGCGCCGCGGGCACGAAATGCCAGCGTGTCACGCGCGACAAGGATGGCACCGCGACGCCGCGCGCCATGCGGTCGCCGCTCTGTTCCCGCACGGCTTGCAAGGGCCGCTGCACGCCGTCGAAAATCGCGCCGAGAATCCCCGGCCCGAGCTCCACCGACAGCGGCCATCCAAGCCCCTCGGCGGCTTCGCCCGGCCGCAAGCCCGCCGTGTCCTCGTAAAGTTGTGCCAGTGCAGCGTCGCCGTCGCGGCCGATTACCTCGCCGATCAGTCCCATACGGCCCACGCGCACCTGCTCACCGATCAGCGTCTGCGGCAGTTCGAGCTTGACCAGTGGTCCGTTGATTTCGAGGATTTTTCCCATGATGTCTTAGAAGCGTGAGCGGGAAGTGATGAACGGGAAGCGGAAAAAACCGTACTCAGGCGACGTTTCCCCTGCGGCGTTCACCGCTGCCCCCTTACCGTTCACCCGCCTCACCCATGAACCAGGGTTCCCAGATCCGGCGCGCTGGCGAACAGGCGCTCCATCGCCACGCGCGCGAGTTCGTCGGCAAGGCGCGCCTGGCGTGCCTCGAACGTCTGGTCGACCTGGGCGCGGCCATCGGCGAGGCGCACGCGGAGTCCCCCCTCGCTCGGCTGGCGGTGGGCGGCCAGCGTCGCGCGGCGGCCCGGCGCGGCGCGCGCGGCGAGATCGGGCCACCGTGGCGCGAGGCGGTGTTCGTCCTCGCCGCGCACTTCGACGACGAGATCCCCCGGCGGCAGCGCCTGCGCCGCGGCAGCGAGCCAGGCTTCGATGACGCCGGGATAGCGCGTGTCGTCCTGCACCAGTTCGCGGAATGCACTTTTCACGTCCGCGAGTGCCGCCTCGGTCAGCGCCCAGCGCAGACGATCGAGTTCTCCCGCGAGCCGCGTTTCCGCCGCCTGCGTCTTGCGCCGCACGAGACGCTCCGCCTCGACCTTGGCCGCGAGCACTTCGCGGGCCTCCTCCGATTTCAGCTTCTCTGCCGATTCGGCGAGGATGCGCGCGCGCGACGCTTCGGCATTCTTCAGATGCTCACGCGCAAGCGAATCCGCCTGTTGCAGCAGAGCCTCCTCGAGCTGGGCGACCTGGTTGCCTTCATCCATTTTTTGTCATTATCACGATAGGTTAGAGTGCAAACATCAAGTCATATATATCAATAAAAACCTCGAAACTTGCCGCTCAACCCGGGCTCAGTGCATCCGGCCCCAACACCGCCCGCACCACCGCGTCGACGGCAGGCGCGTAGGTCTCGGGCGACGGCAGCGGGGGCAGTTCGGTGATGACGATCCGTCCACCCTCGTTGCGCAGGCGGTCGAGCCAGGGACTGCCGGCGTGTGCGAGCGTGGACTCCAGCAGCACCAGCGCGGCAGTCCCGCTGTGCGCCAGTTCTTCCAGCACGCGGTCGAGCGTGGCGGCGTCGGCGTCGGCATGGATCTCGGCGCCGACGAGGCGGAAGCCTTCCGCCAGGCCGGCGCTGCCCAGCACCACCAGGCGCGCGAGATCGGGTGCGGCGTCCGTGCTGGGCTGCATCAGATCTTGCCGAGCAGGAGGATGGACATTACCAGACCATAGATGGCCACTCCTTCTGCGAGGCCAAGATAGATGAGCGTGCGGCCGAACATCTCAGGCTTCTCGGCGATCACGGCAAGCGACGCCGAACCGATCGGCCCCAGCGCCAGCGCTGCGGCAATGGCGGCAAGTCCGGTCGGCAGGCCGATGCCGAGCAGGGCGAGTCCGCGGCCCAGCGAGATGTCCCCCGCCGCCGCCACCGGCTCCGCGGCGAGGACTTCCTGCACGCCCAGCCCCATCACCACCGCAAAACTTGCGGCGAACAGCAGCAGGTTGGCCAGCAGACCGCCGCGCAGCCGGCGCGCCGTCAAGCGCTGCGGCTTCAGTTCCATCCAGCATCCCACACCCAGCGTTGCCATCACCGGTAACGCCAACACGCCAACCAGCCCCATCATGCTTTTCTCCCTTCCTTGTCTTGGTGAGCGGTAAGCGGAAAGCGGGAAATGCGCGCTCCATTTTCGCCGCTCACCGCTTACCGCTCACCGCCACCCGCAATGGTACAAACTCCGTGCCGTCGCCGTTGAAAAATCGCGAAAATCCCTCGTAATACATCAGGCGCATGGCCTGGATGGCGACGATGGCGCCTTCGAGGGCAATGATGACGACGTTGCCGAGCACAACAGCGATCCAGTGTCCCGCGGCACCGAGTCCGCCGGCCAGGGTGAACACCGCCAGCGCGAGCGCAACGTGATTCAGACTGAAGGCCGCCACCCGCATGAACGACAGGGTATTCGAAAACAGGCCGATGCCGGTTTCCAGGGTTTCGATGGCGGTGACGAGCGCCCGTTCGCCAGGCGCGGCACGCGTTTCCGTCCACTTGAAGACGGCGACCACGGCCAGCCCGCCACCGGCCAGCCACGCCGCCTGCGGCACCAGGTCGGCGGCGCCGGCGAGGCTGGCGGCCACGCCGACCGCGCCGAGATAGAACGCGAGCCCGGCAAGTCCGCCGGAATCGAACAGGGCTTCGCCGGCGTGCCCGGCTGCCACCTTGTTCCAGGCGTTGACGAGCAGCGTGCAGACGATGAAACCGACGCCAAAGCCGACGGCGAGCATGAGCATGCGGATCGGGTCATGCAATGGCGACAGCCACAGCGGCTCGATCAGCGTCTCGTAGCCGAACACGCTGCCATACAGCAGACCGAAAACCATCGACGCGGCACCCGCCGCCACCCCGACCCAAGCGATGCGGCCGAGGCGCGGCGCGAGTCCGGCCGCCACGAGGACGATCACCGCGCCATGTCCCACGTCGCCGAACATGGCGCCGAACAGCAGCAGCCAGGCGAAGGCGAAGGGCAGCGCCGGGTCGAATTCGCCGTAACGCGGCACGCCGTAGCTCTTCACCAGCGGGACAAACGGCGCAAGCCAGGCCGGATAACGCACCAGCGACGGAACGTCGGCGACGTCGCGCGGCCCGGGCTCGCGCAGGTCGAGCCAGTAGCGACCGTGGAAGCGCGCGTCGAGCGTTGCACCCAGCGCCGCCAGGCGGCGTTTCGGTACCCAGCCGGTGAGCGCGGCGAGGCTACCCTGCCCCCTTACGCCCGCACGGGCGGCCTCGGCGAGCGGATGCGCCAGCGCCAGACGCTGCCGCGCTTCGTGCAGGCGCGGGCCGAAACGTCCGCGCAGGCCGTCGAGTACCGCGCACTGCGCGCCAGTTTGCGTCTCCACCCGCTGGCGTTCACGCTCCAGCCAGTTGCGCGCCGCGCGCGGGTGGGTGCGCAATTCGTCCGGCAGCTCCAGCTCGCGCCAGCCCGCCTGCGCAAGAAGGCCGCGCATTTCGTCGTGGCGGGTGCGCGGCCCGGCGATCACGGCGTAGACCTGATCGCCCGACTGGTCGAAGCGCGACAGCATATGGCCACTCAACGCCAGCGCTTCATTCAGGCGCCGCACGTTGTCCGCCGGCAGACTGCCGAGCCGTACCGCGAGCAGGCTGTCCGGACGCAGCAGGCGTCCAAGATCCACGTCGAGGCGCTCCAGGCGGGCGAGCGTATCGTCCAGCGCAGCGAGTCGGGTGTGCGTGTCATCGAGGCGCTGGGTCGCGTCATGGCAATCCAGGCAGGCGGTCCACACTTCCTTCAGCCAGGCGTTGAGTTCTTCCAGATCCGCCAGCGAGGGGGCTTCCGCCTCGGCCGGCAATTCGAGTGCGCCGCTGTCGCCGCACTGCGCCAGGAGCTTCGCCAGGCGGGCCTCGGCTTCCAGCCAGGCTTCGCGATAGGCGGCGGCCGGTGTCTGCGCCAGGGCCTCGGCGCCACCGGGGGCAGGATTGAAAGCACCGAAGCGCGCCAGCGCAAGTGCGGCGTCCTGCGCCTCGGACGCGAGCAGCACGAGCCGAATGCGATAGAGCGGTTCCGGGCGCAGCATGTCAGTGCAGGCTCTCCGGCGTACGCTGTAGCGCAAGGCGGATATCCGCGGCGCCGAGGCCAAGCCGGTGGCCGCGCAACACGGCACGCAGCGCGCGCAGGTCGCGCTCGCGCAGGATCAGGTAGGCGTAAGCACGCACGAGTGGCGGCGCATGGCCGCGCAGCACGCCGAGCGCCTGTTCGGCCCCTGCCCGCTCCATGCGCGCGAACACCTCGGGAATGGTGCGAGCGCCGGTCAACCGCGTGCGCCAGGCTGCCGGCAGCGCGGCGAGCACCGCCGGCAGATTGCCGAGCTGCGCCAGCTCGCGCAGGCGCGCACCGGGCAGATCGTAGCGCGCGCCGATCAACAGGTAATACACCTGCGCCGGTGGCAGGCCGTAGTTGAAGCGGTAGCGCAGCAGCCACACCAGGTTGATGCGGTCGACGAGCG
>JACDJB010001647.1_pt1 | contig 17726 bp, 13 predicted proteins | sample 7454121 | NCBI WGS metagenome assembly JACDJB01 (sample SAMN14253290, study PRJNA609438) | sludge metagenome | isolation source: sludge after 25d culture with pyrite | collected 2018-12-20 | reverse complement strand
CGGAGCAAGCTCACCCGTTGGTCCGACGTCGTCTTTGCGGTGCCCCGGCCGGGTGGCGTGGTCGAAACCCGGCTGCAGAAGATGGAGGAGCTGCTCGAGTGCCTGGCCTACTTCGAGCGTCTGTGGGTCGAACGGCTTGAGAACCCGGGCTCAGACCTGGTCTCGATGCTCGCCCACGGCGAGGCCACCAAAAACATGGAACCGCTGGATCACCTGGGCAACCTGCTGCTCCTCATCGTCGGCGGCAACGACACGACCCGAAACACGATGACGTCCAGCGTGTACGGCCTCACCAAGTACCCCGATCAGTACGACAAGCTGATCGCCGATCCGGGCCTCATCTCAAACCTGGTGCCCGAGATCATTCGCTGGCAGACCCCGTTGTCCTACATGCGTCGAACCGCCAACAACGACCGCGAGATCGGCGGCAAGCAGATCCGCAAGAACGACCAGATCCTGATATGGTACCTATCGGCGAACCGCGACGAGACCGTGTTCGACAACGCGGACGCGATCGACCTTGAGCGCCCCAACGCGGATCGTCACCTCTCCTTCGGCTACGGCATCCACTTCTGCATGGGCAGCCGGCTCGCCGAAATGCAGCTTCGGGTGCTGTGGGAGGAAGCACTGCAGCGCTTCGAGCGCATCGAGGTTCAGGCCGAGCCCGAACTGACGGCCTTCAGTTGAACGACGAGCGACCCTGAGCCACGCGCCAAAGGATGATCAGCGCTCTGGACTTGAACGAACCGTGGCGTCTCGACCGCCGCTCCTCGGCCGCCGGGGGCGGTTCATTCCACGGGCACGGTGGGACACTCGGTGCGTTCCTCAGTCCACACCGGCCACGAAGCGAGCTGCGGCGGCGGCAATGGCCTCGCGACCGATCGCGACCACGCGTCGGTCCGCTGTGGGCCCCTCACGGAACGCGAGCTCAAGAACCCGATCCCCCAACTCGACGAGGAGATCGGCTTCGTCGATAGGAATTCGGTTGGTGCGGCCGACTGGTCGTGCGCGGCGGGCAGGTGTTCGGCGATCAGTTGGCGCAATCGCACGGCGAGTCGGTGGTTGCGGGCATGGACGGCCTGGGTCACAGCAGGAGAGACCCGGCCACCGAACCAGAGCGCCGCGAAGGTTGGGTGGGACTCGTAGCACTCGACGTGGAAATCGAGTGTTCTAGTTTGCACCATCGACACACTTCGTCGGTCCCGAATCGGAGGTTGTCCCATGAGCGACATCACTGGTGGCGAACTGCTCGCCCGTGCTCTTCAGGCCGAGGGGATCGAATATCTCTTCGGCCTTCCCTCACCCGAAAGTGACCCGTTGCTCGCGGTGCTGGTCGACCATGGCTTCCGCGTGGTCCCGGTTCGCCACGAGGCCGCTGCGGTACACATGGCGGAGGGGCTCTACAAGACGACCGGCAAGGTGGCGGCGGTGCTCGGTAACCCAGGACCGGGAACGGCAAACCTCGTTCCCGGCCTCCTGACCGCCCTTCATGAGGGCGTCCCCGTCGTGGCGATCACCTCACAGCACCGCCTCGGCCTCGTCTACCCCTCGACCCCGGCGACCTTCCAGGGTCAGGGACAACTGGACCTGCTGCGTCCGGTGGTGAAGTGGGGCGGGCCGATCCTCGGCCGGTGGAACTGGGCATCGTCGGCGATGTGCGCGATGCCCTCGAAAGGCTTGTTGAACGCCTCTCGCCGCGAACGCTTCCGAGCGTCGCCGATGACCTTGCCCGTTACCGGGCCCTCGACGAGCAACAACTCCTCGAACAGGCGGGGCCGCTCCTCGACCGGAAAGGCCCGGGGATCCATCCGGCGCTGGCACTCGGCGTCGTCGGAGCGGTCTTCGGTTCCGACGCCTTCTACACCGTGGACGGCGGCAGCACCGCTCTGTGGGCCTATGCAGTGTTACCGCCAACGCAGCCCAGCTCGTACCACTCGATTCTCGAGCTCGGCATGCTCGGTACCGGCATCCCCTCCGCGATCGGCTCCAAGCTCGGCGCCCCTGAGCGTGACGTCGTCTGCGTCACCGGTGACGGTGCCGCAGGTTTCAACATCATGGAGATGCAGACGGCGGCTCGCGAGAGGCTCGCCATCACCACCGTCGTCATGGCCGAGGGGAGTTGGACGCTGGAGGAGGTGAACGAGCTCGACCTGTACGGCCAGACCTTCGGGACGGATCAGGGAGACATCCGCTGGGACATCGTCGCCCAGGGTCTGGGATGCCATGGTGAGTTTGTCGAGCGCATGGAAGACCTCGAGCCGGCGTTGCGTCGGGCCAAGGACCATGCCCGACCGAGCCTCGTGTGCGTCCGCAGCGACCACGAGGCAAACCTTTCGATCCCCACGGCCATCACAAGCCGGTTCTTCGAGGTGTACTCAGGACCGAACGAGCCAGCCGACGAGACAACGACACCCCTATGAGCACGGCGACCATGCGGGCCGTTGTCTGCCAGAACAATGCACTGCGGGTCGACGAGCTCCCCGAGCCAGTCCCGGCCCAAGGACAGGTTCGCCTGCGCGTCCTGCGCTGTGGCATCTGCGGCTCGGACCTCCACGCCCAGCACGGCAGCGACGACTGGGCCGATGTCGCCGCCCGGGGTGGCTATAAGGGCGTCGGCCGCTCGACCGAGCAGGTCGTCTTCGGCCACGAGTTCTGCGGCGAGATCATCGACTACGGACCTGGTACCCGTCGGCACCTGTCGTCCGGTACGAGGGTCGTGGCCCTGCCATTCCTCCGCAGCCATGGAAACGTCGATCTGACCGGCCTGTCGGCCCACGCGCCCGGTGCGTATGCCGAGCAGGTCCTCATCCAAGAATCGATGATGATGGCGGTCCCCGACAACGTGTCGACCGACGTGGCAGCGCTGACCGAGCCACTGGCCGTCGCATTACACGCCGTGCGACGGGGCTCGGTCGACAAGAAGACCGTGGCCATCGTCGTTGGCTGTGGACCGGTGGGTCTCGCCGTGGTCTTGATGCTCAAGACGCTCGGAGTTCGCCAGGTCGTCGCTGCGGACTTCGCACCGGGCCGCCGGCGACTCGCCGAGGTCTGTGGAGCAGATCTGGTGGTCGACCCCGCGACCGATTCGCCCTACGACGCCGTCTCGGGCAGGGGCTACCTCAGCGAGCTCGACGCAGCCATGAACTTTGTCGTCAGTGCGCGCGAGAAGCTCGACCGGGTCCCAATCGGGTGGTGGCATGCGTGGCGGCTGGGAGAACTGCTCGGCGCCGGGCCCAAGCAGCCGATGATCTTCGAGTGCGTCGGCGCCCCGGGAATGATCGAGGACATCTTGGACCGAGCACCGTTGTTCTCGCGTGTCGTTGTCGCTGGAGTGTGCGTCGGCGTCGACCGGTTCACACCGGCCATGGCGATCAACAAAGAGATCGATCTGCGATTCGTGTTCGGGTACAACCCACTCGAATTCCACGACACGCTGCAGCTTCTCGCCCAAGGCAAGGTCGAGCCCTCAGCGCTCATCACAGGAACCGTCGGACTCGCCGACGTCGCCGGCGCGTTTGCCGATCTGCGCAGTCCGGACCGACACGCAAAGATCCTCATCGATCCCCGAACCGACTGAGCTCCAGTTCTGGCGCGCTGTCCAAGGGGGTCGGAAGACCTTCGGGAAGCCGAACTGAAGAGGCCGACGACCGCCTCCGAGCATCTCAAGCCGCTTGGCGAGATCCGGCAACGTGGAGTGGGCCCAAGAGGACTCGAACCTCTGACCTCTGCCGTGTGAAGGCAGCGCTCTAACCAGCTGAGCTATGGGCCCCGAAGCGGCAAACCATACCCGTGCTCGGGGCACCACGCCAAGGTCGGAACCGCCGTGTCCGAGGGGCGATTACGACTCGACGCAGTACTCGGCGGCCAGCTTGACCAGCCGCGACCCGGCAGGGCAGCGATGGGCGGCGTCGGCGAGGCCGACGATGCGCCCGTCGTTGGGCTTGGCGCAGTCGACCAGCGTGTTGCCCAGCACGCACCCGGGGTCATCTGTTGATGGGTCTTTGATGCCTCCGCCGGCAAACGCGCTGAACACGACGATCCCCAGCAGAAGCACCGCCACCAAGGCCGGCACCAACCGCGAGAACAGAAGCCCGTGCACGCCGTCGCCGGCGACGTCCACCAAATCGTCGTCGTGTTCCTCGGGCACCTCGACCGCCGCGCGGCGCTGACGTTCGGTGTGAACCTGCCCGCCGGCACCCCTCGGGCGACCCGAACCACCGGTTCGACCGCCCGATGACGGGCGTGTTCCACCTGATGCGGTGCTGCTGGAGGCAGCCCGGCCCGAGCGCTCCGAGCTGTCGGTCCCGAATCGGGCGTGATCGTAGGCGCGCCGACGAGCGGGCTCACCCAACACTCTGAAGGCCTCGTTGACCTCGCGCATGCGCCGCTCGGCCACCCGGCGCTCGGCGTCGGAAAGGCCCCCGGAAGCGCCGGGAGTCTCCTGACGATCGGGATGGAGACGCCACGCCAACTCCCGATAGGCCACGCGGATGCTGTCCCCGCCCGCCTGACGGTCGACTCCGAGGACTCGGTACCAATCGCGCTCCGTCGCGCTGTGACCGGTCTCCATCCACCCAGGGTACGTCGAACGGGGATGTTGGTTTGGTTCGGCCCCCCTGCCGGCCGATGAGCCGTCAGGCCGAGAATGCCAGGACCCACCATAAAGTGACAGTTGTGACAGATGACCAAACCGAAACGAGGTTCCTCCGGTCACGGCCGGACGGAGGTGCCGTATCATCGCTCTGACACCGTACGGTTCTGAGATGTGCTTCTTGGGTTGAGCGGTGCTCCGACGACTCCCATGAACCCTCCCCCAGCCACCTCCACCTCCACCTCAGCTTCTCCTGTTGCCGATCACGAGCTGAGCGGCGCCGACCTGCCCTCCACAGTGGAGGATCCGACGGCGCTGGCCGAGCCAACGCTGCGCCTACGACGTCGTCGAAGCGCCGGCGCCCGCAACGAACGGCGCCACGGGACCGTCGGGGCGGCGCTGAGCCACCAGGCGTTTCGCCGCGTCGCCGCTGGGGCCTTTGCATCCAACATCGGCACCTGGATGCAGAACGTCACGTTGATCGCTCTGGCCAACCAGCTGACGCACTCCGGCGCCTTCGTCGGATTGGTGTCGTTCGCCCAGCTGGGGCCGATGCTGCTCGCCTCGCCGGTCGGCGGGGTGCTGGCCGATCGCTTTGACCGCCGCCACATCATCATGGCCGGGTCCGCCGTACAGGGAAGCCTGTCGGTGGTGCTGGCCATCGTCGCCTGGAGCGGTCACCCGCCGCCCTGGGCGCTGGTGCTGATCGTGCTGGGGATCGGCATGGCCAACGCACTGATCGCGCCGTCCAACGGCGCCCTCCTCCCCCACCTGGTCGACCGTCGGGACCTGTCCGGCGCCGTGGCGGTCAACTCGGCGGCGATGAACGGGTCTCGGGTGCTCGGCCCGCTGCTGGCCGCCCTCGTCTCCTCGCTGGGCACCGGCTGGATCTTCCTGATCAACGCCGGCACGTACGTGTTCGTCATCGCTGCGGTCGGCGCCGCCAAGGTGGCGTTTACGCCTCCAACCGATGGGGCTGTGGGACCGTGGGCCCGCTTCCGAGAGGGGCTGGACACCGCCCGCCAGGATCCGGTGCTGCGCCGGGTGCTGGGCATCGTCAGCCTGTTCTCGCTGTGCTCGCTGGTATTCATCTACCAGCTGCCCGGCCTGGCCGAGAACCAGCTGGGCATCACCGGCAGCGCCTTCTACCGCCTGTTTGCCGCCTTCGGGTTGGGAGCGGCCGGCGGCGCCATCCTGCTGGGAACCGTCCTGGGCGGACGACCGCTGCACCGGGTGCCGCTGTTCGCCCTACCCGCCTTCGCCGTCACGCTCGCAGCGTTTGCGTTCACCCACGACCCGGTCGCCGCCCACTTCATCGTCTTTGCGCTCGGCTTCTTCTACTTCACCCTGGTGACGGCGCTGTCGACCACCCTTCAGGAGGAGGTCGACGACGAGCACAGGGGCAGGGTGATGGGCCTGTGGATGATCGCCTGGGCCGGGCTGGTGCCGGTCGGCAGCCTGCTCGCCGGCCCGGTGATCGACCGGGTCGGCGGCACCCCGGTGCTGCTGTTTGGGGCGGTGGTGGCCCTTGCGCTCACCAAGGTGGGCAACCTCGATCGCAACCAGCTTCCCGAGCGTCGGCCCCTTACCCGGCCAGTACTCGACTGACGATCTGTTCGAGACCCGCAACACGGCTGCCCTTGACCAGCGCTGCCTCGCCCTCGCCGAGCGACGTCAACGCTGCCGCGGCGTCCGCCGGTTGCACCCCGTCGACCCCATAGGCCCCGGTGCTGACAGCGACCACCTCGATGTCGAGCCTGCGGGCCTGGGCGACCATCTCGTGGTGGAGCGCCTCGGCATCCGCCCCCAGCTCGGCCATCTCGCCCAGCACAGCCACCTTGCGGCGGGCGGGCAGCGCCGCCAGCGCCGTCAGGGCGGCGCTCATCGACGTGGGGTTGGCGTTGTAGGCATCGTTGATCAACGTGGCCCCGCCGGGGGTGGTCACCACCTCCATGCGCCACGGGCTGATCGTCGATGTCCCCAGCGCCTCGGCCAACGCCTCCACCGCGATTCCGGCGTCGAGGGCGACCGCCGCCGCCGCCAACGCATTGGTGACGTGATGCTCGCCGGCGATCGCCAGGCGCACCGGCGCCGACCCCCAGGGACTGCTCAGCAGGAAGGATGCCCGCAGGTCGTCGCCCAGAGCGACGTCGCTGGCACGTACGTCGCCTGCCGAGCGCCCGAAGGTGAGCACCGGCGCTGCGCTGCGACCGGCCATGGCGGCGACGAGCGGATCGTCGGCGTTGAGCACCGCTGTGCCGTCGGCCGGCAGGGCCTCGATCAGCTCGCCCTTGGCCGCCGCCACACCGGCCAGGTCGCCGAACAGCTCCAGATGCGCTCCGGCGACGACGGTGACGACGCCCACCTGCGGGTGGGCCAGCTCGCACAGCGCTGCGATGTGGCCTGGGCCCCGGGCGCCCATCTCCACCACCAGCGCTTCGACATCGTCGGGCGCATTGCACAGGGTCAGCGGGACGCCGATCTCGTTGTTGAACGACCGCTCGCTCGCCGAGGTGACCAGGTGCGCTCCCAACACCCCCGCCATCAGATCCTTCACGGTCGTCTTACCCACCGAACCGGTGACGCCGATGACGCGGGCCGACATGCGGTCCCGGGCGAAGCGGGCCAGGTCGTTCAGCGCCGCCCCGGTGTGGGCCACCAGCAGCAGGCGGGCGTCGTGGTCGAGCCCCAGATCGTCGGTGCCGCGCTCCGACAGCGCCGCCGTCGCCCCAGCGGCCAGAGCGGCGGCGACGAAGTCGTGACCGTCGCGCTCGGCGACCAGCGGCACGAACAGGTCGCCGGGCCGGGCCAGGCGGGAATCGGTGATGACCCGGTCGATCGTGGCATCGGCGCCGATCAAGGTGGCGCGAAGAGGACTGGTCAGCGCAGCGAGGGGTACCTGCATGCCCTCAGTCTCCCACGATCGACCGTTCCGACCTCAGTCCTGAACCGCCACTCGACCGGCCGGTCGCAACAACCGGCCTGCCCCGCCGGCAGGCGACGCCTTCCCGCCTCCGAGGCCCGATTGCGTAGTCTCGGGGCCCGGCGAGCGGTGCAACATCAGCACGGCGAACCCCTCCTCTCGACCGATGACCGACCAGCGCGGAGCGTGACATGGCCGATCCAGTGGCACACGAAAGTCCGACGACCGCCGGCGAAGCACACCCGGTCGGTGGCACCAACCGCCCGACGCCGAGGTCGGGACGTGTCGACCTTCCCCAGCGGGTGCGCCTGGTGGTGCTCTTTGGCGGCCAGTCCGCCGAACACGACGTCTCCCGGGTGACCGCCCGCAACGTGTTGGCTGCGCTCGATCCCGACCGCTACGACGTCCATCTGATCGGAATCGCCCGCAACGGGCGCTGGCTGCAACTGCAGGGCCTCCCGGCGCTGGACGGCGTCGAGGCCAAGGCCCTCACCGTGTCGGGCGACCACGTCGACCCGATCGGCCACCTGCGACACACCAGCGACAACGTGCATGGCGACGCGCTGTCGACGGTGGTGCTCCCGCTGCTGCACGGGCCCAACGGCGAGGACGGCACCGTGCAGGGGCTGCTGGAGATGAGCGGCCTCCCCTACGTCGGCAGCGGCGTGCTGGGATCCGCAGTCGCCATGGACAAGGCGGTCGCCAAGGAGCTGTGCGGCCACGCCGGCATCCCGCAAGCCGGCTGGGTGGCGCTCCACGAGCGGGAGGTCGGCCCCGAGACACTCGCCTCGGCGGTCGAGCGGCTGGGCCTGCCGATCTTCGTCAAACCGGCCAACCTGGGCAGCTCGGTCGGCATCTCCAAGGCGACGAACGCCGACGACCTGGCCACCGCCGTCGCCGTGGCGCTTGAGCACGACGAGTACATCGTGCTCGAGGAGGCCGTGAACGGCCGGGAGATCGAGCTGGGGGTCCTCGGCAACGAGGAGCCCCGGGTGTCGCTGCCCGGCGAGATCGTCTCCGGCGCCGAGTTTTACGACTACGAGGACAAGTACGTCACCGGCTCGGCCGAGCTGGTGATCCCGGCGGAGCTGCCCGCCGAGGCGATCGAGGAGGCCCAACGCCTGGCGCTGGTCGCCTACCGGGCGCTGCGCGGCGCCGACCTGGGACGGGTGGACTTCTTCTACGAGTCGCCCGGCCGCGGCCTGCTGCTCAACGAGATGAACACGATGCCCGGCTTCACCCCGGCGTCGATGTACCCGCGCCTGTGGGAAGCAAGCGGCGTGCCGTACACCGAGCTGATCGACGAGCTGGTGCGCCTGGCGATCGAACGCCATGCCCATCGAGGCAACCGCCGCCGATAGCTGTCGGCGATCAGCACCCGCCCCCAGCGCTCCCGGACGCGACTGTGGGGAGGACCAAATCGGTCCTCCCCACAGTCATGGACTTTCGATCGGCAGGGTGAGGCCCCGCCGTGGATCAGGCTTCCGGAGCCGGCTCTGCTGCCGGCTCTTCGGCCGGAGCTTCGTCACCCTCGGCCGCTGCGGGCTCGTCGCCCTCGGGAGCCGGAGCGTCACCCTGCTCGGCGTAGTAGGCCGTCCAGGCCTCCTCAGCCTCGCTGGGGCCCTCGCCCTCGATGCCCGAACCGATGTAGTTGCCCTCATCGTCGTAGGCGTGCTCGCCGAAGTGCTCCTGGTACTCGGCGGCCACGATGCCACCCTCGGCGGCCTGCTTGATCGACAGGCTGATCCGGCGACGCTGCAGGTCGAGATCGATGATCTTCACCCACAGCTCCTCGCCCGGGGTGACAACTTGCTCGGGCAGGTCGACGTGATGCTGGGACATCTCGGAGATGTGCACCAGGCCCTCGATGCCCTCGCCCACCTGGACGAACGAACCGAAGGGCACCAGCTTGGTGACCCGGCCGTAGACCAGCTCCCCAACCTGGTGGGCGGAAGCGAACTCCTGCCACGGATCCTGCTGGGTGGCCTTGAGCGACAGCGAGATGCGCTCGCGGTCGGTGTCGACCTCCAACACCTCGACGTCCACCTCGTCGCCGACGGTGACGACGGAGCTGGGGTGATCGACGTGCTTCCAGGACAGCTCGGACACGTGGATCAGCCCGTCCATACCGCCCAGGTCGACGAACGCACCGAAGTTGACCACCGAGGACACGACGCCCTTGCGGCGCTCGCCCGGGGCCAGGTTGGCCAGGAACTCGTCGCGCTGTTCCTTCTGGGTCTCTTCCAGGTAGGCACGGCGGGACAGCACCACGTTGTTGCGGTTGCGGTCGAGCTCGATGATCTTCGCCTCGAGGTCACGCCCGAGGTACGGGGCCAGGTCGCGCACCCGGCGCAACTCGACCAGCGATGCGGGCAGGAAGCCGCGCAGGCCGATGTCGATGATCAGGCCGCCCTTGACGACCTCGATGACCGGGCCGGTGACGACGCCGGAGCCTTCCTTGATCTCTTCGATCGTGCCCCAAGCGCGCTCGTACTGGGCGCGCTTCTTGGACAGGATCAGGCGGCCGTCCTTGTCTTCCTTCTGGACGACGAGGGCTTCGATCTGCTCACCCGGCGACACGACCTCGGAGGGGTCGATGTCGTTACGGATCGACAACTCGTTGACGGGGATGACGCCTTCGGACTTGTAGCCGATGTCGAGGAGGACCTCGTCGCGGTCGATGCGAACGACCGACCCGGTGACCATCATGCCGTCTTCGACTTCCACCATCGAGGAGCCGTACATCTCGTCGAGGGCATCGCCAACGTCGTCGAGCACGATCGGGTCGTCGGCGTCGCGGATGCCGCTGGGGGGGCCTACCGCTGAGACGAATTCGTCAGAAGCTTCCTGGGTAGCGGTGGCCGCCGACGCGGTTGCGTCGGCACTGGCCTCCGAAACCTCGCTGGTAGCGGAGGTCTCGGAGGGGGTCGGGGTCGGGTCGGACACGAAATACAGCCTTGGGGTTGATGGATAGACGGACCGCAAAGAATACCACCGAAGGTCCGGGGCCTACCTCATCAACTGTGACCGCAGGTCTTCATCAACCGGCACTGCCCCTTCCAACCGAACTCGGGAGTCAGGAACGCGCTCAGACGGCGGTGTGCACTCCCGAGTACCGGGAATTGGCGGTGATTAGGACTTGGCGCCGGCCCAGGTGTCGCCGAAGGCCAGGTTGACCTCGAGGGGGACGGCCAGGTCGAAGGCCCCGGACATGGCGTCGAGCACCACCTCGCTCATCTCGACCTCGTCGGCCGGCGGCACCTCGAGCACCACCTCGTCGTGCACCTGGAGGATCAGCCGTGACGTGCCGCCCCGCTCCTCGAGCGCCTCGTCAAGGCGGACGAGTGCAATCTTGAAGATGTCGGCGGCCAGGCCCTGGATGCCGGCGTTCATCGCCTGGCGTTCGCCCGCCTGGCGCACCGCCCGCACCCGCGAGGCCAGCTCGGGGATCTGCCGGCGGCGCCCGAGCAGGGTTTCGGTGTAGCCCTTCTCCCTCGCCTCGGCCACCGCGCCCTCCATGTAGGCCCGCACGTTGGGGAAACCCTCGAAGTAGGCGTCGAGGATCACCTGGGCCTCGCCGGTGGGGATCGACAGCCGCTGGCCCAGGCCGTAGGCCTCCATGCCGTAGGCCAACCCATAGCTGACCATCTTGGAGGTCGAGCGCTGAGCAGTCGTCACCTTGTCGGGTTCGACCTCGAAGATGCGGGCGGCGGTCTGGGCGTGGATGTCCTCGCCGGCGGTGAACGCACCGACCAGCCCAGGGTCCTTCGACAGGTGAGCGATGCAGCGCAACTCGATCTGGTTGTAGTCGGCGACGCACAGCCGATACCCGGGGGCAGGAACAAATACCTGGCGAAACAGGCGGCCCTCTTCGGAGCGCACCGGGATGTTGTGCAGGTTGGGCTGGTCCGAGCTCAGACGCCCGGTGCGAGCGACCGTCTGGTTGAACGTGGCATGGATGCGGCCGTCGACCGCCACCTCGGCCAGCAACCCCTCCCCATAGGTCGAACGCAGCTTCTCGACCTCCCGGTAGCGCAACAGGTGCTCGATGATCGGATGTTCGCCGCGCAGCTTCTCCAGGGTGGCGGCGTCGGTCGAGTAGCCGGTTTTCGTCTTCTTCTGCGGGGTGAGACCCAGCTCGTCGAAGAGCACCTCCCGCAGCTGCGGGGTGGAGTTGACGTTGAACTCGCGGCCGGCGGACGCCACGATCGCCTCCCGTTCCTCGGCCACCTCGGCGACCAGGCGATCGGCCAAGGCCTGCAGCTCGTCACGATCGACCCCGATGCCCAGGTCCTCCATCCGGGCCAGCACCCGCACGAGGGGCACCTCGACCTCGTCGTTCAGCTTGGTGAGGCCGCGGGCCTCGAGCGCCTCGCGCATCGGCGCAGCCAGCGCAGCGGTGGCCAGGGCGCGACGGGCGGTCACCCGGTCGCGACCGTCGCCATCGCCGTCACCCAGGTCGAGTTGGCCCGGCGGCGTGCCCTCCTCGCCGGCCATCTCCGCCCCGGCGTATTTGGCCAGCAGCTCCGCCAGGTCGTAGCGGGGGTCGGCCGGATCGAGAAGGTAGGCGGCCAGCTTGGTGTCGAGAGCCAGGCTGGACACCTCCACCTCGAGGCCGAAGAGCGACCGCAGCAGCGGCTTGGCGTCATGGGCGACCAGACCCACCGAGCCGTCGAGCAGCCCGACCACCTCGTCGTCACTCAGCGCCAACACCCCGGTGGCGGGCTCGGGGAACCACGCCACCTCGCCCTCGGAAGCATCGAGGACGACCGCCAGCCCGGTCAGCGGTGATCGGCCGGGCTCGCCCGCCCAGTCCGCCGCCAGGGCGACCAGACCGTCGACCGCCGAGCTTCTCGCCTTGTTGAGCGCGGCCCGAGCCTCGGCGCCCGTGGTGGGCACGACCAGCTCCGCCTCGAGCACCCGTGCGTCACCGTCGGCCAGCGGAGCGGTCAGAAAGGCGCCGAACGCTTCGGAGAAGCGGTCCTGCAGGCTGGAGAACTCGAGAAAACCGAACAGCTCGGCCACCGCGTCGGCATCGATGCTGCCGACCCGAAGCGACGTGACGTCCTCGGGCAGGTCGACGTCGCGCACCAGCGCCATCATCTGCTCGTTCATGCGCACCTGGTCCTCGTTGGCTTCGAGGGAGGCGGCCAGCTTGGGGGTCTGGTCGGCTGCATGGGCGAACAGCTCATCGGCCGTGTGGTACTTGTTCACCAGCTTGGCGGCCGTCTTCTCCCCCACCCCGGGGACGCCGGGCAGGTTGTCCGACGGATCGCCCCGCAGGGCGGCGTAGAACACGTAGTCCGACGGCTTCACGCCGGTGCGCTCCGCGATGCCGGCCTCGTCGTAGAGCACGTAGTCCGACACGCCGCGGCGGTTGTACAGCACGCGCACGTGCGGGTCCTCGACCAGCTGGTAGCTGTCTCGGTCGCCGGTGACGATGATGACGTCCTCACCGTTCGCCTTGGCCCGTTCGGCCAGGGTGGCGATCACATCGTCGGCCTCAAACCCGGGCGCCTCGACCACGGGAAGCGCCAACGTGTCAACGACCCGTCGCACCAGCTCCATCTGCTGGACGAGCAGGTCGGGTGTGGCGTCGCGGTTGGCCTTGTAGGTCTCGACCGCACGATGCCGAAAGGTGGGCTCGGGCAGATCGAAGGTGACGACGATGCGATCGGGCCGGTGGTCCCGCACCAGGTTCACCAGCATGGATGTGAAGCCGTACACCGCGTTGGTCACCTGCCCGGACGCGGTGGCCAGGTCGGTGGGCAGCGCGAAGAACGCTCGATAGGTGAGGGAGTTCCCGTCGACGAGCATCACGGAGGGCATTCCCGCAACCCTATTGGAACGCCCGAAGCCGTTCGCTCAGTCGGTGCTCGCGTCGGCGTTCGGGCGCAGCGTTCCATCGACGATGCGGGTGGCCACCTCGGCCATCGTCGAACGGGCCGACATCGCCGTCGTCTGCAGGAAGCGGAACGCCTCATGCTCGCCCATGCCGTAGGCGTCCATCAGGGTCCCCTTGGCCCGATCGATCACCTTGCGTTGCTCAAGTCGCTGTTCGGCCTCATCGGCACGGCCCGCCAGCGCCTGCAGCTGGGCCCGCCCGGCCAGCGCCACCTCGATCGCCGGCACCAGGTCGCTGGCCTGGAACGGCTTGACGACGTAGGCCCCCACGCCGACGTCGACCGCCTCGCCGATCAGCTCCCGCTGCGAGAACGAGGTGAGGATCACGACGGCCGCCAGATCCTCCTCGACCACGATGCGGGCTGCGGCCAGGCCGTCGAGTCCAGGCATCTTGACGTCGAGTATGCACAGGTCGGGCGCCAGCTCCCGGGTGCGTTCGACCGCCAGGTCGCCGCGTCCCACCTGCTCGATCACGTCGTAGCCCTCGGCCACCAGCATCTCGGCCAGATCCATCCGGATGATGACCTCATCCTCGGCGATCAGGATCCGGGCGCTCACCGCGTCACCGGTCAACGCCTGTACTGACGTTCGGTCAGGTCCTCGAGCAGCCGATCCTGTTCGCCCTCCAGCTTGGCGATGCGTCCGACGAGATGATCGCGCTCCCGTGCGAGTGCGTCCCGCTGACGAACCGCGTCGTCGGCCTCCGAGTCGGCCAGCGGCGTCTCCGACACGATCGAGCGCAGCTCGGCATCATCGGCCACCTCGTTCACCGCCTGCAGCTGCTCCGACACGACCGACAGATCCTCGTGGAACTGGCGGAGTTTCTCCTGGTTCGCCCGCAGGCGACGCTCGATCCGGGTTGCCATCACAGCCCCCATACTACGGGAGACCACCGAGGGGGACGCACATGCGCTACCCGGGGGCCTGCCGCTCAGGTGTTCATGATGAAGGCGAGGATCAGCGTGTTGAACGTAAACGCCACCGCCAGCACGACGGTGATGCGGTCGAGGTTCTTCTCCATCACCGTCGATCCGGCGGCCGCCGAGCCCATGCCCCCACCGAACATGTCGGAGAGGCCGCCGCCTTTACCCGAGTGCACCAGCACCAAGACGATCAGGCCCAGGGACAACAGCACCTGGGTGATGGTGGCAAGGATTTGCATGGAAACTCCGAGGGGACGATTTGATGCGGCCGGGCATGGGCCACAAAGACGTTGAAGCGAGCTGCGCGACCGTCGATGCTAGCGCCCCGACGACCCGACACGAACTCGCCACGCTGCCAACCCGGGAGCGCACAGCACCGCCAGAGCGCGCTCTGGGCTCCCGACTACGACGTTGGCTCGCTCGTGCTCAATCCTGGTAGGAGCAGATCGACGCGAAGTCGTCGGGGTCGAGGCTGGCCCCGCCGACGAGGGCGCCGTCGATGTCGGCTTGGCCCATCAGCTCGGCGATGTTGCCTGGCTTCACCGACCCGCCGTACTGGATGCGGACACCGTCGGCGGCAGCCGCACCGGCCGTCTCGCCGACGACCGAGCGCACCGTGGCGCACATGGCCTGGGCGTCCTCGGACGTGGCGGTGCGCCCGGTGCCGATCGCCCAGATCGGCTCGTATGCGATCACCATCGACGCCACCGCATCGGCGGCCACCCCGTCCAAACCGGCGCGCACCTGGGTGGCCACCTTGGTCTCGGCCTCGCCGGCCTCCCGCTCTTCGAGCGTCTCGCCGCAGCACAGGATCGGGGTCATGCCGGCGGCCAGCACCGCCTTCACCTTGGCGTTGACCACCTCGTCGGTCTCGCCGAAGAGCTGACGGCGCTCGCTGTGCCCGACGATCACCAGGCTGACCTCCAGCTTGGCCAGCATCGGAGCCGACACCTCGCCGGTGAACGCACCCTTCTCCTCGGCGTGGCAGTTCTGGGCGCCGAGCAGGATCTTCATCCTGTCGGCACCGATCACCGTCTGCACCGAACGGATGTCGGTGAACGGCGGGTGGATCGACACGCCCACCTTGGAGTAATCGTGTTCACCCAACCGGTAGTGCAGCTTCTGGGTCACCTGGATGGCCTCGAAGTGGTTGTGGTGCATCTTCCAGTTGCCGCTGATCAGTGGCGTGCGCTCGGTCATCGTGCGTCCTTCTTTCTCAATCGCTGTTCGCTACTCGTTGAACTCGTCGGACTCGTCTGCCTCGACGGCGTTGGGTGCCCGCCGCAAGGCTTCGACGCCGGGCAGGTCGCCCCGCTCGATCAGTTCCAGGCTGGCGCCGCCGCCGGTGGAGATGTGATCGACCTGATCCTCAAAACCGAACTGGGCGATCGCCGCTGCGGAGTCGCCCCCGCCGATGACGGTGAAGCCCCGGCAGTCGGCCACCGCTTGGGCGACCGAACGGGTGCCCGCCTCGAAGCGGGGGTCCTCGAAGACCCCCATCGGGCCGTTCCACAACACGGTGGACGCTTCGAGCACGTGGTCGGCAAACTCGGCGGCCGAGCCGGGACCGATATCGAGGCCCATCCAGCCATCGGGCACCGAACGGCCCATGTTGCGCACCTCACCGCCGGCCTCTGGGTCACCGATCTTGCCCCCGGGGCCCATGGCCACCACGTCGGAGGGCAGCACCAGCCGGTCGCCGAACTCGTCGAGCAAGGCCTTGCAATCGTCGATGCGGTCCGGCTCGAGCAGGGACGATCCGACCGAGTGGCCGAGCGCAGCGAAGAACGTGAAACACATGCCGCCGCCGATCAGGATCTGATCGGCCACGCCCAGCAGCGCCCGGATGACCCCGAGCTTGTCCGACACCTTGGCGCCACCGGTGATCGCCACGAACGGACGGCGTGGATGGCTGCGCAGGCCGAGCAACACCTCCACCTCGCGGGCGAGCAGCAGTCCGGCCGCCGACGGCACCCGGCTGGGGGGCCCGACGATCGAGGCGTGCGAGCGGTGCGACGCCCCGAACGCGTCGTTGACGTACAGGTCGTGCCCCGCCATCAACTCGTCGACGAAGTCGGGATCGTTGGCGGTCTCCCCCGGGGAAAACCGCAGGTTCTCCCCGAGCGTCACCCCTGGCGCCAACTCGGCCAGGCGGCGGCGCACCGGCGCCACGTCGAAGGCCGGGTCGGGCGTGCCTTTCGGGCGTCCCAGGTGGGTCACCGCGGTCACCTTGGCCCCGCGCGACGTCAACCACTCCAGGGTGGGCAACGCCGCACGGATGCGGTGGTCATCGGCGATCTCACCGTCGCGCAGCGGCACGTTGAAGTCGCAGCGCACCAAGACGGAACGGCCGTCGACCGAGGGGAGATCCTCAAGAACCGGGACGCCGAAAAGCACGTCGGCTCAGCCCGCTGCGCCGACGATGGCGGCCAGGTCGACGAGCCGGTTGGAGTAGCCCCACTCGTTGTCGTACCAGCCAAGCACCTTCACCAGGCTGCCCTGGGTCATCGTCAGGCCGGAGTCAAACGTGCAGCTGGCTGCGGTGCCGACGATGTCGGAGGACACCAGCGGCTCGGTGGAGTAGTCGAGCACCTTGGACATCCGTCCGTCGGTGGCGGCCGCCTCGAACGCGGCATTGACCTCGTCAACGGTGACCTCGCGGCCAACGACGGCAACGAAGTCGGTGACTGAGCCGGTGGGGATCGGCACCCGCAGCGAGGTTCCGTCCAGCTTGCCCTCCATGGCGGACAGCACCAGGCCGGTCGCTCGGGCAGCGCCGGTGGAGGTGGGGATGATGTTGACCGCAGCGGCGCGGGCGCGGCGGGGGTCGGAGTGGGGGCCGTCGACCACCGACTGGTCTCCGGTGTAGGCGTGGGTGGTCGTCATCAGTCCGTGCTCGACACCAAAGGCGTCGTCGAGCACCTTCACCATCGGCACGAAGCAGTTGGTGGTGCAGCTGGCGTTGGACACGACCGTGTGCTTGGCCGGGTCATAGGTGTCGTCGTTGACGCCAACCACGAACGTGGCGTCGGCGCCGCTGGCCGGGGCCGAGACGATCACCCGGGGGGCGCCGCCCTCCAGGTGGGCTGCGGCAGCCTCACGGGTGGCGAAGAAGCCGGTCGACTCGATCACGACGTCGACGCCGAGGTCGCCCCACGGCAGCTCGGCCGGGTTGCGGGTCGACAGCACCTTCAGGACGTCGCCGTCGACGTCGAGACCGTCGTCGGTCACCGAGACGGTGCCGGGGTAGCGGCCGTGCACCGAGTCGCGCTGGAGCAGCCCGGCCATGATGTCGAGCGACCCCAGGTCGTTGACGGCCACGAAATCGATGTCGGCGCCCGACGCCTTGGCGGCCCGGAAGAAGTTCCTTCCGATGCGCCCGAAT